>ERZ761602.2375-NODE-2375-length-29775-cov-4.907537_pt1 | contig 29775 bp, 24 predicted proteins | sample MGYA00512165_ERZ761602 | MGnify/ENA primary metagenome ERZ761602 (study PRJEB28899, sample SAMN02445085) | bioreactor sludge metagenome | biome: EBPR sludge; isolation source: Thorneside wastewater treatment plant | place: Australia: Brisbane, Thorneside...
TCCTGGAGAGGCGGCGCGGATGTTAAAGGCAACACCAAAAGAGGTGAGCGCCGACCGAGAGGGATCTTTAAAGGCGCTCATGAAAAAATTAGATACAAATGTTTACTTGAAAGGCGCGCCCGGGATTCTTGCATTAAAATCGCAGCCTTCAAGGTTTTATGTGAACCTGTCGATCAACCCCATCTTTTCAAAAGCGGGAAGCGGTGATGTGCTCAGTGGAATTTTGGGAGGTTTTTTGGCACAGAGGCCGATGGATTTTCGGCAATGTGTTTTTTCCGCGCTCGTCTTTCAGAGGGAAGTGGGAGAAGTGCTTCGACGAAAGCGCGCGAGCTTGAGCGCAGATCAACTGGATGTATTTTCCGAAGCCTTTGAGCGGTTGCAAAAATGAGAGATGTTTCCACTCTCGATCAACTTCAGGCATTCGCCTTGGACTTTTCAAAGACATTGAAGCCGGGGATGTGGGTCAGACTGGAAGGTGATTTGGGCGCAGGAAAAACGACTTTCGCTCGCTTCGTCATTCAATCTCTGGGGTATGACGGGCCCGTGACATCTCCAACTTATACGTTGATGCGCGAGTACGAAATTGGAAATGGAATGCGCATCATACACATCGATGGCTATCGATTAGATGGAACACATCCCGACCCTTGGGATGCAAGCGAGTGGGGCGATGCGATCGTATTTGTCGAATGGCCGGAGCGAACGAAACTTCCCGCAAACCGATTTGATTATCAGCTCTCATGGACCTTCCAAAATGACGGAGCGGCCCGCGCGGTCACTTGCTCTTGCCTTCAGCCTCCGCCCTGTTAAAACTCTTCCGTGGGTCTTCATGTCCTTAAATTTGGGGGTTCGTCCGTTGGCTCTTTGAAGCGAATTGAGAATGTCGCGGACATCGTCGCGAAGCGCGCGAAGGAACACCAAGTGGTGGTGGTTTTGTCGGCGATGCAGGGCGAGACCGATGCACTCATTGAGTTGGCTCGGCACTTTTCTCAGAGTCCCGATCCTCGCGAGATGGATGTGCTTCTCACAACCGGCGAGCAGAAATCCGTCGCGCTCTTTTCCATTTGCATGTTGGCGCGAGGGCTGAAAGCTCGCACTTATTTAGGCAATCAGATCGCGATTCGAACCTCTCGGGAGTTCACACGCGCTCGCATCGAGCACATTGACGTCGAGGGAATCATGAAGTCGCTAAACAGTGGGGAGGTCGTCGTGGCACCAGGCTTTCAAGGTGTCACGAACGAAGGAGATCTCACGACGCTAGGTCGTGGAGGAAGTGATACAACGGGAGTGGCCCTCGCTGCCGCACTCAAAGCGGACGTCTGCGATATTTACACGGATGTCGAAGGCGTCTTTACGACCGATCCGAATATTGAACCGAAGGCAAAAAAACTTTCGTCGATCACCTATGATGAAATGTTGGAATTGGCGTCGCTTGGCGCGAAAGTACTGCAAACTCGTTCCGTAGAATTCGCTAAAAAATATAAGGTGCCCGTTCACGTTCGATCAACATTTAAGGATGTTCCCGGCACGTGGGTCTTGGAGGAATCTCGTCTTATGGAATCACTCGTTGTATCTGGAATTACCTATACGAAGAATGAAGCGAAGGTCGTGGTGGAGGGAATGCCCGATCGCGTGGGAATCGCCGCGGAGCTTTTCACAAACATTGCTGAAGCAGGCGTGGGTGTGGATGTCATTGTGCAAAATGTTTCCAAAGATGGCACGACGGATATCTCTTTCACGGTGCTTAGAGCGGATTTGCGGAAGGCCTTAGAAGTGTTGGAGCAAAATAAGGGAGCTTTAAAATTTCGCCAGGTGCGCGGAGATGATCGCATTTCTAAAATTTCTGCTATAGGAAATGGGATGCGGTCCCACTCCGGTGTGGCGGCCAAAATGTTTAAGGCGCTCGCCAAGGACAACATCAATATTCAAATGATCTCGACGTCGGAAATTAAAGTGAGCTGCGTGATTGACGAGAAATATACGGAGCTCGCCGTGCGGGTGCTTCACGACTGCTTTGGCTTGGATAAGATTTCCACCAAAGAAGTGGACGATTTTCGATAGGAGGAGCGGCTCTTTATTTTCCGCGTCTGAGGACTTTTTCCACATGTTGACCGAAGCGCTTCAAGCTCATGCTTTGCATCTTGGTGGATTGTTGCGCGATCTGGCTGGAAGTTTTTTTGTCCGCGGTGGCTTCTTGATAAGTGGGAAGCGGACGGGCCAAGACGTAATCATTCGCCTTTCGGTCGTAGCGAATGGGAGTTACGCCTTCGGTCCAGCCCTGCACGGTGAAATCTTCGCCGTCGTGGCCTCGCCAGAGATAGAGCACGTAAGTTTCGTCCGTTTGCAGATCGGGCGTGCCGGGCACGGAAACTTTCATGCGCACGCTTTTTCCAGATTCTACGGCCTTCTCAGTTTCGCCGCCGGGATAAACCACGCGGAAAGGTTTTTTCACACCGTCCTTAAAGCAGACTAGAGGATTAACCCACGCTGCGGTCATGGCGGTCTTTGAAATGACATTTTGGGGAATGAATTCCACTTTCATGACTTTCACGGCGCAAATGCGTTTGGCTTCCAAAATTTTCTGTCTTTCGGATCGCACGAGAAAGGTAGTGGCTTTCGAGACTGTAGGCACGGACAAGGTCAAAATGAGCAGTGCGGCAAAAGTGATCGAGAAAAATCGCGACATGATCGATTTTTTCATTCGCCCCTTGCCTCCGTCAATGTGGAGATTCAAATTGGTCTTATGCCGATCATCTTGTTTTTACTCACGATTGCCCAAGTGGAGCCGATGGAACCTGTGCCTTTTGAGCCGACGCCTCAAGTCGAAATACAGCCCGCACCAGCTCCTTCGGGCCCAATGCCGGATTTTAGCCAGGAGCGGGATCGGCTCCTCCGCACGTTGGCCAAAGAAGTTGAACCCAATTTACCGAAAGCGGATGTGGAGAAGCTCAATCGGTCGGTCATGCGCCTCGGAAGTTATCGCGCGGATTGGGTTTCAAAGGGACAAGAATTTTTAGTGGCCAATGCACCGCTCGCGGAACTTTATTTGTATAAATATACGCAGGCTCGAAATTATCGGCTGAACATGAAGATCTTAGATACGCTCATGCAATTTCAAAGCTACCGATTTCCCCGTGCGCCCTTAGCGTTCATTTCGAGCCTGGCGATGGATTTGGAGCAGAAGAAGATGGCCATGAATCTCATTCAAAAGATTGCGGCTTCTAATCCACAAATTCTGCCGGAAGTTTTGCAGTTGGTAGAAAGTAGTTGGGGCCTCGAACTTCCGCTTGAGTATCGACTTTATTTTGCCACTCAAGTCTGCAGTCAACTGCCGCGAAGTTCGGCCAATGTGAGAAGTTCTATTCAAGCTTGGACGCAATCCGCGCGCCAGTACTGGGAGCAAGCGATTAGCGCCGAGCTCAATGCATGCCTGAGAGGGGTCTGAGGTGAGCGATGGAGGGGCGTCGGCACCGCGCACACGCGCCAAGGTCGTCGTTTCGGATTTGCATCTTGGGGAGGGGCGTCGAAATTGGGACGGCTCTCTGAACGTCTTAGAAGATTTCACCGTCGATAGTCGGCTTGCAGAATTCATTGATCACTATGGAAAAGCTTATGACGAGGTCGAACTCGTTCTGAATGGGAACTTCTTTGAAATGCTGCGATGTCGGGCCGTGGTGGATTATCCTGATGTGCTCTTTGAAACCTACGCGATTGAACTCATTCGCGTCGCGATGGATGGCCACCGTCAGGTGATCGAAGCGCTCAGACGATTCTGCGAAAATCCTCATCACTCCATCATTTACATCGTCGGGGAGAGCGATGTGGGTATGCACTGGCCAAAGGTACAAGAAGAGTTCCGTCGAAGAGTATCGGATCGTGTGAAATTCATGCCCGATTATTATTTGGATCGCGGAGTATATGTGGAGCATGGCCACCAGTATGAGGCGATGTATGCGATTGACGTGAAGGAGCCGTTCAAAGAAGTGGATGGCTTGCCCGTCTTGAAACTCCCGTGGGGGGCCTTTTTCAATGCCCATTTTGTGCAGCCGCTTCGAAAAATTCGCCCGCAATTTTACCGCGTACGACCCATGAGAAATTATTTGGTTTGGGCGCTCCTTTTCGAAACTCGATTTCTTTGGCGGGTGATTTGGCAGTTTTTAACGATGTTGGCTTCTGCCAGCTCTCGAAAGTTATATCCGGGTAATTCCTTGCTCACGATTCTGAAAATCTTTTCTCAGGCGGCCGATACCGAAACCTTAGAAGAATATGCGGAGGTGTTGTTGGCCTCCGACTCCACTCAAAAGGTGATTTTCGGATACTCCCATATTCCAAACTACCGACAATTTCAGAACGGAAAGGAGTACTTCAATGCTGGGGCCTGGACGAAGAACTTAAGTCTCGACCTTCGTTCCTTGGGATCCTTTCATCGCTTAACGTATGTGCTCATTGAGTTTCGAGGGGAAAGTTCGGATTCTCAAGCCAAACTCATGGAATGGTTTGGGAAGTACGAGCCCATTGAGGACTACGTTTAAGAATCGATCTACCCTACTTATTCAATAGCTTTCTTCGATCTCCAATGCGAAAATTTAAGGCACATCACAGGGAGGATCTATGTCATCGGAACGGCGAGTTGTAATCGTAGATGGAGCGCGAACTCCTTTTGCAAAAGCGGGAATGGATTTAGCACCCCTTTCTGCCGTCGATTTGGGCGTGCGAGCTTTTCAAGAAGCCGTCGCTCGAAGTGGAATCGGCTATGAGGATATTGATCACATCATCATTGGCAATATCGGACAGCCTGCGGATTCCGCCAATATCGCGCGCGTCGTCGCACTCTTTGCCGGCGTTCCAAAGCGCGTGCCTGCATTTACGGTGCAAAGAAATTGTGCAAGTGGCATGGAAGCCATTGCTCAGGGAATGCGCATGATTCAGACGGGGGAGGCCGACGTGATCGTCGCCGGGGGAACCGAGAGCATGACCCAAATTCCCTTTTTGCTCACCGAAGAGATGAAAGGCGCATTCGTCACTCTGAGCCGCGGGAAAAACCTCGCGCAAAAATTACAGGCACTGCTCAGCATTCGCCCTAAATTCTTGAAGCCGGTCATCGCAATCGAAGAAGGACTTACGGATCCCGTCTCCGGCATGAACATGGGGCAAACGGCCGAGAGAATTGCTCGTGATTTTGGAATTACGAGAGAAGAGCAGGATAAATTTGCGCTCGAGAGCCACAAAAAGGCAGTCGCTGCACGGGAACGACTCAAAGAGGAAATCGCGCCAGCCTATCCTCCCAAAATGAAGAAGGCGGTGGATGTGGACGTCGGGCCGAGGGACGGACAGACGATGGAAGCCCTTCAAAAATTAAAACCCTATTTTGATCGTCGTCATGGCACCGTAACGACGGGCAATGCCTGTCCCATCACCGATGGCGCCGCAATGATGGTTTTAATGAGCGAAGAAAAAGCGAAGGCTGAAGGTTATCCCATTTTGGGAGTTATTCGCTCCGTGCAATTTGCGGGCTGCGAGCCCTCTCGGATGGGACTCGGTCCGGTCTTTTCCACTCCTCGCGCACTGAAAGCTGCGGGATTGCAAATGAAAGATATGGATCTTATCGAAATCAACGAGGCCTTTGCTGCCCAAGTGATCGGATGTCTCCGTGCGTTTGAAAGCAAGGAGTTTGCCGATAAATATATTGGAAAAGATTTTCAAGGGCCCTTTGCGGTCGATCCTGCCAAATTGAATGTGAATGGCGGCGCCATTGCGCTTGGCCATCCCGTAGGAACGAGTGGAGCGCGACTCGTCCTCACCATTTTGAAGGAGCTCAAACGTCGCAATCAGCAATTTGGGCTAGCCACGCTTTGTATTGGTGGCGGACAGGGTGGTGCTTGCGTCGTAGAAAGACCGGCAGCATGAATTCAAATCCCAACTTCCAAAATAATGTCAGATCAAATTCGGAGCTAAATGCTATGAACTCAGTCCCGCAATTTAATCGGTCGACGGAACCGAATGTTCGAATCACGGTTGTTCACGATCACGCTGAGATCGTGATTCATACGCCGAATGAAAAGATCAATAAGCTCAATAAGCAAGCGTGGATGGAACTCTATGAGCACGTCGCCTTTTTGAAAGCGAAGGCAAATGAGATTAAAACCGTTCTCATCTGGTCGGATAAGCCGGATATGTTTTTGGCGGGAGCTGATATTACCGAAATTGAAGCGATGACCGAGCGCAAGGATGCTATGGCTCTCGTCGAAAAAGCGCAGGAAGTCTTCCAAGCGCTTTCCGAACTTCCTCAAGTCACATTGTGCGCGATCGACGGTCCCTGCATGGGGGGTGGATTGGAGTTGGCTTTAGCTTGCAAGTATCGCATTTGTTCGGACTCGCCTAAGACTTCGATCGGCGTTCCGGAAGTGCAGTTGGGTGTATTGCCTGGAGCGGGAGGTACGCAAAGACTGCCTCGAGTGATCTCACTCCCTGAAGCCATCGCGATGATCACGTCTGGCGCTCCGGTGAATGCAAAAAAAGCGCTCAAGATCGGGCTGGTGAGCGATGTCGTTCCCTCTGAATATCTCATCGATTTTGCGCGACGAGCGCTCCGCGAACAAAAATATTTGAATTGGTTGCCCAAAGAAACCGTCGTTGATTGGGCCATGAAGAAAACGCCTCTTAAAAAGCTAATATTTTCTAAGGCGCGTAAAATGATTTTGGAAAAGACGAAGGGACACTATCCGGCCCCGCTTCGCGCGCTCGAGGTGATTGAAAAAACATTGGACCTCAAGGATATTCGGCAAGGCTTGTTGCTGGAAGCGGCAGCGTTTGCCGATCTTGCGATTACGCCCATCTGTAAAAATCTGATCGGAATTTTCTTTGGAACGGAAGAGCTTAAGAAAGAGCGTGGCGTAGGGCCGATGGAGGCGCCTGACTTCAAACCTGCGAAGTACGATCGTATGGGAGTTCTTGGAGCGGGCATCATGGGCGGTGGGATTGCAGCCGTCGCTGCAAAAAAGGGAATTCGTGTGCGCATGAAAGATGTCGCGCATGAATCCATCATGAATGGACTTAAAACTGCCTACTCGCTTTTTGATAAAGAATATAAGCGAAAGAAAATTACGAAAGCGGATTATTTAAAGCGCAAATATTCGATCGAGCCCACGCTCGAATTTACCGGCTTCGAACACCTTCCGATTATCGTGGAGGCGGTGGTGGAACGAATGGATATTAAAAAATCCGTACTTCAAGATTTGGAATCGCGAATTCCAGAGAAGGCGATCATCGCCACGAACACTTCTTCGCTCAGTGTGTCGGAGATGGCGACGGTGTTGAAGCGCCCCGATCAATTTGTGGGAATGCACTTCTTCAACCCTGTTCCGTTGATGCCACTCGTGGAAGTAGTTCGAGCGGAGAAAACTTCGCCGGAAACGGTCATGCAGACCGTGGCCTTTGGTCGCCAACTCGGAAAGACCGTGATCGTGGTGAAGGATCGTCCGGGATTTTTGATCAATCGCATTTTGATGCCGTTTCTCATTGAAAGTGCACATCTTCGAAATGATGGGTACTCCATTGCCCAAATCGATCGCGCCGCTGTGGACTTTGGAATGCCGATGGGTCCATTCCGATTGCTCGATGAAATAGGACTCGATACAGCGGCAAAGGTCGCAAAGGTGATCTCGGTGGGATACCCGCATATGAAGGTCACAACACTCATTGATGAGATTGTGGAGCGCGGCTACCTCGGAAAGAAAAATGGAAAAGGATTCTACAATTACGACCCGAAAGGAAAAGAGCTGGGCATTCGCTCTGAATTCCAAACCGACGATCGCGAGCCGGGCGAGCAGACTCAGCAACTCATTCAAGATCGGTTAATTTTGCCGATGGCCGGTGAAGCGGTGATGGCGCTCGATGAGGGCGTCGTGGCGACCGTGAAGGAGCTCGATTTGGGACTCATCTATGGAATCGGATTTCCTCCCTTTAAAGGTGGGCTTCTCAAATGGATTTCGTCAGTGGGAGAGCGGCAGATTTTAGATCGTATGCACCAGCTCCACCAACTGACTCAAGGGCGCCTCATTGTGCCTAAGGCATTCGAGCAGCGCGTGCAGGCCGGACAAAAGTTCGGTTACTGAGCGCTCAGGGTGATCCGCGCGACATCGGCGCCCCAGTTGCTCGTTTGCAAAATGGGGCGTGAGTCCCTCATATTGACTCATCAGAAGTCGTTGTCTAAGAAGACACACGAATGTTTCAGAAATACATCCTGAAAGCTCTGTTGCCCTCTCTGTATCTCGCGCTTTTCATTTGCGCTCGGATCTACTGGTAAGACTCACCATTTAATTTTAGTGCAGGTCATGTCACGGAGATCGACTCCCGTCACACCTACAAGCGTGCCGGTCGTGGGATTCTTTGCTTCAGCGTAGAACTCAGCGATACTCATTTGAAACTGCTCCGCTTCCATAAACACATCTTTGAACGTGCGAAGATAGACGTAGCTTTCCGTCAGAAAAGGACCGTTCATCACTTTTGTTCTTCCATAGACATCTTGAGTATTTTGTCCGGTAAGTAAATCCGCAGCGATCTTCACGGGAATTTTTACATTCTCCACTCGCTGCGCGGGAAAATCGGGAATCGACGCGGAAATCGTCGCTTCCAATTTTTCGGCTTCCGGTTTTTCTCCGGTCTTTTCCAGCGTGAAAATAAGATTGTGGGGATTTTCTCCCGCTACGGCGCAGTGGTATTGCGACGGAGCACCCACAAGAATGGTGGATGTTAGAATTAAAGCTAGCATAGGCATTCTCCTTCTTGTTCCGACAATCTGACTCAAAAATGGTCGGAACAACAAGGATTAGTGCGGGTTTGCGCTATAAAGTCGTCACGGAGATTTCGCGGCGGTGAGAGGTTCCTTTTGCCAGCTCTGCAAGTCGAGAGCTTCTTCCCAGACTAAATCTGTCTTTTGGCATGTTCCCTTTTTATTGAAATCCGCCGAGCGATACTCGGTTCCATCAAAAGCGAGGTTGAAAGTTCCGGCGTGACGAATGAAACCTTTTAAAACCTTGTAGGTTGTTTTGGTTTCTTTGGTTGTCTTCAAACATTTCGGATCCAAGCTCGCCCCACCCACATAAATAAATCCTGCAGGCTTCGCGAGATACAAATAAGCGTTCCCTCCATTTTGTCCGAGCGTGGAAAGAGGGATCAGAATTAAATCCTTCACGTCGTCGCCATCTAAATCCAAACGCGCACGCTTCAGGCCTTGGCCTTCGCCTTCGCCATCTACCCCAATGGTTTTGTAAGGATCGGTGAGGGTCGTTCCGACCTTCTGTCCAAAGACCCAGCGCTCTGAATCAACGGTTGGATTTCCTGCCGGCGTCGCAGCCGTTGTCGGCGTGGGAGTTTGTCCATCGCGTGGATCCAAGTTTTCTCCTCGGGCGTTTGCGTTGCACTGGTCCTTCAGCTCCATGCAGTTCTTTCCGGCAGAACGCATGCACGTGTTGTACTTCTCATAGCATTCCTGCGTGTTCGGGACCCAGGCCGGAGAGAGTAGAGAGCTGAGAGAGAAAACATGAATCAATAAAGTCATAGAGCGAGACTAATCACTGCAGTGCATCGATGGCACCAAGAAAATGATATTTCAGATTGTTGGACCTCCGAGGGCGATGACGCAAAGCCCAGGAAATAAATCGCGTACAATGAATGAGTGATTTCAGCATGCCTCATCGCCAAAAACGAAGAGCGTTGGATTGGCGAGTGCATTGAGCATTTGAAAAGCCTCTGCCATGAAATCATCGTGGTGGACACCGGCTCTACGGATAAGACCATGGACATTGCGCGAGCTAAAGGTGCTCGAGTTTCTCAAATCAAATGGGAAAATGACTTCGCGAAAGCGCGCAACGCCAGCATGCAAAAAGCCACGCAGCGCTGGATCTTGATTATCGATCCGGATGAAAGAATCGCTCCCGCGGACATTCCAAAAATAAAAGCCCTTATCGAGACGAAAGACGTGATCGCTTACTCCTTCAATTCAAGAAACTATTCTGAAAATCCCGCGGCCAGTGGATTCATCCCCAATCGCGGAGAGTACCCCAGCGAGGAAAAGAATTATCCCGGCTATTTTGAAAGCCGAAAGGTGCGTTTATTCCAAAATATTCCGAGCATTCGCTTTGTAGGTTCCGTGCATGAACTTGTCGAATCCACAATCACGGGAAAGACCGTGGCGAGTAATATTCCGATTCACCATTACGGCTCCTCAAAGGCTGTGAATGAAGAAAAGCAGAAGAAGCCCTTCTATCAAGCGCAGGGCATGAAGAAGGTGGCCGAGAATCCGAAAGATTGGAAAGCGCACTTCGAGCTCGGCGTGGAATATTTAGGAGCATCCGAGCATGTGAAGGCCTATGGGGAATTGGAAAAGGCACGTGCTTTGAAACCCACGGATCCATTGATTCTAAGTAATTTAGGTTACGCCTACATGGAGGCAGGTAAGCTCGAACTTGCGGACAAATATTTAACGGAGTGTTTGAAATACGATCCAAACTATCACGATGCTTTACTCAATCGCGGGGTGGTTCTTATGCGCCGTGAAAAATGGGAAGAGGCGATCAAAGTATTCGACGCCCTTGTCAAAAAGCATCCCAAGTCATTTTTGGCCGTGCGAAATGCGGGCCTTTGTTACGCTCACATGAAAAATCTACAGGCGGCTGCGAAATGTTTTGAAATGGCGCTTAAGATGTTTCCAAACTATGTCGACGCGCGTGTGGATTTGGGCGTGACTTGTTTTGCAGCAGGCCGACCGGACGTCGCGAAGCCCATATTAGAGCAAGCGCTTCAAATGGATCCCCATAGTCTTCGTGCCAAAGCGGTTCTCGACGATATTCATAAAATTCTATCTCAATCGAAGCCCAAATAAACCGCATCTCCGGGTGACTCGCCTTTAAAGCCTGACTATATAAATAGGACGGCATGGGTGAGAACGAATCCAAAATCCGCAATTTCTCGATCATTGCACATATCGATCACGGCAAATCGACCTTGGCCGATCGTCTCATTGAAGTGACTGGAACCGTTTCGAAGCGCGAAATGAAGCAACAACTTTTGGATTCTATGGATCTCGAGCGCGAACGCGGCATTACGATTAAGGCTCAAACAGCCCGGCTCAATTACAAGGCAAAGAATGGACAGGAGTATCAACTGAATCTCATCGATACCCCTGGGCACGTGGACTTTAGTTATGAAGTTTCACGCTCCCTTTCTGCCTGTGAGGGTGCGCTCCTTGTCGTCGATGCGACGCAGGGGATTCAAGCGCAGACCCTCGCAAATGTTTATTTGGCTTTGGGAAATAATCTCGAAATCATCCCCGTCATTAATAAAATTGATCTGCCCTCTGCAAACCCCGAGAAAGTGAAGGCAGAAATCGAAAGCGTCATTGGGCTCGATACATCCAAAGCTGTTTTGTGCTCGGCAAAATCTGGACTTGGAATCGAAGATGTCCTCGAGGCCGTTGTGGAGCAAGTTCCGCCTCCAAAGGCGAATCCCGATTGTGAGGGAAAGACCGCGGCTCTCATTATTGATTCTTGGTTCGATTCTTATCGGGGGGTCGTCATTTTAGTGCGGGTATTTTCTGGCGAGATCAAGGTGCGAGACCGCATCAAACTCATGAGCACGGGCTTTGATTACGACGTCTTAGACGTCGGAATCTTTACACCGGGGTCACGTTCGAAATCGGTCTTGAGTAATGGCGAGGTGGGTTACGTGGTCGCTGGAATCAAGATGGTGAAGGATGCACGAGTCGGCGACACACTCACCGCAGCCAAAAATGGCGTTTCCGCGCCGCTGCCGGGATTTAAAGAAGTAAAGCCGATGGTGTTTTGTGGGATTTTCCCGACGTCGACGGACGATTACGAAAATCTCAAAGATTCTTTAGAAAAACTCACGTTGAATGATTCAGCCGTTCAATATGAGCCGGAGATTTCTGAGCATTTGGGATTTGGATTTCGTGCGGGGTTTTTGGGCTTGCTCCACATGGAAATTATTCGCGAGCGATTGGAGCGGGAATATAATTTAGACATCATCTGCACCGTTCCCACCGTAAAGTACAAAGTATTTACGACGAGCGGAGAAGAATTTGAGGTGTCCAATCCGGGAAAGTTGCCAGAGCCCACTCTCATTGAGCACACGGAAGAGCCCATTTACACGGTAAAAATTCATACACCGCCGGAATTCTTAGGAGGGATCATGACCCTTTGTACGGACAAACGCGGTATTCAAAAGAAAATGGAGTATTTGACGCCAGAACGCGTGGTGCTTGAATACGAACTTCCGCTCAATGAAATTGCGCTCAATTTTTTCGATAAGCTGAAGTCTATTTCAAAGGGCTATGCGAGTTTGGATTATGAGTTTTTATGTTACCGCCCGAGTGAGCTTGTCAAAGTGGATCTGCTCTTAAATGGCGAGAAGGTGGAGTCGCTTTCTCTCATCATTCACGAGGATTTTGCCTATCCGCGAGGACGAGAACTCACCAAAAAGATGAAGGAATTGCTGCCCCGACAAATGTTTCAAATCGCTATTCAGGCGGCGATCGGATCTAAGATCATTGCCCGGGAAACCTTGAGCGCCCTTCGAAAAGACGTTCTTGCAAAATGTTATGGTGGTGACGTTTCTCGAAAACGTAAGTTGCTTGAAAAGCAAAAGGAGGGGAAAAAGCGGATGAAGTCGATCGGCTCCGTGGACGTTCCCCAGGAAGCGTTCCTTGCTATTTTGAAGATCGATTGATGAAATGAAGGTCTCTAGAGGAGGGGCCTTCATGCGCAGAAAATCTTCCATTCGAGGCGAAGTCGAACTGAGTTTCACGAAAATTCTATTTTTCATTGGTTTAGCCGTGGGCGGCTGGGCCATCTATGAATTGTCATTCGCTTTTTACGCCAGTGTTCAAATTGAAACGGCGATTACGGAAGTCATCCTCGCCAATCGCGCCAATTTTGATGAAGCCAGCGTCAAGGAGCAGATCAAGCAACGCGCGCATGCGGCGGGTCCCGTTATCATCGATGAAAAGACAATGACCGTGCTGAAAAATGCGGAAACCAACATGGCCACCGTCAGTATGCCTTACGAGTATCAGATCGGAATTCCCTTCGTCTCGGCGACCTGGGACGTGCATTTTGAGCCGGTCATTCACGAATCTTTAAAGGGCAGTGGACTCTAAGCTTTTATCCTTGCGAAATGCTTGTGAACTTTAGTTCCTCGAAAAAAGCGACAAAATTTGCAGGACTTACGCGCCGCAGCATACCCCGTTACACTCTTTGAAGAGTGAGAGTGAAGGGTCTAAAAACAATCCTCGGGCTGATATCGCTATCCTCGGTGAGTTTGTTCTCAATAGGAGCAAATGCCGGCGTGAATGTGAGGGAAGCCAGCGAATTTGATGGGCTCGTCTCTGGCGAGCTGGAAGGGAAACACCAAATTCGCACCGTCGAGTGCTACGGTGGGGATCGTCTCCTCGTCAGTCAGGCTGTGGCCGGAACTGGTTCTAGGCCTGGGGATGCGAGCGTTGTCTTAATCGTGAAGAATGCCGGGGATCGTCCTAAGAAATTGCGGGAGCTGGCCGGAGCATGTCTGGATGATTTGTTTTCCAGCATGGAATCCGTGGGACAGTACCAGAGCGAATTTCTCCCTTTGAGGAAGCGTGTGATGCTTCCATTTATGGCCTCGGATGACAATGCTCCATCCTTCCAGAGTCGGGAGATTCTCGATATGGAATCGGGAGAGAGAAAATCCGTGGGTGAGGCGGAATTGAACGGGCAATTCGTTCCCGCCGGGTCCACGATGGCCTTAGTCGTAAAGACGCCAGAAAAACCCGTGAAATTAGCTAGCATGACCACGCGCTAAGCCCTAGAGTAGGGCTCGTGCCAATCGGCCGAGCCGGCATTTTATCCACCGAATCGTTTCCACCTCATGAATTGAATTCCTTCTTTCGTCTCGTTGAAAAGCCGAGGACGAATCGAAAGGGATCCATCGGAATGCTTTGCTTCTTCGAGGCGAGCACCCGAACCGAGCTCAGCTTTGAAATGGCGGGGCTTCGCCTAGGAATGGCATGGTCAAAAGTGGAGCCCTCGGGATTGAGTCTGCAAAAGGGCGAAAGCCTTCGGGATACATTTCAGGTTCTCTCTCATTACAAACCGGATCTCTTCGTAGTTCGCCATTCAGTGGCTTATCTGCCCCATGCCGTTTCGGAGTGGACGGGTGTGCCTGTCATCAATGCGGGGGACGGGATCAATGAGCATCCGACGCAGGCCCTCATCGACACCTTCACCCTTTGGAAAATGAATTCGAAAAAGCGCTACTCGATCGCTTTTTTTGGAGATGTGTTTCGGTCTCGTGTGGCGCGCTCCAACTTGAAAATTTGGAAGGCGTTGAATTGGAATGTGAGCGTAGTGGATGACGGCAGTGAGAACACGAAAAATTTTGCCAAGGCTTTTGGAATCCGCGTGATTCCTCGGCGGGGAATTCGTGAAGCCGATGTGATTTATTGCCTTCGAGTGCAGGCGGAGCGGGGAAGTTCCTACGCATTGTCGCCGCTTTCAAACTCAGATTTGTCGAAAAAATCCAAGTTCATGCATGCGGGTCCGGTCGTAATGGGTAAAGACATGCTCTTGGAACTCTGCGAACGAGCGCATCCGCAGTCATTGATTCATGAGCAGCTAAAAAATTCTCTGCCTGTTCGTGAGGCGATTTTAGATGAAGTGCTGAAGAGGGCACGCGCATGAGCTGGTTTTATTCCAAAAAAGTATGGAATCCAAAAAGGGGTGATTTCGTATCTGGCGCCTTTGAAGTGAAGGGTGGGCGCTTCTCCCAATTCATATTCGGAACTTTGCCTCCTAAAAATCAGAAGTGGATCGATCTGGGAGGATCGCATGTGGGTCCTTCTTGCGTGGATGTGCATATTCACGCGAGAGACTTTGAGGAATGTCATAAAGAAACTTTCGAAACGCTGAGCGAAGCGGCGGCGAAAGGCGGCGTGAGTGTGGGCGCTTGTTTGGCTAACACCTTCCCGCGCATGGATTCACCCGCGAGAGTTCAGGAGTTTTTGAAGCGCGTAAAAAATTTGCCGATTCGGCTCATTCCTTTCGCGGCTGTGACGGAAAACTTGGAAGGAAAAACAGGGACGAATTGGAATGCCCTTTTGAAAATGCCCATCGCGGGGCTTTCGGATGACGGCAAACCAATCTTGAACGCAGAGATATTTGGTTCGGTTCTTAAAGCGGTGAGTCGTTCAGGAAAGATACTTTCGTTGCATGAAGAGGACACCACGATCTCGAAGGGATCTTTGCTGCACGAGTCGCACACCAGTTGCCGATTGGGCATCGAGGGATCGTGCTCAGGCGCGGAGATCGATATGGTTTCGCGGGATCTAGAGATTGCAAAAAAAGTGAAGGATAGCTCAGCCCTTCACTTTGCCCATGTCTCCACGGGCGAAGCGGTTCGACTCTTGAAGGCGGCCAAGAAGCGTGGGCAAAAATTTTCTGCGGAGCTGACGCCGCATCACGGGTTGCTCTCCGTGGATCACGCTGAAGAATTTCCCGCGATGAAATTATCCACTTTTAAAGTCTGTCCACCCATTCGAGCCAAGGAAGATCAAGAAGCGCTCTGGGCGGGCCTGCGCGATGGCGTCATTGATATGTTCGCCTCCGATCATGCACCTCATTCTCTTTTGGAAAAAACGCAGCCGATGGAAATTGCGGCGCATGGCATGATCGGCCTCGAATTTTATTTTCCTCTAATCAATGAAATTCGGCTCCGAACAAAATTGTCGTGGCAGAAATTTTTTGAAGCGGCAGCAGAGCGACCTGCCTCACGATTAAGTCTCCATAAGACGCGTCGTTGGGCGGTGGGCGCAGACGCTTCCTTTATCGTTTTTAATCCGACGGCTGTTCAGAAATTGCATTGGTCTCGGTCCAAGTCCGCAAATACGCCTTTTCAAGGGGCGAGCGTTCGAGGGAAAGTTGAACAACATTGGATCAATGGAGTGAGGGTGTATGGCGAAACCCGTTAAGCGGAAAAAAAATACAAAGAAGCCGATGAAAGCCGCCGAGAGCGGGGCTGGAAGCAAGGGAGGACTCTTGTTGCAAGACGGCTCCTTCTGGCCGGGCGAATGTTTTGGAGCGACGGGTACGACCATCGGCGAAGTGGTCTTCCATACGGGTCACCAGGGTTATCAAGAAATTTTGACCGACCCCAGTTATCGAAAACAAATTTTGGTTTTTGCCTCTCCACAAATGGGCAACCAGGGATTTCATGAGATCGATCGCGAAAGTGATCGCGTGTGGGCGAGTGGCGCGATCGTGAGGGACTACTCCGAGGGGATTTCGCATTGGCGTAGGAGCTCCTCGCTCTCCGAGTATCTTGCGAAAGAGAAAACTCCAGGACTTTCCGGTGTGGATACGCGCCGGTTGATTTTGCATCTGAGAGAGAGCGGGTCTCAGTGGGGCGTGCTTACGACCGAGAAGAAAAGTTTGGTAGAACTCCGGAAGCTTTTAAAAGACCAAGTGTCCATGGAAGGACTGTCGCTCACTCAGGAGGTGACGACCAAACTCGCGTATCGCTGGACGGAAGGTTCTAAAAATTTGGCCACGACCGAACTCAAGCGATCGAAGGGTGGCTTGAAACGTGTGGTGGTGATGGATTTTGGAGTGAAACAACAGATCCTGCGCTATCTCATTGATGTGGGATTTGAAGAAGTCATTGTGGTGCCGGCGAAATCGAAGGCCGCGGAGATTTTAGGATTCAAGCCCGACGCACTTTTTCTCTCGAATGGACCGGGCGATCCGGCGGCTGACGCTGAAATTATCGCAGAAGTGAAAAAACTTATCCGAGAAGTGCCGACGTTTGGGATTTGTCTCGGCCACCAGATTCTCGCATTGGCTCTAGGCTTGGAAACTTTCAAATTGAAGTTCGGGCATCACGGTGCCAATCATCCCGTAAAAAATCTGACGTCGGACCGAGTGGAAATCACGTCTCAAAACCATGGATTCGCGGTGCGAGAACTCTCGGGTCAGCAGGTTCGCGAAATCGAAGTCACGCATGTGAATTTAAACGATCAAACGATCGAAGGTTTTCGCCATCGCCAACTTCCGCTTCGAGCGATTCAATTCCATCCGGAGGCGTCGCCGGGACCTCTTGATTCCCTGCAGATCTTTCAAGAATTTCAGCGGGGGTTTGCCGCGTGAGGGAATTGCTCCAAGCTCTTTTGACCGAGCGCCAACTTTGGCAGCAGACCTTTGATCGACTCTTGAAGTTTGGCTCCGAGGGTGTGCTTCAAAAAGAAATTCTGCAGGCCAAAGAAATCTTTTTCTCCAAGCTCGGGCGAACGCATGAGATGAAGGAAGATCTCTATGAAAGTGCCAGCCAATCCTTTTTGGAATGGTACCTGTTTGATTATCCGACCAAGTTTTTCTCTAAAAATCCTGCCGTGATTTTTTTGACGTTGCGAGCGGGCAATGCCGATGAGCTGGCCTGTTTGGAACGCTCTCTTTTTCATCACTGGTCTATTTTTGAAGTGAAGAGCGTGACCGAGGGCGTGATTGTGCTGACGGATTTGCTCGCGAAGACGGAACGTGAAGTTTTGTATGACGCCGAAAGTCCAGAGTCGAAGCTCTGGAAAGTGCAAAACGGCGATGTCATTCAAGCTAGACTCTTTCATCTTTCGAAAGAGAGTTATTATTTTCTTACGCACCTTTGGCTGCATCCCAAGCCTGAGTCAGAAATTTTGAAGAAACTCTGCGAGAAAGAGGCTGCCAATTGGGGTCGACATCATGACTTCATGCTTTCTTGCTTCGAAGCAGTGGTTCGAACTTACGGAGTTGAGAAACAACTTAAAGTGAGCGGTAGTAAAAACTGGCTCTATCAGGAATTGGTGAAGAAATATGCCTAAGCGTTCAGATCTCAAACGGATTCTCGTGATTGGAAGTGGGCCGATCCAAATTGGACAGGCCTGTGAGTTTGACTATTCCGGCACGCAGGCTGTTCGAGCGCTGAAAAAAGAAGGCTTCGAAATTATTTTGGTGAATAGCAATCCGGCCACGATCATGACGGACCCCGATCTCGCGGATCGCACCTACATTGAGCCGCTCAGTGCGGAAATTTTAGAAAAAATTATCGCCAAGGAAAGACCGGATGCGATTTTGCCGACGCTCGGCGGGCAGATCGCTTTGAACCTCGCATTGGAACTGAGCGAGAGTGGGGTTCTTGAAACTTACAAAGTGGAAGTGCTCGGCGCGAAGATCAATTCCATCAAAGTGGCCGAGGATCGCGAGTTGTTTAAGGGCTTGATGGAAAGGCTTCAGCTCCCCGTTTTGAAATCGGTGACCGTGGAAGATGTGGCCGCGGGCATGAAGGCGGCAGATGATATTGGTTTTCCCATTGTGTTGAGACCGTCGTTTACGCTCGGCGGCTCGGGAGGCGGCATTGTCTATAATAGACATGAACTTTGGGAGCGTCTTGAGGATGCTCTTCGCGCGTCACCCACGTCGCAGGTGCTTTTAGAGGAGTGCATCACGGGCTGGAAGGAAATCGAGCTCGAGGTCATGCGCGACCGCAAGGATCAGATGGTGGTGGTCTGCGGAATTGAGAATTTAGACCCCATGGGAATTCACACGGGCGACTCCGTCACCGTGGCCCCGATTCAAACACTCACGGACAAAGAAGTGCAACGTCTGAGAGAGGCGGCGAAAAAAATTGTCGCAGGCGTGGGTGTGGAAACCGGCGGTTGCAACATTCAATTTGCACTCGATCCTCATTCGGAGCGTTGGGTCATTATTGAAATGAATCCACGCGTGTCCAGATCTTCTGCACTGGCGTCGAAGGCGACGGGATTTCCCATTGCGAAATTGGCGGCGCTCCTTGCGGTGGGCTACACGCTCGATGAAATTCAAAATGATATCACGCAAAAAACTCCTGCATCCTTTGAGCCGGCGATTGATTACGTCGTCGTGAAAGTGCCGCGCTTCGCCTTTGAAAAATTTGCCAAGACCGATCCGGTTTTAGGCACGCAGATGAAGTCGGTCGGAGAAGTGATGGCGCTCGGCCGTTCCTTCAAAGAGGCCTTTCAAAAAGCATTCAATTCTTTGGAGCTGGGCACGGACGGACTCCTGCTTCCTTCGCAGTGGAAGGATAAGCCCATCAGTTTGGAGAGCGTGCGCGCGCCGCGATTCGACCGGTGGTGGTTGATCTCCGAATTGCTTCGAACCAAAACGGCCACACCCGCGGAAATTGCGGGAGCCACAAGTATTGATCCATGGTTTTTGGATCAGCTCACAACCATTATCGATATGGAAAATTTCTTGGCGAAGAGCTCTTTAAAATCACTCAAAGAGCCGGAACTTCGTCGCGCCAAAGCGATGGGTTTTGGCGATGTCGTAATGGCCAAATTGATGGGTGTGAAGCCGGCCGATGTAAAGGAGCACCGTCATCGCTTCGATCTTCATTCGGAGCTCAATCAAGTTGATACATGCGCGGGAGAATTTGAAGCGCTGACGCCTTACTATTATTTTGCGTATGAAAATAATCCGCCACTGCATCTTCCCGCGAAAAAGAAATTGGTTCGCGCCTCCACGAGCGAAAGTGTCGTGATTTTAGGGAGCGGGCCGAATCGAATTGGTCAGGGCGTGGAGTTTGACTATTGCTGCGTAAAAGCGTCGCTTGCGGTTCGAGAACTCGGCCTTGATTCCATCATGATCAATTGCAATCCGGAAACTGTCTCGACGGATTACGACATTTCCTCACGCTTGTATTTTGAACCGCTCACCGACGAAGCCGTTTCGCGCGTGCTTTATGAGGAACGAACGCGAAGCAAAGTGCTCGGCCTCATCTGTCAGACGGGAGGTCAGACGGCACTCAAACTTTCTCAGTCGCTCGTGAAGGACCCCATTTTGGGAACACCGAGAGAGCAAATCGATCGAGCGGAAGATCGCGCGAAATTTGATCGACTGCTCTCCAAATTAAAAATGCGACGGCCGAAGTCTAAAACCGCCGCGAAGATTTCTCAGGTGCTTCCGGCCGCAGATCAGCTCGGCTATCCCGTGCTCATTCGCCCGAGTTACGTCCTCGGTGGGCGATCGATGTACACCGTGAGGTCCAAGACGCAGATGGAAGGTATTCTCGATACGATTAGTCGCGAGTCTGACATTCAGTTTCCACTGCTGATTGACAGGTTTCTAGAGGGTGCGGTCGAGATCGACGTGGATTGTATGGGCGACGGTCGTGAAGTGGTTGTGCTCGCGATCATGGAGCACATCGAAGAGGCGGGAATCCACTCGGGCGATTCTTCATGCACGATTCCGTGCGTCACTTTGAGTGATACGATGATCGCGCGCATCAAGAAACATGCCGAAGCGCTTGGAAAAGAGCTGCGGCTGAATGGATTTTTAAATATTCAATTTGCGATTTTTGATGGCGAGCTCTATGTGCTCGAAGTAAATCCTCGCGCATCGCGCACCTTGCCCTTTGTTTGCAAAGCCACGGGTGTGGATTGGGTGAAGCCCGCCGTTCATGCGATGCTTGGAAAATCTTTCCGGGAACAGAAATTGCGCGCACCGACGGTGTATCCGCAGGATTTTAAACACTTCAGCGTGAAGGAAGTCGTGTTCCCGTTCTTAAAATTCCCAGGCGTGGACGTGCTTCTTGGGCCCGAGATGAAGAGTACGGGAGAAGTGATGGGTGTTGGGCGAGATTTTTCCGAGGCATTTGTGAAGGGTCTCATCGCCTCCGGTCATCGCTTGCCGAGAAATGGCTCCGTCTTTGTGAGCGTGAAGGATGATGACAAGCCGAAGGTTGCAGAAATTTGCAAAGAATTGAAGGCGCTCGGCTACAGAATCGTGGCCACGCATCGCACGGCTCAGTTCTTGCGCGACCAAAGCATCGTGGCGTCTGGCATCAACAAAGTGAAAGAGGGGCAGCCGCACATCGTGGATGCGATCATCAACGGCGAAATTCAGTTGGTGATTAACACGACGGATTCCGAAGCGGCGATCTCCGATTCTTTCTCCATTCGACGGTCTGCGCTGCAAACGGGAGTGCCGTACTTCACGACACTCACCGCGGCGCGTGCGGCGGTGAAATCACTATCGAGATGGATTCGCGGTGAGCTGGATGTGCAACCCATTCAAGACTTTCAACAGCGAGATGCGTATCAGACGCCGCTAGTAGCGCCCTCGACGTCTACTCAACTCATCAGAAAGAGAAAGTGATGGGATTTGAATGTCCCTCGCTTTCCAGTCCGTAACTCTGTTTCAAATCCGCACATGAATGGTTTCAATAAGTTATTGCTCGGGCACCCGTGGCATTGATATTGCAATCATTGCGTAGATCTTTCCGATAGCCGTTGGCATTGGAGGGTGCGCATACTTTTGAAATATTTTCGAAACGACAAGAAAATGAAAGGGTCTCACTATGAAATTTAAAGGATTTGCAGCAGGAGCTGCTATTACCACTTTACTCGCTGGTTGCGGAGGTGGAGGTAGCGACGACGGATACAAACCACTGAAGAGCTTCTCGCCTGCATCGCTCTCTAAGTCAGAGCAGTCGGCGGCAGGACAAGCGTTTGGAGCGAATAAGCAAGCCGGCGGTAAACAATCGGCGACGGTGAATGGATCCACCACTTCGTTTTCCTATGGAACCAATGCCTTGGCTCTTGGAATGAATTCCGCTGAAAGTATCGATAGGAGCTTCAAAATCTCCGAAGAAGGCATTGCCTGCCAAGAAGGTGGAACCCTTTCTTTGAATGGAGAGGCTCGAATTCAAGGTTCCGGCGATGAGAAAAACATGAAGGCAAGTGCGACTGCGAAGATCGAAATGGCCGCGGATCAGTGCAAAGATGAAGATTCTTTGATCGATGGAAAATTGACCGTCACTCTTACAATGAACATCTCTGGATCCGAAACGAAATACACGGGCTCTGCAGCCATGGCGTTTTTGGGCGGATTCAAGGGGTATGGATTGAACGAGAAGGGCGAACAAGAAGAACATTCCCTTCAATTCAAAGACTTGGATATTCGTATCAAGTTCGACCAAGACTCACTGAAGAAGTATGAAAATGCCAACATCGATGAGATGACGCCTGAGCAATTGAAGGAAATCGCAGAATGCAAGGGATCGGTCACGCTTGATTCCCGCGAACTCACTTGCGGCGAATTCATTTTGGCGGCCAATGGTCAAGACGATGAATTCCTGGCGCAACCTGGCCAACCCCAACCTAACGTTCCTGGGGAAGATGAAGAAGACGAAGAGGACTTTGAATAAAACCTCTCTTTTGTCTAAAAAAAGACAATTTTGAAGAAGGGGCTCTCGTCGGTTGATACGAGGGCCCTTTTTCTTTTAGCCTCATTTGAATGGATATCAAACGAGAGCCTATGACCCCTAAAGGGTATGAGCGGCTGCTAAAAGAAATTGAAGTCATTAAAACCGTGGAGCGACCCAAAAATGTCTTGGCCATTGAAGAGGCGCGCGGCCACGGGGATCTCTCCGAAAATGGAGACTACGATGCTGCCAAAAATGAGCAGGGTTTGATTGCGGCGCGACTTGCACTGGCCGAGGATAAGCTCGCCCGGGCGGAAGTAATTGACCCGAAGACGCTGTCGGGCCCCACCGTAATGTTCGGGGCTTCCGTGACGCTGGAGGATCTCGATACCGGCGAGGAAGTTCGCTATATGCTCGTCGGATCCTTCGAAGCCGATCCCAAAAAGAATTTGATCAGCATTGAATCGCCGATTGGAAAAGCGCTCATCGGCAAATCGGAAGGCGATGAAGTCACGGTGAAAACCCCGAACGGTTCCCGAAATTTCGGTATACAAGCCGTGGAATATAAATAGACATCGAACGGGGCGGGGTGGGGTTTCGTGAAAACGCGAACAAACCAAACATCAAATAAGAAACCCACGCCCACCGACAATCCTTTGGCTCGGCCTCTTCGATTTGTGAAGGGCGTGGGCGAAAAAGTGGCGATGATGCTGGCCCGGAAGGACCTCTTCGAAGTTCGCGACTTGCTCTATTATTTTCCTCGCACGTATGAGGACCGACGGAAAATCTATAAAATTTCCGAACTCGGCGGCGTAGCCGTCGGTCAAAAGGTGAGTGTGATTGGAAAGATTCGCACGTCGCATCCGGTATTCTTTTCGAAGTCGAAGCGCCGAGCCTTTGAAATGGTGCTCGTAGGCGAAACGGGGAGTGGGCTGCAGTCGCTTGCGCTCACGTGGTTTCATGGCAAACCCTATTTTGCCTCCAAAATTTCAGAAGGAATGATCGTGCTCGCGCGCGGCGAGCTCACGCAGTTTCGCGGTCGCATGCAGATTGTGCATCCCGACATTGAAGTTCTCGGTAAGAATATGCCGGAAGCCGAAATCGAAGGTGGCATCGTTCCCATCTATTCTGAAACAGAAGGGCTCTATCAAAAGACCATCCGAAAAATCGTCTCGGGCGCGGTGGAGAGTTTTGCAAGTTTTTTGGAGGAGAGTTTGCCCGCTGTGCTCATGGAAAAGCATGGCTTTCCGGGACTGCGTGAATCCGTTCGAGCACTGCATTTTCCTAAGGCCTTGGATGATCTCGATCCATTCATGAAGGGGCAGACGAAGTTTCATGAGCGATTCATATACGAAGAATTTTTAGAAGTTTCGCTCAGTATGGCCATGCGCCGCGCGACATTTGTGGAAGAATCCGGCGTCGCCTACACCAAACCCGAAAGGCTTTGGGAGCGTTTGAAAGAGAATCTTCCTTTTAAATTCACAAATGCGCAGCGAAGAGTGCTGCAGGAAATTTTGGATGATATGACGAAGGCGACGGTCATGCATCGCCTCGTTCAAGGCGATGTGGGCTCTGGAAAAACAATTTTGGCGGCAGCCGCGGCGCTTGTTGCGCTAGAGAATGGCTATCAAGTCGCTCTCATGGCGCCGACCGAAATTTTGATTGAGCAGCATCGACGAAATTTTGAGCGCTGGTTTGCGGGTATGAATATTCCCGCTACGCTTTTAACGGGTTCGCTCAAAGCGAAGGAGAAAGCTCAAGCCCTTTCTGAAATCGCAAGTGCAGGACCCAGGATTGTCTTTGGAACCCACGCGCTTTTTGAGCCTGAAGTGAATTTTTCAAAGTTGGGTTTGGTCATTGTGGATGAGCAGCATCGATTTGGCGTAAGACAGCGCACGGCACTCATTGACAAAGGGCGTACTCACAAACCTGATGTGCTTGTGATGACCGCGACGCCCATTCCGAGAACGTTGGCGCTCACCATTTACGGCGATTTGGATATTTCGATTATCGATGAACTTCCCCCGGGCCGAAAACCGATTCAAACAAAAGTTTTTGTGGAACGAGAACGCTCGACGATGGAACAAAAGATCTTGGAGCAAATTCGCGCGGGCCGGCAAGCGTATATCGTGTATCCGCTTATCGAAGAGAGCGAAGTTTTGGAATTAAAAAGCATCGGCGAGATGATGCCCCATTTGGAATCGGTCTTTGGCGAATCTAAAATTGCGCATCTGCATGGCAAAATGAAAGCTGAAGAAAAGCAAAAAATATTGGACGACTTCCGAGCAAATAAAATTCAAATTTTGGTTTCGACCACAGTCGTGGAAGTTGGCGTAGATGTCCCAAACGCCACGGTGATGGTGATTGAAAATGCGGAGCGCTTTGGCTTGAGCCAATTGCATCAGCTTCGCGGCCGAGTCGGTCGAGGGGCGGAGAGTAGTTTCTGCTATTTGGTCGCTTCGCATTTAGGCACGGAAGAAATTGTGAAGCGCTTGCGAAGTATGGAAAAAACGCAAGATGGATTTAAACTGGCCGAACTAGATTTAGAAATGCGCGGACCGGGAGAATTTTTGGGTACCAAGCAATCCGGGTTGCCGCAGTTTCAACTGGCGCAACTGCCTCGTGACCTGCCCATTCTGCAGCGCGCGAGAAAAGACGCGCTTGAATGGGTCGCAAAGGACCCCGAATTGAAGGAGATGCCCCAGATGCGAGCTCGTTTGCAGACAAGAGCCGATCGGGTAGCGATGAACTAATGATTTCTAAGACGACGGAGAATATTAAAGTGGATGTACGTGTGCGCTACGTGCCGGAGCAGTCTCAACCCGATCGAGAGCGATTTTTCTTTGCCTATCAAGTGACACTCACCAACATGAGAGACGAGAGCGCGCAGTTGCTCTCGAGGCATTGGATTATCACCAATGGACGAGGCCAGACGGAAGAAGTGCGCGGCGCGGGAGTAATCGGAGAGCAGCCCGTGCTCGAGCCTGGGGCCTCATTTGAGTACACATCCTTTTGTCCCCTTACAACCGCAACGGGAACCATGCGCGGTTTTTATCATTGGGCAGGCGCCGACGGCGCACCTTTCAGCGTGGAAATTCCGGAATTTGATCTCATTCAGCCCGAGGCAATGGGGCTACTTCATTAATTGCCGGATAATTCTTTTAACAACTTTGCAAGTTGCTCATGCTCTTTTACGAGACCGGTTTGGCCTGAAGTGTATTGAGTAAGCGCCTCCAGAGTTGGTATTTTTACGCGAATTTCTTCTTCATCCAAGTAGCGGCGGATCAGTTCGCTCGTGAGTTTTCCAAGATTCGCTTTCTCAGACTCGTCACTCAATTGCGACTGCCATCGCATCACAAACCCGATCGCACTCGCGGTGGCATCCGACTCCTCCTCGACCTTGGATTGAGGGATCCAATTTCTGAAAGCATCGATTTCATCCGCGATGGGATTTCTCTTGGGGGGATCGAGTAGCAGAATATCGGCTGTAGCCATGTGCCTTTGGATTGCTGCTAAGGAATGGGTCCGTATCATCAATCCCATCCATCGGCTCTTCAGATCTTGATGATGAGCAGGAATGAGGGCGTAAATTTCCAAAGCTTGTTCGGGAGTTGTTTCCAAATTACCTACAGGTCGAGTGAGTCTTTCAATTTTGAGAGACCTTCTGTCATCGCTGGCTGTCGCCTTCAGAAGGGCGGCAGCGTACTCGTACGCCGATTTCTGCTCTTCGTCTGTCATGAGGGGGAGCCGTAAGGCGACGAGCTCGAAGAGAGAGTCAGCCTGAGGATTTTCCATGACCGCATGCTCGAGAGCTTTTCTCGTTCTCAAAATGACCACTTCAGTGTCTTCACGCGCTAGGCGGAATCCCGGCATGATGATTTCCGAGAGAATTAAATCTCGATGTGAAAAGGGTTTCCCGGTGATATTCACTCCCGCAAGCTTTAACGCTTTCGGTTCCGACTTCACAATTCGAGTGAGCGCTATCGCAGCATTTTCCACATCTTGAGCGATGAAATTTCCAAGGTTCGATTTGAACTCGGCTTTCATAAATGCCTTTTCGTTATTTAGCGTTCGAAGAAGTGTCGGGATTGCTGGCTCACCAAGTTCTTCGAGGCCTCCAATAATTTCAAAAATATCGGTTCTTGTGCTTTCACTCTGCTTAGGATCATTCGCCATTTCTAAAAGTTTCGGGAGAGCAGGGGCTGCGTTTTTTCCCGTATGCTTCAAGCTGGCCAAAGCGTTATGCATTAAGTCTTTGTCGGAAAGTGTGTCCGTGAGAATTTTGATCGCTACCGAAGAATTTTTCCCAACTGGTCCTAAAGCGTTTATCGCGTAACCTCGAACCTGAATATCCGAGTGATTAAGGTACTTCAATGTGACCTTTAATCCCCGGTGCCCAGTTTTATCTCCTAACTCGCCCATGGCGCTAAACAACGTCATGTAATTTCCTTCAGGGGATTCATTCTCCAATATAGTCAGAATGGAGTTCATTGCCTGCTCACGAATTCTTGGAATTCTAGATTGGGCGAGATTGCCCAGGCCTGCCTGACCGATTCTATGAGTTTCAAGCGATTTTTCTCTCGCTAGTTTCTTGAACACTTCGAGAACTTCGTCTGAAATTTCATCGAAGGACGCCTCTCCAGAGTTAGGGATTACGGAGATCAGCATGGCCAAAGCTGCGCTTGTTCTCAGCTCTTCATCCGGATGATTCAGTCTCGCAACAAGGGGGCGAAATGCTCGAATCCGCATCTGTTGTAGAGCTTCGAACGCATCTCGTCGAGCTGTGGAATCCGAACCATTGATTAAGTGGAGGTAGTGATCAACTTTCATTTCATCCGTTGGATTATATGAAAGAACTTTCTCAGCATCCGATTCTTCCACGCATTGAGTGGCTGGAGAAATCTGCGCTTCAGCAATTGAAATTGAAAAAATAAGAGCGACGAAGAGTGTTTTGAAATCCACACGACACATGAACACACTTGGTGCAATTCCCGTACCTACTTCGGGCTGGGACGTGCGACATCAGCACCTAAGCTAAAATGCCCGAAGTCCATTTAACTCAGCTAGAAATACCCTAAAAGCCAATTCCAGCCACCCTGCCTAGGGCATGGAAATTGCTTTGTTTATGGGTGTCATGTGGTTTTTGAGGCACAAATCTCGGCTGCTATTTTTTATCTTGGTTGGACTTCTCATCCATTCGGTTGAAACGGCGCGCGCGCAAAATGAATCTCCGGCAAACAATGAAACTGGCTCAGAGTCGGAATCTAATATTTTAGATCGAATTCCTTTGAATCCAGGTAACTGGACTTGGATTCGTAATTGGAGAGTTTTAAGCACGGTCGATTTCGTAGGGACTCGTGCTGTCGTCGAAACCATTTCAGGACATCGATCTTGGAATATTGAGCCGGACGTAGCGGTTACTCGCGCGCAGCAGTGGGTGAAGACCTATGAGGATTATCCTGCGTTACTCGTCATCCGCGAAAAGGCTCTCCAAAATACAAAGGAGCGAGTGAGAATTCTTCAAGCGGCCTACGACAAACACAAAAACAGAAGCGATTCCAAGTTCGTGCGATTCTTCTCTCGTCTCAATCACTGGGGGAGAATTCACGAAGACGCCTTTCCTGAGGTGATGACACTCGACATGCCTCCGATGGCCAATTTCAAAGCAGGCGACGTCACTTACGATTATGAGTGGGGTCTGGTGACTTTGTCGTTTGGAAGACGAAGCGAAATTGAGACCACGCTCAATATTGCCAAAAAGAATCAGGCGAAAATCGAAGCCATTATCGAAAGAAAGAAATTTGAACATGCCGTCATGCACTGGCGGCTCAATTGGATTGCGAGGGTGATGAGACGCACGATCCTTCGACAAGCGACGGATCCCATCCCCGAAGCTCCCAAAGCGACGCCTGTTCAAGAAACATCCTATGATCCACTCTTTAATCCTGCGCCTGCCACACCAGTTCAACCAACGGCGCCTGTAGAACCTGAGAAGTCCGTGCGACAACAAAAGATGGAATTGAAGGTCAAAGTTGAGAGTTTGATGTCGAGCGCGGAGTTTGAGTCGTTGAAGCCTTCCGCCACGGAGCAGGAAGAAATTCAAGCCGTTGCCGATTTAGGAAGAAAAACGGAATGGTCGAGCGCGTCGCGTGCTTGGGAATGGATCAAATGGGGGCGCGACAAAATCGATGGCATGAACGATGGGTTTACGAAGTTCTTCAACAAATGGGTTCTTTTAGCCACTCGACTTGGCATTACCTATCTTCTGATCAAAGGCGCGGTGAATGGCGTCAACTCAGGGATGCAGTGGGCTTTTACGAAAACCGTGCAGCAAGTGACCCTCACTGCTGAGGAAAAGAAAGCGGTCGAAGATCAAAACATGCTCTACTGGTATTTCTCGGAAATCAAGGGCGATACCATTCAGACTCAAGAGGAATTTAAAGCAAACTTTGATTCTCAATATGCTCGGCGGTTCTTCACCGATGCGGCTGTCGACCTGCTTTGGGACTACCTGGATGGGAAACGAGACAATCTTGACTACGACGGCAAAACAAAATCGCTTCGGGGAGAAATCTTGAGTCCAGGTCAGCACAATGAAGCCAAACAAATTCTCCAGACACTCAAACATTTTTGGAATGGAAAGCCAGGTGTGCATGGATCTCAAAGCGTCCCCCCCTTGAGGGACAAAATCGGTCCCCGATCTCAAATGGCTCAAAAGCTGAACGCCATTTTTGACCGGGCACATAAGCTGGGGCCGAATGGATTAGATTTGATTCTAGAAGACCCTCGAAAGGCCTTGGAATTGGAGAAGCAGCTCGCAGAGAAAGCTCGCCTTGAAGCGGAACAACAACGTCAGAAAGATGAAGAGGCGGCGGAAAAGGCGAGAGAGGAAGAGAAGAAGAAGGCTGAAAATATTCAGGCTCAAAAGGAAGCCTTAAGCACTATGTTCGAAGGTCTGCGAAGTTTCAGCTACTCGCGAGCAAAAGAGCTGGTGAAATCGCTCAACGAAATGCCAAAAAAGGCTGTTGATGATGCAATCATTCCTCCCAAAGAGGAGGTAGGTCCGAAGGGTGAAGTTCCTCAAAAAATATCTCGCACGGATCAGGGCTCAAAGGTCGAATTGGCTAGCGCTGCCTGCGACACCGCGGTACAAGCGCTGAAGGCAGGCGTGGGTCGGTAAAACAGTGCTGGTGGGTTTTTGGGTTCATGAATCGCTTTAGAATCATAGGTTTTCTCTTCGCTATCTTTGCGCTGCAATTTGTTGCGAAAGGCGTGCGCGCGCAACTGACGGAGGAACATCGGAGAGTTCTCGCCGGACTCGAGCGATCCGGAAATTTTGCAGTTTCCTCTCAAGTGATCCGAGATGTATTTAAGGGAGATGCGGGAAAGGTTGCGGATTTTCTCCATGCCCTTGGGGGCGAGCCCGAAATATTCACAACGCTCGGCGAGAGTTTAACTTTTTTCCTCTATGAAATCGCAGGTACGAAGCACTCTTACTCTGCTATAGAAGGGATGGCG
>ERZ761602.2376-NODE-2376-length-29758-cov-7.542807_pt1 | contig 29758 bp, 26 predicted proteins | sample MGYA00512165_ERZ761602 | MGnify/ENA primary metagenome ERZ761602 (study PRJEB28899, sample SAMN02445085) | bioreactor sludge metagenome | biome: EBPR sludge; isolation source: Thorneside wastewater treatment plant | place: Australia: Brisbane, Thorneside...
GTGTAAACAAGCCGATGATCAATTTGTTGTGTATCGAATAGTGAATGATTTTATCTAACATATAAGTCAGTGATTAAAATTTAAAGTGGGAAGGACCATTACGATGAACAACACGAAAAGGGTGATGAGGCCAAGGAGAATCCACAACGAGTAGCGGATAATCTTTGAGGCAACGCTTTTCTTGTTCTTCAGTTTTTTCTTTTTCTGTTTGTGATTTTTCATGATAAGCCCTAACTATCTTAGCGGAAACAAATAGTTTGTCTCAGAAAGAAGCTTTCGTCATAGAGACGAATAAAAAATTAAGGAGCTTAAATCTTGGGCGGTTGCCAGATGGACTTTGCATTGTTAAGCAAAGGTCTTTCGAAATAGAGTGTTGCTACCTGTGTGTTGTGGATCAAATCCGAAAAGGTAATCTGTAACTGATGATTGAGCTGAATGTTTGCTGCACAACAAGCGCAAATGCAAAAGGGAGTGCATTGATCGACCTCACTACTGGTATGGTTATGGTCAGTAACAGAAACGATTGTGATGCCAGCTTTACCTTCATCCGCACACGTCTCCTTGTCACTACACGGATAAACCGATAGCGCAAGTACGTACATGGCAAAAAGAAAGTACATCACTCTCATGGCACAAAAGTAAACGAAAAAACTATGCAATAGGGTTGCAAATTGGTCGATTTTCATCAGAATCTATGAACAATACTTACCATCCCCGTCTGTCCATCGTAAGTGGGAATTACCATCGTCTGGCCACCGGCTTTCTTTTTTCCCCATTTATATTGATGTGTCAGGTAAACCAGATTCGTAGATAATATTCCGATGCCTGCGCCCACCAGCACATCAGATACCCAATGTCGGTTGTTCATCACGCGCATAGCGCCAATTCCAGTTGCCACCGAATACGCCCCAATGCTGTACCAGATACTTTTATGACCATACTCTTTCGCCATGAACGTGGCAGCAGCAAAGGCTTGAGCTGTATGGCCTGACGGGAATGATGTTGGCTGACCAGTATCAGGTCGGGGAACAGCAGTGATTCTTTTTAAAGAGTAAGTAAGTACGCCTACTATAAGTTCAGACTTAATTAATAGAGCGGTACGATTCCCAAAATTATTTTTTCCTTTCACACCCAAGGCATTCAAACCGTAGACAGCAACCATTGGCGCATATTGAAGATAATCATCGGTATGGTTGTGATATGTTGGAATCCATTCATTGCGTTCTTCTTGAACTTCATACTTATTAATTATGTCATTATCTGTCAATGAATACAGGCCTGCAATGGTGAATAGAAGTGGAACTGCAATTGCTCTCTGAAAGGATTTTGATTTTAACAAGGTCGGCTTTGTAAATTGAAGATTATCTAAACGATAAGGTTTAAGTCTGGTATTAAACTGTGCAAAACCTGGTGCAATTGAGCGAAGGAGAATAATGCAAAGCAGGGTGGTTTTCAGGTATTTCATAGGTAATTGAGGGTTATAACGATACCAGCAGGATAAGGCGATCCTGCTGGCTATAACAACACTGGTTTACCTAACCCTCAACGTTCAACCCCTTCCAGTGCGTTATACTTCAATTTTACGGTTGCATTTTGTAGAAATTCTGGAGACAGAGAAAAGTTTGCAATTAATCTTTGTTTGTTTCTTTTGAAAGCTTTTCAATAAGAACTCCATCCAAATCGAAAATCAGGTCAAAAGATTGCTTTCCCTTTTCCACTTCCACTTCGTAGGTTACTACGCCATTTGCTTCAATTCTGGCCGTTTCTTCAATCTTAAAATCCTTGTAGTTACTCTCCAATGATTTTAGTACGGCAGCGGGAAGCTCATTTTTTGCAATTTCAGTTTCTACTTCCAGAATATTGCCTTTCGTGTCAATCAGTACCGACATTTCATTTCCCTTCAGTTCAAAATTTGCCTCAAACGAACCATCTTCCTTATCCCAATCTGCATCTGTTACTGCATAACTCTTCTGCAAGGTGTTTTTTACTTCAGCTGGTACATCCTTGCTTTTAACTTTTTGCGCCTCTGCCTGACACATTGTAAGGCTGAGTCCTAATACAATCAATAGTGTTTTCATAATTTATATAGCGTTTATGATCAAATGAACGGTTGTATTCTGGAGCAACTCTGAATTCGAAAGCGTTTTACATTTTTTTTAAAATTTTTTTGAGTAGCCAGAATTGCTCCAGAAAATCTCCAACATCGGATGATACTTTGCCTGAAAACTTAAAATTCAAGTACAATGAAAAGAAATGCTGTTTATGTGTGGATACTATTGCTTTTAGCTTTTGTATCCTGTGATCAGATGGAAGGGTTGTTTGACAAGGAGAAGAATGAGACGGAGAACCTTTGTGCAGTGCTTGAGGCAACAACTGTTCCACAAGCTGTGGTTGAATCTTTTAATACCAATTTTCCGGGCATGGCTGTCGTAACCTGGTTTGATAAGGACGGGATCGGTTTTTGCGCGCTCTTTATTAAAGATAACCAAGAGACTATTGCTCAATTTGATCTGACGGGTGTCCTCGTAAAAACGGAAGTTGATGTCGAGCAAGAAGGAGAACATAATGACGCCCAGAATGAAGAAAACGGGTGCGAGTGCGAGACCACTGACGACAAGGATTAAATACAAGATTTCAAGTAAAAGGTCTGATTCGCAACATCGGGCCTTTTATTCTACTTTTTTGTCTCAATATCTGAGTTTACTTCCACACTAGAACCAACATACCAATCAAGATCAAACTGCCACCCAATAATAGTTTGGGAGTTACCGGTTCCTTCAATAAAACAAAGGAAAGTAATAACGTAATGATAATGCTGGCTTTGTCGATAGCAGCCACATAAGAAACCAGTCCATCCTTCATGGCTCTGTAGTAAAAAATCCAGCTCAGCGTTGTTGTGATACCCGAAGCTACAAGAAGTGTGATTTGCAATGTGGTCAGATTAGAAAATTCCTTGTATTTAGCTCCAATCAAATTGATAGTTGTAATGATTACAAAAATTACAGTAGTTCTGATACCAAGACCAAAGTCTGCGCTGATATTTTGAAGACCGTATTTCGCCAGAACAGAAGTTAGTCCTGCAAAAATCATAGAGATAATGGCGTAGATAATCCAAGTCTGCATGGCTTGATTGGTTTAATGGTTTACCTCACTAAAACTTGTACGTATATCCAAGTCGAAAAACTTGTGTTTCGTAATAGTCTGTGCTTACATAACTAAATCCATCGCCTTTCACTTCCCGTTTAATCCGAAGTGTATTTGCCAGGTCTGTAGCGTTCAGGAACACTTCACCCTTACCTTTCTGCAATGATTTTTTTACACCGAGATCAATGTAGAAACGTGAATAGATTTTCCCTTGGGGTACAACATCCGGTGCCATATACACACTGCTAAACTGGACATCGTAGTTGGAAGGCAAATGAAAGAGACCATTGAATTTAATGCTTCCCGAGAAAATTTTCTGCCTACCCGCAGAGAATGTACTTTCCTGTGGATACTTATTCACTACAGTGAAGGGCTCAATAATATTCTGATAACCATTGAGGTTAAGATTAAAGATCGCCCACTTACCGACATTCTGTGCGATTATAACTTCAATGCCCGAAGAATAACTCTGACCGGCATTCTGAAAAATATTGTATATAATTGTACTCCCCGGCTCTATACTTCCAATGCGTGTAATGGTGGACTCCATCCGTTTGTGGTATAAGGCTGAATATAGATACCCCTCGCTCCAATTTGCTTTGTACCCAAGTTCGAATGAGTTAGTAAATTGCGGACGAAGGCCAGGGTTTCCGACCTTAATAATTTCAGCATCATCATACTTGGGAAAGATGCGTATGTCAACTTCATTGGGCCGGTCAACCCTGCGATTATAAAAAACACTTAAGGTATTGTTGTCATTTACCTTGTACGCCAGACGAAGATTGGGAAACGGTTGAGTGTAGTTATATCCATCGCTCTCGTATGTATTGTGATCGGGATTGACCTCGTAATATATTTCAACGTACTCTACACGGAGGCCGGCCTCCACTTCAAAGTTCCGGTTTTCAAATAAGTAGTTGCCATAGATTGCGGGAATAACCTCACTGTAATTGGCCCATCCTCCCGCGTTCACATCCAGTGGAGAATTTTCCCCGGGAATAAACTGCATGTTGGTAGGGATATACCTGTTTCTGAATTTCAATCCGGTTTCAAAACGGCCATACTTCAATGGTTGCACATAGTCGATTGTAAGGTCAGCAACATGCTCATCCGAGATGAGTTTGAAAGAGTCAAGACCCGTAAAGGTGGGCATGATGTCGGTGAAAAAATATTTTTCATCCTCACGATGGAAAGTGTAGTTAAGTCCCGCGTTCAAAATCCGACCAGGTTGTTGGAATTTATGTTGCCAGGTGGCCGAGGCGGTGGCTGTTGTTTTAAGTTCATCCTCCAGAAATTGCCACAGGCGCAAACGCTCAGACAAATCTCCGTTGAAGAATGGCTGATCACCTTCATCAAGAATCTTTTCGCTGCTGAAAAGACCGGAAACCGTAAAGGTGTTGTTATCATCGATGAACCAATCGAAACCTGATTTTGCGGTTACAATATTGGTTGTTCTGTTTCTTTTTGTTTGCTGCTTTATCGTATCGCCATTATCATAGTATCGATCAACAAACTCATTTTTATTTAACGTCTTTGTGTAAAGGTCATCCGCTTGCAGAAACAGGTTGACCTTTTTCCTTCTGTAGTTAAGTGATATAGAGGGGTTAAGTTTTGGCGTAGCCTGGTATTGAGGCCGGATGGTTGGATAGTTATCTTTCTTGATCCACAGAGCCCCTGCACCGACAGCCATTCCGACTTTACCATTGAAGCCTTCCTTCACTTCTTTTTTATAGATAATGTTAATGATCCCGGCATTTCCATTGGCATCGTACTTGGCAGAAGGGTTGTTGATCACTTCGATTCGCTCTATGGCTGAGGCTGGTATGTTGTCGAGTCCGCGCTGATTTCCAAAACCCGTTAATGCTGTTTGCTTGCCGTCAATGAGTACACTCACTTTATCGCTGCCCCTTAATCGTACAGTGCCCTCGTTGCTAACCGTCACTCCGGGGAGATTTTGCATTACCTGCATGAGCGAACCTCCACTTTGGGCTACGTTGTCTGAAACGGTAAATGATTTCTTATCCAATGTTTCCGCTACTGCGTCCTGCTTGCCTCTAACGACTACTTCATTAAGGGCCGTTACATTCTCTTGTAACTCCGTTATTCCTAAATCGAGGTATTCGCTTAACTTACCTACCAGTAAGGGCGAGGTTCTTGTAGAATACCCGACAAAGGAATATTCAATTAAGTATTCACCCGGAGCAATGCCGCTAATTTTATACCGTCCGCCATCGTCTGTTACCGTACCTGAAATAAACGTTGAGTCTTTTTCCGCTTTTACCAAAACGTTTACGTAAGGCAATTTTTGCTTTGAATTACCTTCCGCAACAACACCTGATAAGGTAACCGTTTTTACCTGGGCGACTAAAAAACTTGCCTGAAAGCAAAAAATAAAAAATACTAATTTTCTCATGCTAAAAAGTTCAAAAATTTTGATCAAGGGTACACTTCAACTCTGGATAAAATCTGGATTTGTAAGTGTTTTCACTTTACCTCACTGGCTTATCAGAGTCGCTTATTTCAAATTCAAACTTTGTCAGTTTTTGGTTTTTGAAACAATAAAACTCGATTGCTTTAGGTTTCCTGAAGCGGAATACTTTCTCGATCATGATATGGTCAAATTCTTTCGTCAGTTCATTATATTTTTCAGATAATTCTGGTGGTAAATCCCTTGGTGATAAAGGGCGTTCCACCTCCAGGCCGTCATCAAAATTAAATTCCAATACGAGATTACTATTTCGCCAATTCACTGTGGTCTCTGAACTTTCATTAATAATCTTAGCGGACAAGGCCAGGTGATCCTGTTTAACAATCTTTTGCCCGGTCTCGCCCATCAGAATCAAACCAGAGATTACCATTGCACCATATCCAATCTTTCTAAACAACAACTCGCTGATGAGTGGAAGGATGTGTTTGACGGAGACCGATGAGATTACTGAACCGAGAGCAATGGCTAATCCGAATAGTAATGCTTGGGTTGACGAAAGGCCTAACGCAATGTAAATGGCCAATTTAATGGCGTGAAGAAAAATTTCGTTGGCGGCTCGTGTGGCAACTATCTGCTCTTTGGTTAATCCATAACGTAGGTAGAATCTATTAAAAAGTAATCCAATGGCTCCTGTAATGCCTGAGACGAATCCGGCTAAAAATCCTACGAACGCCAAAATAAATTTTGGATACGGTTTTTCCTCAGAATTAAGTGTTTGTTTACTTCTAAAGAGTTCGGGCAAATTACTGACAAGAAATAACGCAACTGCAATTTGCAGATAGAGCGGGTTAACGTACTTAATAAGCCAAGCACCAAGGAGCACCGCTGGTATCGAAAAGGGTACGAACCATGCAAATATTTTCCAATGTATATGCGCTTTAAAAATGAAGACTCTCGATGCGGAACTACTGAAAGTACCAATGGTGAGCGCAAAAGGAACCTGGGTAACCGGCAGTAACCAGTTGAGGATTGGTATTAAGATTAAGCTCGCACCACCTCCTGAAATTGCACTGAGCCAAAATGCAATTACCGTAGCCAGCAGAAGTACTAGTATTTTCGCAAGTAACATTATACGTTGGGTAATAATTTTGTCATTTTCTTTTGACTTCCTTATCTCCGTGGTGAATGACTTGCTTAATGAATTTAAAACAAGACAGAAAAAGTATGTATGCCCGAGTGAAAACTGTAATCTAATCCAAAAGAACTTGTATCACAGATCTTTTTCACAATGGCTAACCCCAATCCGGAGCTATTCTCACCATTGCCTTCTCTACTAAAGCGATCGAACATCTTGTCGGGATTCATCTTTAGAGGATTTCCGGTATTCGAAACAATTAACTTTCGATCCACGATCTCCACTACAACTTTTCCATTAGGAGTTGTGTGACGGATTGCATTGTGAAAGAGATTTGTTAACAGCACCTCTATTAAGGTTAAATTGGCTTTAATGGATAACGGAGCAAAAGAACTTTCAATCGATATGACGTCCAGGTCAGCCATTGGCCGTAAGTTCGACAGCAGCCCTTCAGCCAGTTTCGATAAATCGATTTCTTCTGCATGATTAAACTGATCATTGTCAATTTTGCTGAGTAGCAACAGGTTTTTATTAAGTCTTGCCATACGCTGTGCTGCCTCCTCTAAATCAAGTATCGTTGCGGCCCCTGCCTCCGTAAGCCCTTGAATCTGCATGAGGTTGTCCAACTTACTTTGGAATATAGAAATAGGAGTTTGCAACTCATGCGAAGCGTTTTCAATAAACTCTTTTTGCTGCAGAAAGACTTGTCTGTTGCGCTCTGTTAAATGGCCCACTGTTTTGTTCAAATCATCAAATTCAGTAATGTTTGTTTTTTGAGTTGAGATCGTTTCATTTTTATCCAGTTCGTATGCTTTGAGTTGCTCCAGCGTTGAATAAAAGGGTTCCCATAATTTTTTTGAGAGTGCTCTGTTTAATAGCAGCAAACCACTAACGAGCAATAGAATCAATATCGCCTGAACAATGAGTAAGGCAGTTATCAGTTCATCATTATCCACTAATGAATGGTAAACGGTGAGTAAGTATGGTTTACCCTTAATGACCACAGGTAATGAAAGCGCTCGAAATGGATGCATCTCCTGCTCCAGGCTATCATACATGGAACCCGTTTTGTATTGTTTATCCGTAAGTTCCCCCTTTGACGGCTCTAAGACGATATCATACGAAAGCTGATCCCATATCCTTAGATCCAAATCCAGATCATCGAGGTATTCGTAATTCTTAATATGGCGGGCAAATTGGTCTGCATGTAAAGCCAGCGACTCGTCAACTTCTTCATTAATAATTTCGCGTATTGAAAACAGGGAAACTGGAATGCTGACCAGCACAAGAACCAAAGCATACAGCAACATGCTACGTAAACTAACTTGCAATAATCTCATGTGGTAAGTTTATAGCCTAATCCATACACGGTCTTAATATAATCCTCACAACCTGCTTCGGTTAATTTCTTCTTCAGGTTTTTCATGTGCGAATAGATAAAGTCGAATTTATCCAGCAGTTCGGCATCGTCTCCGGAAAGGTGCTCGGCAATAGCATTCTTGGAAACAACACGATTTTTGTTCGCGAGAAGAAAAATTAACAGGTCATATTCCTTTCGTGTAAGTTCTACTTCCGTATCGCTCACCATTACGGTCTTGGCAAGAAGGTCAACAGTAATCTCCTGAAACGCGATCTTATTATTTCCATCAAATCTTTTTCTGCGCACAACCGCAGATATTCGGGCATTCAATTCGGGCATAAAGAATGGTTTGGGTAGATAATCATCCGCACCAAGGTTCAAGCCTTTCACACGATCATCCAACGAATTTTTGGCGGTTATCATAATCACGCCATCGGCCTTATTTTTCTCTCTTAGCTTTTCCAAAATCTTCAAGCCATTACCGTCCGGCAAGGAAATATCAAGTAGAATACAATCGTAATCAAACAGTAAAATCTTTTCATTCGCCTCACTGGCTGTATAGGCTATTTCGCATACGTACCCTTCCTGCCGCAGGAACTGCGCCATGCTCTTTACCAACTGTTTTTCGTCTTCAATAATCAGTAATTTCATTTTTTCGAAGGTCAGAAGTTAAGAAAACTATCGCAACAGGCCATGTGCAAATGAATAACTGGCCGTTTGATACCACGCAATGGCCTCGTTAACCAATTCCCGATCGGCTTTTGTTTTTACTTGATCATTGTTGCCAGATACCTGGAATGATTCCACTTTTAACTGGGGTGACAGGATGACCAGTTTATCACCTTTGATGAAACCAAGATTTTGGTACGTACTGATGAATGCCCTCTCGCGACCGGGTTCCAGTTTAAAAATATCGTACCCATAAAATTTACTTGAATACGAGAAGTTTAACAGCCCCAGGAGAGTTGGGCCCACATCTATCTGACTCATTAATCGATCCATTTTTCCGGGCTCAATGTTACCCGGTGAATAAATCAACATAGGAATATGATACTTACTAACAGGAAGTTCTGTCTTTCCAGCGCTGGAGGCGCAATGGTCGGCAACAATGATAAATAAGGTGTTACGAAACCAGCTCTTATGTGATGCCTCTTTGAGAAATTTCCCAATGGCATAATCGGTATATTTTACTGCACCGTCCCGGCTGGTATGTGAAGGTATGTCAATGCGCCCTTCAGGATAAGTATAGGGTCGATGATTTGACGTTGTCATAATGTGAGCGAAGACCGGTTTTTCAACCGAACTCTTATCGATCTCTGTCAAGGCCAATTCAAAAAGGTTTTCATCGGCTACTCCCCATACATTTTCATAGTCGATATCCTCATCATTTATTGCTGACCGGTCAACCACCGAGTACCCATTGTTGGCGAAGAAATAATTCATGTTATCAAAATAGCCGTATCCGCCATAGATGTATTTGCTTTCATATCCTTTCGCATTAAACACACTTCCAAGGGAAAAGAGATGCTCATTATTGGGTCGCCTCACGATGGATTGTCCCGGAGTAGGTGGCACACAGAGCGACAGCGCTTCCAGACCGCGAACCGTTCGGGTGCCTGTGGCATACAGGTTGGTAAACAGCAGGCTATGTTGTGTTAATGAGTCCAGAAAAGGAGTAATACCGTGATCGTTTCCAAAAGCAGCCATAAAATTAGCGCTGAAACTTTCCACGCTAATCAATACTACATTTAGCCTTTTCTCTTCACCTGCATTAGCAATTGTTCGGTCGATTCCTTCCGGTTTCGAATTCGTGAATTTTGCTTCCTGAGTTTGGATCATCTTATGAAGCAGATAAAACGCTTTCTTGTTATCGATTCGTGCATAGAATTGATCATAGTCTAACTCATTATTGCGATAGGCCGCGAACAATTCGTAAAGCCCGTTGCCTGACAATTCATTTACGTATGCGTTATCGCTAAAGCGATGTTGTTTGTTTGTAACGGACGAGGTGATCACGATTAGTACCAATAGGTAAATCCCGACTAATTTTGTTCGCTGTCTGAAGGGTAGCGCGAGAACGAGGGAACGATTAATCTGACTTTTGGCAAAAAAAAGAAACGATAACGAGATAATACCGATCGCCAGCATAATCCATTCAATAGGATAGGATTGTTGAATGTTGCCGATTACCTCCGATGTATAGACCAGATAATCTACGGCAATAAAATTGAACCGCGTGTTAAACTCATCCCAAAAGAACCATTCTGCTACTGCATTGAAAAGTCCAAGAAAAGTGAATACAAAGAATATCCCATAGAGAATGTGTCTATGCCACACCTTTCGATAGAGTTTGCTCGGCAACAGCCAGAGATATAACACCACCGGTACGATGACGTAAGCAGCATTAAATAAATCATAGAAAAAACCAAACAGAAAAATGCCTGGTACATTGAGGACAGTAAAATCAATTGATGAAGATGACTTTATGAGTAGCGCAATACGGGTAAGGGTAGAAATACCTACGGCAACAGATATCAGGAGCAAAACAAACCAGCCTCTGTTATCAGTCCTCTTAAATATCTGAAGAATCAACATGCCTCAAATGAACGCGGTGATTCTGGAGGAATTCTGGAACGGAGAAAACGTAAATAACCGCTCAAAGAATGTTCTGTGAACGCACGGAGGCTTCGCGCAAGGCTTGCAGATTCTCCATTTTCTGATCCTGCTTTACCTTATTCAACGACCATTTTTATGGAGTTTCCTATGAATCAACAATTTCTTCGTCAAGAACATTTTAGATTTCTTTCTAATATATCGTAATATTGCGTTATTACGTTGAAGATTTTTTATGACTTACTGCAGACTCATTTTTCTTAGCGGAATTCTAATCATTTACGGGCAAACGGGATTCACGCAAACCACCAACTGGAATCTGGTTGGCGGAAAAGCAATTGCAGAGAAGAAGCTGACGATTGCTGGTAAAAGCCAAAATGATATTTATAGGGAAATCTATCGTTGGCTGATCAAGGTTTACAAAGACCCCGAAGATATTCTGAAAGCGCGATTGGATGATGAATATTTACGTGGTGTGGGTTACTACTCTAATTGTGTGAAGTTTGGCGCATTGTCAAATGCTAGTTTACAATACAGCTTTTCATTTGAGATTAAAAACGAGGAGGTAATCTTTAAAATCTTTGATGCCTTTCTTATCTACTCCTACTCCGAGGTGGATGATGGAATTTATCCGATAGAAGATTACATTTTTGCTAAAAAGCCTAAAAAAAAAACTCGGAAAAAAGATGACTGAGTTGATATTGGCCTCCATAACAGATTTTTCAGATTCAATGTTCCTGGCACTTGAAAATCATCTTGCTTCCAATAAGTAGCTTGTGATATTGTAAACGTTTATCGTAATATTGCGCTATGGGAATAACAAAATCAGCACTATTCAAAAAGCGCCAGAATAAGGTAGCTACGCTTGCTAAAGCATTCGACCACCCGGCAAGAGTCGCCATTCTTGAATACATATTGGAGAACAAGACCTGCATTTGCAACGACCTAGTGGATGTACTACCCTTGTCGCAATCTACCATTACCCAGCATCTAAAAGAATTGAAGCAAATCGGCATTATTAAAGGTGAAGTAGAAGGCCCCAAGGTCAATTACTGTATCGATGAAAATGTGTGGGAAGAAGCTAAAGATATATTCATCAATATGTTCTCCAAGTTTGTTCCCAAGAACGATTGTTGCTAATTTTTTTTAGACACACCTAACGTAATATTACAATATAACAATTATGAAAATTGCTCTTTTCAGCGACATTCACGCCAACCTTCCAGCATTGGAAGCATTCTTCAAAGACCTGGATAATCGTAAACCCGATGCAACTTATTGCCTGGGCGACTTGGTCGGATACAACATTTGGCCGAACGAAGTAATCAATGAAATTCGGAAGCGTAATATCCCAACGATAGAAGGCAACTACGATCAGGGCGTAGGTAGAACTGGTGATGATTGTGGATGCGCTTACAAAACTGATCTCGACAAATCTAATGGTGAGCAGTCGATAGCTTACACGAATAGCGTTGTAAAACCGGATGAGCGAAAGTACCTGCGAACTCTTCCTTCCCATATTCGCCTGGAGTATCAACCAAATAAAGAGAAATTTAATTTGCTGATGGTTCATGGAAGTCCGCGTAAAATCAATGAATATCTTTTTGTTGACCGCGAAGAAAAAAGCATGCTTCGAATAATGGAGCAAGCTGATGCGCATATCATGCTTTTCGGTCATACGCATAAACCCTATCACAGAATTCTTAAAGACGAAAAAGGAAATTTCCGTCACGCTATTAACATCGGCTCTGTTGGAAAACCAAAGGATGGCGATCCCAGAGGTTGTTATGTCTTATTAACTCTTGACGAGACTTTTTCACTGAGTAAATCGGATTCTTTCAAAGTAGAATTTGTTCGTTTCGAATACGATGTGGAAAAAGCTGCCAAGGCTGTTGAAGATAGCCCTCTCCCGAATGACTTTGCCGATATGCTGAGAAAAGGTGTATAAAGAAACTTAAATCTATTTATGAACTTTCCTGAAAACATAAAGTATTCAAAGGAGCACACCTGGGTATCCATTGAAGGGAATATAGGAACAATAGGAATAACAGAATTCGCACAAAGCGAGCTGGGTGAAATTGTTTACGTGGATATGCCGAGAGTCGGCCAATCCTTTAAGAAAGATGAAGTATTCGGGTCTGTTGAGGCCGTAAAAACTACGAGCGATCTGATTATACCCGTAAGTGGCATTGTGAAAGAAATAAATTCGAACGTTGTCAAAGATCCTTCACCTGTAAATTCTGATTCCTATAAAGACGGCTGGTTAATCAAGATAGAAATTAGCGATCTCAATGAAGTAACTGGTTTGCTGTCATCATCCGGGTATAAAGATTTAACCGGTAACTGAAGTGAAAGTACCCTCGCTAGTAATTGTCTGCATCCTATTCGCTGGTGGAGTAGCATCGGCACAAAACCTAAATCATTTCGGGGTATTTCCTGTAATCGATCATAGCGGTCAGCTATCTGACAAATGGAATTACAGCCTTTATTACTTCGGAGCTTTCAATCTTGTCAACGATAAATCTTCCGAATCGCCCGACATGTCTGGCTTTTTTATTTTTTACTCAGAAACGGCAATGACTTATTCTCTTAATAAGAGTCTCTCGTTCACGGGAGCTTATGTATATGAACGACAGCGCCCGCTTGACAAAGACTATTACAGGAACGAAAACCGATTCCATATTCAAACCATGTTAAAGTCAAACATCGGAAAGTTCGAACTACGGAACAGACTCCGGTATGATGGTCGATTTATACAGAATAGAGAAACTAATGAAACGCCATATACTTCAAGACTTCGTTACCTGATTGGTGTAACCGTTCCATTAGGTGGTGAAAAATTCTACTTCAATGCATCAAATGAAATGTTCTTTAATACATACAGCGATGCGGAAGTGGTTTATGGCGAAAACTGGGCCTATGCTGGAGTTGGTTTGCGTACAAAGAAGGCTGGTGCATTTGAGTTAGGTCCTTTCTATATGTTTTGGGTGGCTAATAAGGAAAGAGACCTCTTGAATTTCTATTACATTCAACTTTCCTGGATAACCAAGGTGGACTTTAGAAAAACTGATTTATGAAAAAATACTTAGCCGAAGTTATTGGCACGTTCGCACTTGTCTTCTGCGGAACAGGAGCTATTATTATCAATCAGGAAGCAGCCGGAGTAATCACGCATCCCGGAATTGCATTTACTTTTGGTTTGATCGTTATGGTGATGATCTACGCTCTTGGCCCGGTGTCGGGCGCTCATTTGAATCCTGCCGTTACAATTGCTTTCACCGTTGCAAAGAGATTCCCCATTAAAGAAGTTACTCCATATATATTGAGTCAGACTGCCGGTGCTTTTTTAGCGAGTGGCACTCTTTACCTTCTATTTCCAGCCAATCAGTTTTTAGGCTCAACGCTTCCGGCAGGTTCGGAGATGCAATCATTTGTTCTTGAACTAATACTCACATTCTTTCTCATGCTTGTAATTATCCACGTGGCTACTGGATCAAAAGAACAAGGAATGTTCGCTGGACTTGCCATTGGAAGCACCGTGTTACTGGAGGCGATGTTTGCAGGACCAATTTGCGGAGCATCAATGAACCCTGCCCGATCACTCGCCCCTGCGTTGGTGTCGGGGCATCTTGAACACCTCTGGATATATTTGACGGCTCCCGTAGCGGGAGCGGTGCTTGGAATAATGGTCTGGAATATTTTAAAGGAAAAAACTTAAGGAAATGATTCCGTTTGATGTGATCGTTATCGGAGGAGGACAGAGCGGCCTTGCGATGGGATACTACCTCAGAAGGTCGGGTTTGTCTTACATCATTCTTGACAATCAAAAAGAACCTGGAGGGGCGTGGCTGCACACATGGAAATCACTCAGGTTATTTTCGCCAGCGCAATGGAGTTCATTGCCAGGTATGATCATGACTGGAGGAAGTGATTACTACCCAACTCGTGACGTTACTATTGAATATCTCAAATTCTACGAGGAGAAATACAAACTTTCCGTAAAGCGACCTGTCGAGGTGAGGAACGTGCAAAAACAGGATGGTGCTTTTATGCTTGAAACTTCGGATGGCGTTTACCATTCGAAGACTATTGTAAGCACTACGGGTTCTTTCGACAATCCTTACATTCCGAAATTCGAAGGAATAGAATTATTTAAGGGTCAAGTTCTGCATTCAAGCGAGTATCAGTCACCAGGAGAATTTGCCGACAAGCGAGTCGCCATTGTTGGCGAGGGGAATTCAGGCGCTCAGATTTTAGCAGAGGTATCGAAAATAACCGGCACAATTTGGGTCACTCAAAAGGAGCCGCGATTCTTGCCCGATCATATTGATGGTCGTTTCCTCTTTGATGCCGCCACTCAAATGTATGAGGCACAGCAAATGGGCAAGCAATACAAACCTCCATCGTTAGGTGATATTGTAATGGTTGATTCTGTGAAAGAAGCACGTAGCAGAAAAGTCCTGAAGAGTTTAAGACCTTTTGAAAGATTCACCGAAGATAGTTTGATATGGGCTGATGGCCACGAGGAAAAGATTGATGTTGTAATTTTCTGCACTGGATTTAAGTCATCATTGCAACATCTTGAGCCACTACAAGTAATCAATTCCGAAGGCCGGATTGATACAGACGGCACCAGGGCAAAAGATGTTGATGGACTTTGGCTCGTGGGCTATGGCAACTGGACAGGGTTTGCTTCAGCCACATTAATTGGTGTAGGAAGAAGTGCCCGGCAAACAGTGGACGAAATTAAGGCCTACGTGTCTGTCGGGCAAAGTGAGATAACGAGATAGAATTCTTACCTATCGCAGCAAAAAGAACCATCTGCCTGTTGAGCGCAACATGGTCCGCCTCATCGGTTTTTATATAGACAACGGAAAGAACCTTCCGTTTTGGCGTTTGTTTCCTCAATGGTTCTTCTGTCTTTTTCCAGCCGTAGTCGGAATTCCGATTATTCTAAGGTTCTTAAAACGCATCCTTTAAATTAGGATACGATCAGAATAGATGCTACTCATTTGCCAGTCGGAAATCGTATCTTAGCACACATTCTTTAAGTCCGATGTTTCGATCATTTCTTCAATTAAGTCTTCGTAATCTGTTTCGGAAAAACAGGCTGTTCACGTTAATTAATGTGAGTGGGCTGGCAATTGGGTTAGCCTGCGTTTTCCTTATCGCGATTTTCATTTACGATGAATATACCTTTGATGCCTATCACAAAAATGCAGATCGCATCCATCGTATTGTTTTGGACTTTTCGGAAGAAGGCAACACTGTAAATTGGGCGCGAACGAGTGCCCCTATTGGTCAGTATCTGAAAGGTGCCTATCCTGAAGTTGAACAGGTCGTTCGGTTGCGAAAGAATCCGGGGACTGATCTTTTGAGTCAAGATGAGATCAAGTTTTATGAGGAAAGAATATTCTTTGCCGATAGCTCACTGTTTGATGTTTTTGATATTGCACTTTCGCGTGGAGACGCTACGTCAGCATTAAGAGATAAAAATTCAATCGTTATTACTGACGCCCTTGCCAAAAAATATTTTAACAATGATGATCCAATTGGAAAGTCACTCCGACTCAACAATACACTAGACCTGACGATCACTGGCATTATAAACGAGATGCCTGCCAACTCACACTTTGTAGCGGATGCCTTCGTTACTTTTTCTTCTCTTGATGAACTGTTGGGAGAAAAGCGACTTAATCATTGGGGATGGATGGATCATTATACATACGTCCTGCTAGCACCGGGATCAACCGCGGAGCAGCTTCAATCAAAATTTCCCGACTTCATAAAAAAGAATGCACCCGAATGGGTACCGGAGAAAGAAACACTTTTCCTTCAGTCGCTGAAATCCATTCACATGCATTCAGATCGAAAGGATGAAATAACTCCGAACAGTCGCGAGAGCTACTCTTATGTGCTGGGCACCATCGCGTTATTTATTTTGCTTATGGCTTGTGCCAACTTTATTAATTTATCTACAGCCACATTAACAACCCGCTTCAAAGAAATTTCCGTGCAGAAGGTTCTGGGCGCAAGTAAATTTCACTTGTCTGTTTACTTCTGGATTGAGTCAATTCTGATTTGTGCTATAGCACTGTTTATGGCCTTTGTCCTTGCTTTTATTGTCGAGCCTTATTTTAATCTTTCAACAGGAAAACAAATTTCAGTGTTAGGTAGTCCGTGGCTGATCGCACCAGCCTTCATGCTCACTGCGATCATCGGTCTTCTTTCGGGTATCATCCCCACGATTCAAACCGGAAGACTAAACATCTTGAATGTGATGAAGCCTCAGCATAATGTGATGAGTAAATCGTCTATCAGGACAATACTGATCACTTTTCAATTTTGTATTTCCATCATGCTGATTGCAGCGACTTGGATTGTGTCAAATCAATTTAGCTTTCTGAATTCTTCCAGGTTAGGATTCGCAAGTAAAACGGTGATGGTGATTCCCGTAAAGGATAGATCACAGAACGAGAAGCATACAACATTCGTAAATGAGATTAAACAGTTACCCGGTGTAATAGATGCGAGTTATTCTTCCAGCATTCCTGCTATTAATAATGCGTACACATATACCTACACCTTTACAGGTTCTGAGGCAGGTGAGCAAACGATGGCTGTCTTCCTGGTTGATGAGAATTTCTTTAGTCTCTACAAGGTGAATTTAAAGGAGGGTCGATTGCCAGATTTACAACGAAAGGACACACTTGCTGATGTGATACTGAACGAAAGCGCGATAACGCAGCTTCAACTGAAAGACCCCATAGGCCAGCTCGTGACCGGGCAGGTAAAAGGCCGAATAGTTGGCGTGGTTAAAGACTTCAACTTTGCGACACTTCATTCACCCATTCAACCAATGATCATGTATGCGTATCACCAGAACTTTCGGTTTGTTTCGGTGAAACTTAATGCAGGCGAAAACAAAGCACAATTGATGTCCCTTGATAAGAAATGGCAGGAATTGTATCCGGGCTTCCCGCTAGAATACTATTTCCTTGACGACAAAATTGAACAGTTGTATGGAGCCGAATCTAAACTAACGAATGCCTACACTTCATTCTCCATTGTAGCCATAGTCATTGCTGGCATTGGCCTCATCGGACTAACCACTTATTTGTTGAATCGCAAATTAAAAGAGATAAGTATCAGAAAAGTCTTTGGAAGTTCCACTGCACGACTTGTAATATGGATTTATTCAGGTTACGTGAAAGTTGTATTGGTGGCTGCGCTCGTTGCCTGGGGTTTGGGGTATTACTGGATGACGAAGTGGCTAAACGGCTTCGCTTACAAAACTGAGCTGCATAGTTTCTATTTTATTGTTCCTGCGTTGATAATGATTTTAATTTTGCTCCTGAGCACGGGAATTCAAACATTTAAAGCCTCCAGAACCAATCCCATTAATAATTTGAAGGATGAGTAGTTTCTGTTTGGCGTTGTAGTTTTTATCACTTCCATAAAAGGCATCATTCAATAGGAAAAGTATTTCATGGTTTTGTCGTTTATTAATGATTTGATAAAGGACTCAATAGGAAATTGTATCTTAGGGTAGATAAGTTCAAATCTTATGAGAACGGTTGTTGCTTACTGATTCTTTCACCATTGTTGGGCTTTGGACAGATGACCAAACAAGACAGCGTCTGGCTCCCTTTCAAAAACATGATCGGCAAATGGTCAGTCTGAAGAGAGACCAGCCGGATAAAGCGTCTATTAGTATCCCTGTGGACATCATTTCGTTGAAAACCTGATAATTTTGGGTTAATTCAAATTCATCACTCTTTGACAACATTAGGTAATCTGTTTCTTTCCGTTCTGGTAAATGGCGCCATCGCCCAAGGGCTGTTCGTTGTTCTTTTGCTGAACCACAAGAGTGTTCGAAGAAGTCGCGCTAACCTCTTCCTCTCTATATTAATGGTGGCGATGGCCTTTAGCATTGCGCACATCCTGTATGCAGGAAAAATCATTGATCATATTTCGCGAGATGTGTATTCTCTGGGTGACCCCACATTCCTGCTGATTGCTCCGTTACTCTGGTTTTATGCTTCAGAGCTAACTGGCCAACGCGTTAGTTTTTCCGGAAAGCTTCACCTTCATTTCCTTCCGTTCTTTCTCATTGTACTTTCTTCACTGACATTCAATTCCATCGAGTCGGAAGCATTCGCAGTGTTCATCAATCAAAATCATAAACTGCTTAATGTCTTCTTTTGGATCATGGTGGTACTCCAGTTTTCAGGTTACCTGTACTTCATTCATAAAATGTTAGCGACTCACCAAACGCAAATCCAGCAGGAAGTATCGAATATCGAGAACGTAAACATCTCGTGGGTAAGATTCTTCCTGATGGTATTCCTCGTTATCAATATTTTCTTCCTGTTCAGTCTATTTGCTGTTATCCATTTACACAACGATGGCTGGCTTCAAAAAACTACCGCTGCTCTTTTTTCAATCTCCGTTTTTGCCCTAAGTTTTAAAGGCATCCTTCAACAGGAAGTCTTCGATACCTTTATTGAGCAACCTCCTGTTCTCACAAATAATTCATCGGCAAGCGCAGAACCCAACAAAGTATTGATTGAAAAAGTAGTGCAGTACATGATCGATAAGAAACCGTATCTGGATGCTGAACTTACCTTGAGTGGATTGGCCAAAGACCTTTCGATGAGTCGAAGTCAATTGTCGCAGTTGATCAATGATGGTATAGGCGAGAACTTCTACGACTTCGTTAATAAATATAGAGTAGAGGAAGTGAAGCGGTTGATGAGTGCCCCTGAAACTAAGAACTACAGTCTGCTTGGTATAGCTCTGGAGGCTGGCTTTAAATCAAAGTCAACCTTCAATCTTATTTTCAAACGCTTCACCGGATTAACACCCAGCGAGTACAAGAACAATCTATCGTCTTAACAGAAATGGCTAACGTCCATTAAAATCTTTTACTTCTGGACGTCCAACAGGATTTCCACAGCCTACGCCTTTGTTTCTGCTCCGTATTGTTGCTAAAAAAAAAGCAATATGGAAAATCCCAAAAATCAAATGCTGATCCAACTCAGCCGTGTCACTAAAACATTCACCGTTGCATCCGGTCAGTTCAAGGCGCTGAATGATGTAAGTCTCGCTATTCCAAAAGGCAAGTTGATCGCAATCACTGGTAAGTCTGGCAGTGGCAAGTCAACATTACTTAATATCATCTCTGGTATTGACAAGCCAACCGAAGGAAGTGTTTCGATCAACGGCATTCAAGTTGAGAAACTTTCTGAAAGCGAACTGGCCTCGTGGCGTGGTAAAAACGTTGGAGTAGTATTTCAATTTTTCCAATTGCTGCCTACACTTACCATTCTGGAAAACGTGATGTTGCCAATGGATTTCTGCAACAGCTATCCTAAGAAGGAACGAAAGGAAAGAGCATTAGCATTATTGGAACGTGTGAACATTAAAGAGCAAGCCGATAAATTTCCAGCCACACTATCGGGTGGACAGCAACAACGTGCTGCCATTGCACGAGCCTTAGCAAATGACCCGCCAGTGATTATTGCTGATGAACCTACAGGTAATCTTGATTCACACACTGCTACGGCCATCTTCGAATTATTCTCTTCGCTTGCTCAATCTGGTAAGACCGTCATCATCGTTACCCACGAAAAAGACTTTGCCTCTTACTTCGAGGACATGATCGCGATTTCAGACGGAAGAATTGTAAACGAACTTGTAAACGCCTGATCATGAAAACAAGATATTGGAAAGTTATCCGTGATCTTACCTCGGACTATTCTAAAAACCTGATGCTCGTGTTAGCCATAGCGCTTGGCGTGTTCGGTATTGGCTCGATACTCGGTGGCTATGCAGTAGTGAACCGGGAGATGACAAGCAACTATATGAGTACATCACCAGCTTCTCTCACAATCGAAGTCGAAGATGGTATCTCAACTGGCCTTCTGGATAGTGTACGAAAATTCCCAGGCATTAAAGTGGCTGAAAGGCGTGCTACTGTTGGCGGACGTATGAAAGTAGATGATCGATGGTATCCCATTCTGCTCTTTGTTATGGACGATTTTAATCAGCTTACGCTAAACACATTTCATCATCTCTCCGGTGCAACTGATCCAGTAGAAGGAGCCATGCTGATCGAGCGAACTTCTCCGTCTGTGATGGATGCCTATGAAGGTGATAAGATTATCATAAGAACTCCGAACGGTGAACCTCAATCCATTTCCATCGTGGGGACTGTTCACGATCCTGGTTTGCCTCCTGCATGGCAAGAGCAGGCCGGGTATGCCTACATATCTATGGCCACCTTAAAGCAGCTTGGTGAAACACAAGACTTTGATCTGTTGAGAATACAGGTGAGTGAAAATGAAAATTCAAGAGAGCATTTAACAAAACAGGCAGAGTTACTTTCGGATTGGCTGACAAAGAACGGGCACACGGTTCATGAAATTCAGATACCACCCATTGGAATGCATCCGCATCAAAGTCAAATGAACGCTGTGCTTTCCATCTTCACGGTATTCAGTTTTATGATTTTGATTTTAGGATCAATCCTGGTGGCCACATCAATGGCAACCCTGATGGTAAAACAAGTGCGACAAATCGGAGTGATGAAAACCATTGGCGGCACATCCTTTCAGGTGGCAAAACTCTACTTGTTTATGATACTGGTGTTATGTGTAGTTGCGCTTGCTATTAGTATTCCGCTAAGTCGTTTGGTGGCTGCTGCTTTCTATTCGCAGATTGCGACCTTGCTGAATCTTGAAATCACGGACAATAGCATTCCGCTTTGGGTTCCATTGATTCAGATCAGTTCAGGTATTGTAATTCCCTTCATTGCTGCGGCAGTACCTGTCATTCGAGGTAGTCGCATATCGGTGCGCAAAGCATTGGATAACTATGGTGTTGAAAACAAGAATCAAACTGGTTCGTGGTTTAGTCTATTGATTTCAAAGTTTGACTTTCTGAGCGACACTTACCGGCTTTCATTGCGAAATGCGTTCAGACAAAGAGCAAGGTTAATCCTCACACTCGGACTCCTCGCTGCCGGTGGAGCTATGTTCATGACAGCTCTAAATGTTTCAGAAGCTTGGGACAAGAACTTAAAGCGAATTTATGTGCAGCGTTTATACGATCAGGATGTTAAACTCAATGACCGGATAAATTCTGATTCGCTTGTGAATCGAATCAGTATAATGGACGGAGTCAAGGTTGCCGAGGGTTGGGATTATTCCGCTACTTCCGAAGTTAAAGAAAGTGACTATGAAATTACCCGAACCTATCCCGACAAGGGGCACGGAAGTTTTGTGATGCAGGCATTGCCATTGCCTACACAAATCCTCAATCCTACCATTACCGAGGGACATTGGTTGAACACTCCCGGTTCAAATGAAGTGGTGTTAAATCAAATGGCAAGAAATGAACGAACCAAACTTGGTGACATGATTGCATTGACCATTGAAGGGAAACCATCACTTTGGAAAATTACCGGATTCACCGAAGACGTTGGTTCATCGGCTACTGCCTATGTATCGCTCGAAACATTTTCGAAGATAAATAGCACGCAAGGTAAAGTGAAGATGCTTCGCGTTGCCTACCATGATCGTTCACGCGACTTTGCTTCAGTTAAAAGTAAAGAGTTGGATCGCTTGTTGGAGCAACAACAAATAAGTGTGAGTTCAAGTACACCGGTATGGTTGCTTCACAGTGCAGTAGCGGCACACATGAAGGTATTGGTGAATTCATTGCTGGCAATGGCTATTCTCATGGCACTGGTTGGTACGCTTGGATTAATGTCAACGGTGAGTATGAACGTATTGGAACGCACACGGGAGATTGGTGTAATGCGCGCCATCGGTGCAACACCTCTGAAAATCCGAAACCTGATTGTGTGGGAAGGGCTGACAGTTGGCGTGATTAGTATTGTTATTGCGTTTGCTGTTTCATTGTTACTCTCCTGGTACATGGGTGAGTTCATCGGTCACATATCATTCAGAACGCCATTGACGCTTACGATTTCAGTGCTGGCAATTGCCATCTGGATTGTTATCATTCTGGTGGGTTCCTATGTGGCCACCATCTTCCCGGCACGAAGAGCTAATGTAGTGACCACACGTGAAGCACTGGCTTACGAATAAATCTTTAAGTTGCATCGGCAAGTACTAACGGTAACTAACCTGTAAATGGCCTTTTTTATTAGGTCATTTCAGGTTATGTTTGCACAGATGAAAAGGCGAATTGCCATATTTTTCTTATTTTCTCTGGCTTATGGAGCAATGTTGGCTCATAACCTTGTTCCGCACGTTCATCACCAGGAAGCTACTGAGCATCATGCCGGCCACCACCATCATGATCCTGAGGAACAGGATGAAGAAGGAGCACTCAGCTTGTTGTTGGCAGAGGTTGTTCATCTACCCGGTTCGGCTGACTCATTTGTTAGTCACACCACAAGTTCATTCTTCAAGGTTTCAACTCCTGTATTTTTATTACCGGTTTCGGAATTGCAAATTCCTTCCATCATTGTTTCCTCACCGAAACATCCACCGTCTTTCCGGGAAGAAAGAGTACTTAGTTTTTCAGTTACCAACGCTTCGTTGAGGGCACCTCCGGTAGCCTGATCAGACAATCCTTTTTGTCTTACTGATTTTTCAATCACCTGTTTGAGGTGATGTCTCATTATTTTATTCATAATCATATTAATCATTTAACCATGAAAAAGTTATTCATTCTATTTTTTGTAGTATCTCTATTTACAATCTCTTGCGGTAAGAAAGCAGAACAGGAAGGCACACACGTGCATGACGATGGCAGCGTACACGATGACCATGCCGTTGACACAACCAAGCAGGAAGAATTTAGAGTAGCGGGCGATTCAACGGCAACCGATTCTACCGAACATGCGAAGCAGCACGAAGCAGGTGAAGAACATAAGCATTAATCCGATGAATAAAATCGGATATGTAATCATGATAACTCTCGCAGTCCTGATGGGCTGCGGGGGTAATCCTTCCAACAATGCTCCTGCGAACGGACTTGCCTCACTTTCATACACACTCTATACAGACAAAACAGAATTGTTTGTTGAGTTCAATCCGTTGATAGTAGGAACCACCTCCAAGTTCGCAGCACACCTCACCAAGCTGGGCGAAAATTTCACTGCGCTCACGGAAGGAACGGTAACAGTTAGCCTCATCATGGGCGACAAGGGTGTCCGTCATACCGAAGAGGCACCTGCATCACCGGGAATTTACCGGCTTGCGTTGAAGCCATCTTCAGCAGGGAAAGGCAGTTTAGTATTCGACATTAAAACAAAAGACTATACTGATAAGATAGTATTGGATAATGTTACTGTGTTTACTACTGCTGAAGCAGCGATGGCAGAGGCGCAGCCAGAGGCATCTTCTAACACACTATCGTACCTGAAAGAGCAGGCATGGAAAGTGGAATTTGCCAATGCGCCCGTTTACGCTCAACCGTTTCATGAAATCATCAAAGCGTCCGGTGAAATTTTATCAGCACCCGGTGATGAGGTTATTGTCACGGCCAATGCCGATGGTGCGGTTAGTTTTGCTGATAATAACTTTACGGTAGGATCTTTGATAAGTAATGGTCAGGCTTTGTTTGTACTCTCTGGTTCGTCTAACGTAGTTGACAATACGGAAAGCAGATACAAGGAAGCTAAAGTGAATTACGAAAAAGCAAAGCTTGACTATGAACGAGCTTCCGCATTAATAAAAGAGAAGATAGTTTCTGAGAAGGACTTCCTTGCTACTAAAGCAGCGTACGAAAATGCTGAGATTACCTATAACACCCTGGCTAAAAATTATTCTCCTCGCGGTCAGCGCATCAATGCTCCTTTAAGGGGATACCTGAAAAACGTTCTGGTAAGTGAAGGACAGTATGTAACGGCTGGTCAGCCATTAGCAACCATATCGCAAAATCAAAAACTAAGATTAAAGGCAGAAGTATCGCAACGGTATTACTCAAAACTTGCTTTCGTGAAGTCAGCCAATTTTAAAACGGTGTATGATGGTAAGGTGTATGATACGCAAACACTCAATGGCAAACTTGTTTCTTATGGTAAGAATGTAAACCAGGAAGAACATTTAATTCCGATAGTGTTTGAAATTGACAATCGCGGAGAGATTATTCCCGGCTCATTGGTAGAAATCTTCATGCGATCGAATACCATCGCGAATGCTTTAGTGATTCCTGTTTCCGCCTTGGTAGAAGAGCAAGGTACTTTCTATGCCTATGTTCAAACAGCCGGAGAGAGTTTTGAAAAGCGAGAACTAAAGCTTGGTGGTAGTGACGGGCAACAGGTGCAAGTACTTTCCGGTATCGCTAACGGTGAACGTGTGGTTACTAAAGGATCATACCAAGTGAAATTAGCAACGATGTCAGGCGCAGTACCTGCACATGGTCACGAACATTAATATTCAGAATTCATGCTTAATAGAATTATAGATTTTTCGCTGGGTAATCGCTTGTTGGTGATGATTACTTCAGCCCTGCTGATTGGCTGGGGTACTTATACGGCAACGCGCATGGAAGTGGATGTTTTCCCCGACCTCACGGCTCCCACAGTAGTGGTGCTCACCGAAGCACATGGTATGGCGCCTGAAGAAGTGGAACGCCTTGTTACCTTTCAATTGGAAACTGCTGTTAATGGTGCAACGGATGTGCGTAGAGTGCGTTCCTCCTCATCAGCAGGTATCTCCATTGTATGGGTTGAATTTGAATGGGGCACTGACATTTATCAGGCGCGACAAATCGTAAATGAAAAATTAATTGCAGTTACTTCGAAGTTGCCCCAAGGAGTAGGCAACCCGACCCTTGCACCCAACTCTTCGATCATGGGTGAAATCATGCTTATCTCCGTAACAGCGGATAGCACCAGCATAATGGATTTGCGCACACTTTCGGATTGGTCGATACGACCTCTGCTATTAGCAACAGGAGGTGTTTCTCAAGTGGTAGTGATTGGTGGTGAATACAAACAGTATCAGATACTGGCATCGCCACAAAAAATGAAATACCATGATGTGACATTGAGCGAATTACTCAAAGCGGCACAAGAAGCGAATAAAAATGCGGCAGGTGGTTTCATGAATGAATTCAACAATGAATATATCGTAAGTGGTATAGGCCGCACCACCGATATAGCAGAGCTAGGGAAAACCGTTGTTAAAATTGTAAATAGTTCGATTATAAAAATTGAAGATGTGGCCGAAGTAAAAATCGGAGCGTCTTTAAAGATTGGTGATGGTTCATTGAAAGGCAACCCGGCAGTAATTCTTACTGTAATGAAACAGCCCAACACAAATACACTTGAATTGACAGAGAAAATTGATGCGACATTGGCTGACCTCTCTACCAATTTGCCGGACGATATAAAAATAAATACGAAAATTTTCAGGCAGGCCGATTTCATTAATGCCTCTGTCTGGAATATTCAAAAGACATTAATAGAGGGTTCCATCTTTGTTGTGATTGTCCTCTTTCTTTTTTTAATGAACTGGCGCGCAACAGCTATTTCATTAATCGCTATTCCTATTTCGTTACTTACGGCCATCCTTACATTGAAGTGGCTTGGGTTCAGCATCAATACCATGAGCCTTGGCGGGATGGCGATTGCCATTGGCGATTTGGTAGATGATGCCATCATTGACGTTGAAAATGTTTTCAGGCGTTTAAAAGAAAATGCCAAACGACCGGAAGCAGAAAAGCAAAGCAAACTGAAAGTGATTTATGATGCTTCGGTAGAAATTCGTTCATCCGTTATTCATGCTACGTTCATCATCATAGTCGCCTTTATTCCCCTCTTCTTTCTTTCCGGAATGGAAGGAAGATTATTAGCACCTCTTGGTATCGCCTTTATCGTTTCGTTGTTTGCTTCTTTAGTAGTGGCCATTACACTTACGCCTGTTTTGTGCAGCTATCTGTTAACCGGAGATCGCATGTTGTTGGGGCAGCATAAAGAAAGCTGGTTGGTGCGCAACCTCAATTACTATTATGAAATAGCCATTCTAAAAGCCATGCAATTCAAAAGAATTGTGATTGGTGTGGCGGTAGCACTATTTATCAGTGCTGTCATTATTATGAGCGGATTGGGTAGAAGTTTTCTTCCTGAGTTTAATGAAGGTTCGTTGGTAGTAAGTGCCGTAAGTTTACCAGGCATATCGCTGGAAGAAAGTAATAAGATTGGAAGCCGGATTGAAAAAGCACTTTTAAGAGTACCTGAAATAAAAATAACAACACGGAGAACCGGACGGGCAGAATTGGATGAACACGCGCAAGGCGTAAACGCATCAGAAATAGATGCACCGTTTACACTTACTGATCGGAGTCGTGCAGCGTTCATGCAGGATGTAAGAGATAAATTAGCAATGGTTTCAGGAGCAAATATTACCATCGGTCAACCCATTGGTCATCGTATTGATCACATGCTTTCTGGCACAAGGGCTAACATTGCTATAAAGATTTTTGGAAATGACCTTAATAGGTTATTCACCCTCGCCAATGCCGTTAAAACTTCTATTGATGGCACAGAAGGCTTGGTTGATTTGAGTGTGGAACAGCAAATAGAGATTCCACAAGTACAAATTAAAGCCAACAGAGAAATGCTGGCCAAGTATGGAATTACCATTGGTGAGTTTGCCGAGTTTGTGGATGTAGCGTTTGCGGGAGAGAAAGTATCTGAAATCTACGAAGGCAATAAACGATTCGATTTGATTCTGAAATTCAACGATGACAATCGCGGTAAAATTGAAAACATCCGAAATACATTTATCGACACGCATGATGGAAATAAAATACCGCTTCACTATGTGGCAGATGTTGTTTCTACATCCGGACCCAATACCATTAACCGCGAGAATGTACAACGAAAAATTGTTGTCTCCGCTAACGTGGTTGGACGTGATCAGAAAAGTACGGTAGAGGAAATCAGAGCGAAAATTCAAAAGTCGGTGACATTGCCGGAAGGTTATCGCATTGAATACGGGGGACAATTTGAAGCGGAAGCCGAAGCTTCTAAAACATTATTCTTTACTTCGATACTTTCTGTGTTGGTTATCTTCCTTTTGTTATTTCAGGAGTTTAAAGAAGTTAAAGTATCAACGATTATATTACTGAATCTTCCGTTGGCACTAATCGGTGGTGTTGCCAGCATCTGGCTCACATCGGGTATCATCAGCATTCCTGCCATCATCGGTTTTATCACACTGTTTGGTATCGCCACACGGAATGGAATTTTGCTCATATCCCATTACAACACCTTGCAACAACAAGGAATAGGTTTGTATGAATCAATCATTCAGGGATCGAAAGACAGATTAAGCCCTATTTTAATGACTGCGCTTACTGCGGGGCTTGCATTAATCCCACTTGCATTAGCAGGAGATTTGCCCGGTAATGAAATTCAAAGCCCTATGGCGAAAGTCATTCTTGGGGGGCTATTGAGTTCTACACTGCTTAATATTTTCATAGTACCTATCGTGTACTACATCACTCAAAACAGGAAATCATGATACGATTCACCATAGCGTTTCTTCTGCTGACAGTTTGCATTCATGGATTTGCTCAGTCCTCTATCGACAATGTTTTACGGGAGATTGAAAAGAATAACAAATCACTTCAATCCGAAAAGCAATATTGGGAGGCAGAGAAACTGTCTTATCGCACCGGACTTAACCCGGAAAACCCGAAGGCTGAGTATGATTACTTGCCGGGCTCACCTGCTGGTGCAGGAAATCAAACTGACATGAGCGTTACTCAGTCGTTTGATTTCCCTACTGCGTATGGTAAGCGAAGGAGTGTTTCAAAAGAACAGGTTCAACAGGCGGAATACAAGTTTCAGGTTACGCGCCAAGAAATTCTATTGGAAGCCAAACTAATTTGTCTTGAACTGGTACACCGAAACAAATTGTCGGAACAACTCTCGCAGCGATTACAAAGTGCCTCGAAGCTCGTGGAGGCAACTAACCAGAAGGCGACACTAGGCGAAACCAATGTGCTCGATCTGAATAAAATAAAATTGCTGAGACTGGAGATCAAGAATGATCTGGAGCGGAATGAAATGGCGGTAGTAAATCTGAAGCAGAAACTTACAGAGCTAAATGGAAATGTTATACCTGAAATGAACGTATTGACGTACCCTGTGCTACCCACCTTGCCTGTGTTTGAAACGCTCGATAGTTTGATTGAAGCAAATGATCCTATTGTAAAAGTATATCAGCAAGATGTGACCATTGGTGCAGAACAAGTTGCTCTTTCGAAATCAATCACATTGCCGAAACTTGAGGCAGGTTACCATTATCAAGCCATTCTGGGTCAGCGTTATCAGGGTTTTCACATTGGCACTTCCATTCCTCTATGGGAAAACAAAAACAAGGTAAAGGCTCAGCAAGCCAGGCTATCGTTTAGTGAAATACAGGTGCAGGAACATCGCATTGAGCACCATTCACGGAACAGGCGGGTATATGAAAGCCATTTACACTGGCGGAATACAGTGAGTGAGTATCAGGAATTGTTGACGGCATCTAACAATGAAGCATTGTTGACTAAGTCATTTGAAGCAGGGCAAATATCGCTGATTGAATATCTGATGGAAGTGCGATACCTGTATGATGCTGTTGAGCGATTTCTTTCAGCCGAGAATGAACTGAATGATACCGTAGCGGTTCTTTACAAATTTGAGTTGTAGAACCTGGTGACGGTGTTTTTTTTTGAGCAATAGCAGTAACGTAAAGTGTTCCTTCAATTGATATTTCTAGAGATTTGTGCAGGAGACAAGCACATGCTTGCCTCCTTTGCACCTGTAGTTTATAATGCTTCAGCCTTATAGCCGGCTTTCTCGACAGCCTCGATGACTTTTGCTGTATTTTTTTCACCGAGTACCGTTAGAACCTTAGAAGGGTTGTTATAATCAACTTCCCAGTTGTCTTCACCTAAAGCTTCATTCAGGAAGGGAGTTGCTTTCGCCACACAGCCTGAGCACTTTATGGTTGTTTTGAATTTTGTAGTTTCCATTTTATAAATAATTAAAGAGTTCCATTTACCACATTGTATCCAGCTTTCTGAATTGCCTGTATCAATG
>ERZ761602.2379-NODE-2379-length-29725-cov-265.167172_pt1 | contig 29725 bp, 30 predicted proteins | sample MGYA00512165_ERZ761602 | MGnify/ENA primary metagenome ERZ761602 (study PRJEB28899, sample SAMN02445085) | bioreactor sludge metagenome | biome: EBPR sludge; isolation source: Thorneside wastewater treatment plant | place: Australia: Brisbane, Thorneside...
CCCAGGTGATCAGCGGCGCCACGTCGCCCGGCCAGCACCACTGGATCGGCAGACGACCGAGATCGACGTCGCGGCCCTCGCGGACGATCTCCTGGCAGGGCGCCGAGGAGCGCAGGCGCGGTGCCATGTTGAGTACCTGCCGCAGCAGCGGCAGCTTGTCCCAGGCGTCCCGGAGGCCGCGCGGCGGCTCCGGCTCCTTCAGATAGGCGAGCAGCTTGCCCACTTCGCGCAGCGCCAGCACGGACTCCTGCCCCATCCCCAGCGCCACGCGGCGCGGCGTACCGAAGAGGTTGGCCAACACCGGCATGCCGTAGCCGGTCGGCTGCTCGAAGAGCAGCGCCGGCCCACCGGCACGCAGCACGCGATCGCAGATCTCGGTCATCTCGAGCCGCGGGTCGACGGCGACGGCGATCCGCCTGAGTTCGCCCATCGTTTCCAGTTGCGCCATGAAATCGCGCAGGTCGTGATACTTCATCGGCAACAGATCCGTGCGTCGTCCAACGCTCGATTATAGCTGCCGCGGCCGCCGGCCAGCCGTTTGCCATGCGTCGGCCAGCGGCGCGCCGGGCAGCCGCTCAGTTGCCGGCGCCGGCTGCCGGCTTGCCGCCGTCACCGGCAGCCTTCCTGGCCGCCCGCTCGGCATCGTCGCGCGCCCGCTTCTCCTGTCGGGCCTGCCTGCGCGCCTGCTCTTCGGCCGCCTTCTGCCGGCCCTCGGCGGCCTGCCGCTGCTTTTCCGCCAGCTTGCGCTCGCGCGCCGCGGCCTTTTCCGCCTGTGCGGCCCGATGCCGCTCGCTGTCCTGCAATTGCTCGGCTTCGCGTTGCGGCTGCTCGGCCCGTCGCTGCGCTTCCTTGTCGGCCGCTTCCTGGCGGCGCGCCGCACGTTCGAAGTCGCGCGCCGGCTGGTCGATGGCGCGCGACTCGATGATGGCCGCGGTGCGACGCTTCTTCGCCTGCTCGAGACAATCGTTGACGAGAAAGCGGGTGTAACAGCGATCCTGTTCGGTCTTGAAGTCGCGCTCCGCCTGCTCGCGCATGGCCTCGGCCCGCTGCCTTTGCTGCTGCGCCTCCTCGAGGGTCTGCGGCACCTGCACGGCTGCCTCCGGCGACTCGGCGGCGGCAGCCGTGGGCAGCAGGATTGACAGCAACAACAGCGAAGCAACACCGATCCGCATCCTTCTTCCTCCTTCGACGACCCGCGGGCGGCTCGCCCGACCGCCGGCGAGCACACAGCCGGCAAACGTTGCCGGCGGGCATACGCCGACACTATAAACCGGGACACCAACGCACAGCCGATCCGGCGCTGCACGCCGGCACACCATGCCATGGCGACCACCACGGTCCGGCGCGGTCCCGCCTGGCGGGCGGCCCAGTATCGGCGGATTTGGTAGAATCGCGCCTTCACTCCATCCATGGTCCCCTGGGAGCCTGCCGTGCACATCGTCTGCCTCGATCTAGAAGGCGTTCTCGTCCCCGAAATATGGATCGAGTTCGCCACCCGCACCGGCATTCCCGAGCTGCGTCGCACGACCCGCGACGAGCCGGACTACGACAAGCTGATGCAGTACCGTCTCGCCATCCTCGCCGAACACCGTTTGGGTCTGCCCGACATCCAGCAGGTGATCGCCGCCATGGGTCCGCTCGACGGGGCACGGGCCTTCGTCGACGGGCTGCGCGAGGACTACCAGCTGATCATCCTCTCCGACACCTTCTACGAGTTCGCCCACCCGCTGATGCGGCAACTGGGCTGGCCCACCCTCTTCTGCCACAGCCTCGAGGCCGGCGCCGATGGCATGCTGGTACGTTACCACCTGCGCATGCCCGACCAGAAGCGCGAGGCGGTACGCCGGCTGAAGGAACTGCGCTTCACCGTCGTCGCCGCCGGCGACTCGTACAACGATACGGCGATGCTCGCCGAGGCGCACGCCGGCATCCTCTTTCACCCGCCCGAGAACGTCATCCGCGAATTCCCGCAGTTCCCCGTCACACGTTCCTTTGCCGAACTGCGACACGAGATCGACAAGGCCTTCAGCGTCTGCAGCACGCGGCAGCAGGTTTGAGCGGCAATGCACCCACGGCGCTTCTATACCCTCTCCGGCTCGTGCCCCGACCAAGTCGGCATCATCGCCCGCGTTTCGGGCTTCATCGCCCAGCACTCGGGCTGGATCCTCGAATCCAGCTACCACGCCGACGACGGCAGCGGCGACAACGACAGCCGCTACTTCATGCGCATGGAGGTGAAGGCCGATTCGCTGCCCTTCCACCTGGCCGAGTTCCGCGAGCGCTTCCGGCCGCTGGCAGAGGAACTGGCGATGGACTGGAAGATCAGCGATTCCGCCGTCAGGCGGCGGGTCGTGATCATGGTCAGCAAGCAGGAACATTGCCTGTACGACCTCCTCTCGCGCTGGCAATCACGTGAACTCGACATCGAGATTCCCTGCGTCATCTCGAACCACGACACCTTCAAGGCCTTCGTCGAATGGCACGGCATCCCCTTTCACTGCGTGCCGGTGAGCGCCGACAACCGGCTGGCGGCGAACGCCGAAATCCGCCGCATCTACGAGGAAGTGCGGGCCGACACCATGGTCCTTGCCCGCTACATGCAGATCCTGCCGGCCGATCTCTGCGACAGCTATCCGGGACAGATCATCAACATCCACCACTCCTTCCTGCCCAGTTTCGTCGGCGCCCGTCCGTACCATCAGGCGTACCAGCGGGGCGTCAAGCTGATCGGCGCCACCTGCCACTACGTCACCCGCGACCTCGACCAGGGTCCGATCATCGAGCAGGACGTCATTCGTATCGACCACTCGGACTCGGTCGAGGACATGGTGCGCTACGGCAAGGACATCGAGAAGGCCGTCCTGGCACGCGGGCTGCGCTACCATCTCGAGGACCGCGTCCTGGTGCACGCCAACAAGACCGTGATTTTCCGTTGAAGCCCTCGGTCAGCAGTACGCGGGCGGTCACCAGCGGCCGCTCCGCCGGATGATCGCGCTCAGGAACCTGGGCCTGCGCCGCGGCAGCAAGGTCCTGCTCGACAACGCCTCGGTGACGATCAGTGCCGGCGAGCGGGTCGGCCTGGTCGGCCGCAACGGCGCCGGCAAGTCGAGCGTCTTCGCGCTCCTCGACGGCAGCCTGCACGAGGACAGTGGTGAACTGTCGCTGCCCGCAGGCTGGCGCCTGGCGCAGGTGGCGCAGGAGATGCCGGCCACCCAGGAGAGCGCCACCGACTTCGTCATCGCCGGTGACAGCCGCCTGCTCGCCGCCCGCCGGGAGGTTCAGCTGGCCGAAGGCAACGGCGAGCGCCTGGCACACGCCTACATGGCTTTGCACGACGCCGGCGAGAACGACGCGCAGGCGCGGGCGCAGGCGCTGATCCTCGGACTGGGTTTCCGGACGAGCGAAGTCGAGCAGCCGGTCGACAGCTTTTCCGGCGGCTGGCGGATGCGCCTGCAACTGGCACGGGCGCTGATGTGCCCGTCCGACCTCCTGTTGCTCGACGAACCAACCAACCACCTCGATCTCGACGCGCTGGTCTGGCTCGAAAGCTGGCTCAAACGCTACGAAGGGACGATGCTGGTGATCAGCCATGATCGCGACTTTCTCGACGCGGTGACCACCGTCACCCTGCACCTGGAGAACGCCAGGCTGACCCGCTATGGTGGCAACTACAGCACCTTCGAAGAAACGCGGGCGCAGCAGATCGAGCTGCAGCAGAACGCCTACCTCAAGCAGCAGGAAAGGATCGCGCACCTGCAGAGCTTCATCTCGCGCTTCAAGGCCAAGGCAACGAAGGCGCGGCAGGCGCAGAGCCGGGTCAAGGCACTGGAACGAATGGAGCGTCTGGCGCCGGTGCTGACCAGCGCCGACTTCGGCTTCGAGTTCGGCGAGCCAGCCAGCCTGCCGAACCCGATGCTGGTGATGACGCATGCCAGCTTCGGTTACCCGCCGCCGGCCGACGCCGCCGCCGGCACGCCGGCAACGATCGTCGTCGGCGAGGTCAACCGTTCGGTCATGGCCGGGCAACGGATCGGCATCCTCGGCGCCAACGGACAGGGCAAGTCGACACTGGTGAAAACCATCGCCGGCGTCCTCGAATGTGTCGGCGGCAGCGTCAACGCGGGCCGCGGGCTCAACATCGGTTATTTCGCGCAGCAGGAACTGGAAGTGCTGCGCCCTGCCGCCACACCGCTGCAGCACATGCTCCGCCTGGCGCGGGAGAGCCAGGCGTCCGGCCAGAGCGAGCGCGAGCAGGATCTGCGCAGTTTTCTCGGCGGCTTCAACTTCACTGGCGAGATCGTCAACCAGGCAGTCGGCACCCTCAGCGGCGGCGAGAAGGCGCGTCTGCTGCTGTGCATGATCGTCTGGCAGCGACCCAACCTGCTCCTGCTCGACGAGCCCACCAACCACCTCGATCTGGCCACCCGCGAAGCACTGGCCCTCGCCCTCAACGAGTTCGAAGGGACGGTGATGCTGGTCAGCCACGATCGCTCGCTGCTGCGCGCGGTCTGCGACGAGTTCTGGCTGGTCGCCCGCGGCAACCTGACCGACTTTGCCGGCGACCTCGACGACTACCAGCGCTACCTCCTCGATGAGGCCAGGAAGCGGCGCGACAGCTTCAGGGAGCTCGCCCGAGGTGCCCGGGACCGTGCAGGTCGCGAGTTGCCGGGCGCCAACGCGGGGAAAAGGGCTGCCGCCGACCTGCGGCTTCTGCAGCGCGAACTGGAACGGGTGGAGCAGCGGATGCTCGCCCTGCAGGGCGAGCAGCGTGCACTGGAGGCGAGCCTGTGCGCACCCGCAGGGGCCAGGGAGCTGGCAGAACTCGGCCAAAGGCTGAACCAGATCGCCGCCGAGCTGTCTCCCCTCGAAGACCGCTGGCTCAGCCTCAGCGAACGGATTGACATGGCTGGCCGCGCGCCGTCATCGTGACGCGGGGTCGAGGATTCAACTGTGGATGGAGCAGAAAATGAGTTTTGAGTTGGCCGAATGGTCGCCGAAGATCGAGGTGGGCTTGCCGATGATCGATTCGCAGCATCGGCAGTTGTTCGATCTGGCTGCCACGTTCAGCGGCGACGGCGACCAGATCAGAATCCTGAAATCGCTGGCGATGCTGACCGACTACGTCAAGGTGCACTTCCGCGAGGAGGAGGCGATGATGGCCGCCTGCAACTATCCCGATCTGGACGCGCATCGACGACTGCACGGCGAGTTTCGCCGCATGCTCTTCGATCTGCTCGAGAACGCCAAGCAGATGACCCTCGACGAGATCGCCGATGAGGTCAAGTACCTGATCAACGGCTGGTTCTACAACCACATCCTGGTCGCCGACTTCCAGTACGTGCCCAGCGTCAAGGCCGCCAACCTGCAGCATCAAGAGTGACCGGACAGACGCTGCCGCAGCGGTTGTCGCCGGACCGCAGACAGGCAACGTGACATCGGTCACTGCAACCGGCCGCCACCGGTCATAGCATGCGCGTGGTCAAGCTTCGCCAATGCTGGCGGAGCGGACGCGAAGGAGGGCGATTGCCGCCACAGCATCCCTCGCCGGCCAGCCAACGCCTGCTTCGCGCCCTGCCGCTGAGGACATGCGTCGATGAAGCTGCTGCAATTCCTGTCGCTGCGCCAGATGCTGACGGTGCCGTATGTGCTCCTGGTCCTGTTGCTGGCAGCGACGATCGGCGGCCTCTCCTATGCCGCCGGTCGGGTCGCTGTCGACACGCTGTCGAAGCAGTTGCTGTCCGAGATGGTGTACCGCATCGCGCAAGCCGCCGAGATGCACGTCTCGGGCTCGAGCGCCGTCCTCGAAACCGCGTTCCCGACCGATGTCGCCGCGCCTGAAAACGTCGCCGACGATCTCGACAATCTGCGCACGCGTTTCTGGCTCGCGACCTCGGTGCACCGTGAACCCAACAACTACGCCTACTACGGTGATCGCAACGGCCAGTTCTTCGGGCTCTGGCGACATTCCGCGAGCGATGCCGAACTGCGCCTGCGCACCAGCGGAGAGGGCCCACGAACGATCCACGGCTTCACCGGCATCAGTGGCGAGCTGCGCGACCCGGTGCGCGAGACGCGCGTCTTCGAACCACGCGAGCGGCCGTGGTTCAAGTCTGGCCAGCACGCGCCCCTGCACACCTGGACGGCGGTCTACATCGACTTCAAGACCGAGGAGTTGGTAGCGACCCGCGCCCGCCGGGTCAGCAACGCGCACGGCGACTTCCAGGGCGTCGTCGCCACCGATCTCTCGCTGCAGCAAGTCAACGACTTCCTGCGCTCGCTCAAGCTGAGTCCAAACGGCATCGCTTACGTCGTCGAGACCGATGGCAACCTGATCGGCACCTCGCGTGGTCCGCACCTGCGGCAGGACGCGGGCGGCGGCAACGCGCGGCTCAACGCCAGCGACAGCGACGACCCGCTGATCGTCGCCACGCATCGCGCGATCGACAAGCTGGTGCGCGACGCCGGCGAGGGCGCGCAGCCGCGCACCGCGGTCTTCGCGGCTGCCGACGGACAGCAGATCGAGGCAGCTTACGCGCGCATCCGCGACACCGCCGGCCTCGACTGGATCATCGTCACGGCCGTGCCACGTTCCGATTTCCTCGGCGAGGTAACGAAGAACTTCGAGCGGACCGTCGTCGTTGCCCTGTTCGCCTCGCTGCTGACCGTCGCCATCGGTTTCATGGTCCTCTCGGTCGTGGCCCATGACCTTCGGCAGTTGGCAGTCGCGGCACGGCGGGTCGGCGATGGCGACCTCAACGCCGCTTTCGACGTCGCCCGCAGCGACGAGATCGGTGATCTGGCCAAGAGCTTTCGCCTCATGCAGACCAGACTGCTCAGCGACCGCCTGACCGGCCTGGCCAACCGCGAGGCCTTCATGCGCCGGGTGGACGAGCGGCTGGCGCGGCAGAAGGAACGACCCGAACCGCGCCCCTTTGCCATCCTGTTCGTCGACCTCAATGACTTCAAGCACATCAACGACCGCTTCGGTCACGATGTCGGCGACAAGGTGCTGCAGGAAATGGCACAGCGCATGCGCTCCGGGCTGCGCAGCCGCGACCTCGTGGGACGCTACGCCGGAGACGAGTTCGTCGTCATGCTGGATGCGGTGCACAGTCGCGACGACGCCGAAAGTGCCCGCGCCAACCTCGAAGAAATGCTCGGCGCGCCGCTGCTGGCCGTCGACCCGACGGGGACGGCTGCGAGCACAGGCGCCTCGGTCGGGCTGGCGATGTATCCGGATGATGGCAGCGACGTCGAAACCCTCGTCCAGCGGTCGGATGCCGACATGTACCGGCGCAAGCAGGGCCGCCAGCAACCGTCGCCGACCCCCGCGAACCCGGTTCCGCCTTGATCTCTGGTGAGCGGTTGCGCGGCAAGGACCGCCCGCGGCGGCTGCGGTGCGGCCCGCAGACGGGTCCGGAAGGCGGCGGCCGGATCTGCGCCTTGACCAGACGCGCCTCTTGAATCTATAGTCCGGCCCATGCTGAATGAACTCAACGCACTCGAGAGCAAGGTGGCCCAGGTGATTGCGCTCTGCCGCAGCCTGCGCAGCGAGAACGAACAGCTGCGCGAGCAGCTCACCGTCGCGGAGAACGACAGGAACCGCCTTGCAGAGCGGATGGCGGCCGCCTCGGTCCGCCTTGAGCAGCTCGCCGGGCAACTGCCCGAAGGCAAGAGCTGAGAGACCCGGAACGATGCCCAACGACGCCAGTTTTCTCGACATCACCCTGCTCGGCAAGGAGTACCGGGTCGCTTGCCCAGCCGACCAACGCGGCGCGCTGCTCGACGCGGCCAGCTATGTCGACGGCAAGATGCGCGACATCGCCGAAAAGACGAGGAGCAACATCGCCGAGAGGATCGCCGTCATGGCTGCCCTCAACATCGCCCACGAACACCTCGGTCTCGATCAGGGATTCGTTGCCGAACATCAGAAAATTGAATCTGAAATAGGTCTGGACATGGAAGCGCTTAGGCGTAGAATTTCCTCCATGGAAGCCGAACTCGACGCGGTTCTGAAGTCGGAGTAAGTGCCGGTTCTGGCCTCCAGCAGAGTTCCCTGCGGTGTTCGTTAAGGTCATAGATTCCTTGAACCAATGCAAATTGGCATTGGTCGCGGACCATGGAAACCGCTGTTGTGTGCGCCCCAAATGTCGGGCGTGCCTGATGCGGAAGGGAAGTGACCTAACTGGACCCAGGTTCAGGATGCCGGCCTGACGGCACTCGCGGGGACAACATTCGACAACGCGGAACCATCGGTTCCGCGTTTTTTTTGATTCCGCGACGGCGGGCGCGGAGTCCCGCGCGGCAGCCTGAACCGCCTTCGCGAAAAGCACTACCCGTGCCGCGACCACTCCTGACCGGCGGCAGCAGTGCCCCCTGCTCACCCGCAACGAACCGGCAAAGACATGTCCTCGCCTGCCTTCGCTCGCGCCGTTCTGTGGTCCCGGCGCAACGGCTGCCAAGCGAACACCGCAGTGATCATATCCTGCCTCGCCAGGATGGCCGAGGCAAACACGGAGCTTTTCGCTTGAGCTGCTGTCGCATTTCACGGGGCAGGAAGACAGGAGGTCGGCAAGTTGCCGACGCACTGAGTCAGCGTGGCCAATGGCGCGGGGGTTGTCCGCGCTGACGCCCCGTCGGACCACGGCGTTGCGGCAGCGACGTCCACTGGCCACCGCCGCTGCCTTGCGCTGGCGCCCCTGCTTCCTTGTCTGGCCATCTCGGCTGCCGGGAGAACGTGAAATGATTGTCGGACCATCGAAACGCCACCGCGACTGGGCCACTTTCTTCGCCGCACAACGCTGGCAGCCGGAAGACTTCGCCCGCCTGGTCGAGAGTGATGAGACCGGCTCGGCGTTCTTCGAGATCGAGACACAGATCAACGGCCTCTACCGCGCCCTGCAGCTCGCCCACCCCGGCCAGCACCGGTTCGCGCCAGCAACCGCTGGCGAAATCCTGGGAGAAGCGGCGTTCAAGGCGCGCTGGCTGAGCGCTGCTTTCGAGCCGTTTCGCGCTGCACTGGGCCCCCTGCAGAGGGATCTCGACCTCGGGTTGATGCGCTGGATGCGCCGTGCATCGTGCCTGTCGGTCGTCATCGGCGCCGGGGCGACGATGGACGCCGGCGGGCCTTCCTGGGCGGCGCTGGTGGGGCGGCTGCTGGCACGGCTGACGGAGCATGGCCGGGAGATTGCCGAGATGCGGCTGACCCCGGAAAGCACGCCGGACAACCAGGAGTACCGACGCCTGGTTACGCGTCGCGAGCGTCTGCCGGCAGACGCGGAGTCGCGCGCGCGGGCAGTGCTGGCACTGATCGACGCCGGCACGGCGGACGTCGAGGCGCTCATGGAGGGCGCACAGATCTGCCACGATTTCCTCGGCCAGGCGCTCTTCACCGACCTGACCGGGATTCTCTACGAGGGGCCGCGCCGGCCCGGTGCCATCCACCAGGCCATTGCCGAACTCGCCGCACCGATCGCGGTGGCCGACCGGGGTGGCGAGTTCCCCGGCTGGGACGCGATCATCACCTACAATTTCGACGACCTGATGGGCGAAGCCCTCGATGAAATCGGTTTGGCACGTGCCGCCTACGCCATGCGCGGCAACCAGGTGGCCGGCGATCCCAATGAACGCGCGCGCGCCGGTGGACCGAATGGCCTCCACCAGCCGATCTACCACCTGCACGGCTATAGCCCGCGCCGCCTTTTCCTGATCACGCAGGTACCGTTCGTGTTTTCCACCGCGCAGTACACCAGAGCGTACGGTGGGAGCCTGGCAGGAATCGTCGGCGAGGTGTTCGCCAGGTGCCTGGCGAATCCCGTCCGTCACGCGCTCTACGTCGGCTGTTCATTCGCTGACGAAGCGATGAACGATCTGCTGCGCCAGGCTGCGCGCGCACTGCCTGGCCGCTACCACTACGCCCTCCTGCGCTGGCCCGGCGACAGCCGCTTCGAGGCTGCCGCAGCCGAGGAAGTCGCTCGCGCATCAGCGACCTACGTGGCGATTGGCGTGCGCCCCATCTGGTTCGACGACTTCAGCGAAATCCCGGGCCTGATCCGGTGTCTGGCGTAGTCGCCCGACAGTTGGGCAGGGCGGGCGCAGCCTGACGTGCCGCCGCGGATTCCGGTCACCGGCGCGCTGACAGCCCTTCAGGCGAAGCGTGCCGACAGGCCGCCATCGACCAGCAGTTCGGTGGCGGTGATGTACTTCGCCTCGTCGGAGGCGAGAAACAATGCCGCGTAAGCGGTATCCCAGGCGTCGCCCATGTGACCCAGCGGACACTGCGCGTCGCGCCGGCGAATCAGGTTGTCGATGTCGCCTTCCTCGCCATAGACCCGGGTCAGCGCCGCATGCACCAGCGGCGTGTTCATCAGGCCGGGCAGGACGCAGTTGGCACGAATGCCGTCCGGCGCATGGCGGATCGCCATCGTGCGCGTCATCGCCACCATCGCCCCCTTGCTCGCCGCATAGAAGCCGTAATTGACGCCGGCCCAGCCGCGCACCGCAACCGATGCATTGTTGACGATCGCACCGGCGTGCTGCCGGATCATCACCGGCAGCACGTGGTGGCAGGTGAGGTAGGTGCTCTTGATGTTCACCGACATCACCCGGTCCCAGGCCGCCTCGTCCAGCTCGGCCGGCCCCCCGACGACGGCGATGCCGACGTTGTTCACGAGGATGTCGATCCGCCCGTAGGCCGCCAGCGCGGTCGTCACCAGCCGCTCGACATCGGCCCCCGAGGTCACGTCGGCAACGACCGGAATCGCCTGCCCGCCCTCACCGTCGATGATGTCCTGCGTTGCCGCCGCCGCTGCGGCGTCGATATCGACGCCCACCACGCGTGCACCCTCGCGGGCGAAGAGCACCGACATCGCCTTGCCATTGCCCCAACCCGGTCCCACCGAGCCGCTGCCGGTGATGATCGCCACCTTGTCCTGCAGTCGTCCGCCCACTCTCAGTTCTCCCCTGACTCGGCGCATTGCCGCCGCAACTCGGTTTTCAGCACCTTGCCGTAGTGGTTCTTCGGCAGTTCGGCAACGAAAAAGTACTCCCGCGGCCGCTTGAAACGGGCAATCGACTGCAGGCAAAGCCGGTCGAGCTGCCCGCTCGGCGCTGACGCCTCTGGCCGGCAGACGACGAAGGCAACGACCTCCTCTCCCCACTCCGCGTTCGGCCGCCCGACCACCGCCACCTCGGCGACCGCCGGGTGCTGCAGCAGCACCTCCTCGACCTCGCGCGGGTAGATGTTGGCGCCGCCGCTGATGATGACATCCTTGTTGCGATCGCGCAGGGTCAGGAAACCATCGCTGTCGAGGCTGCCGACATCGCCGGTATGCAGCCAGCCACCCCGCAGCGTCGCCGCCGTCGCCTCGGGATTGTGCCAGTAACCCTGCATCACGGTCTCGCCGCGGACCCAGATCTCGCCGATCTCGCCCGCCGGCAGCGAGCGGCCGTCGGCGTCGGCGACGATCACCTCGACGACACTGTGCGCGACGCCGACCGAAGCCAGTCGATCGAGATGGCGCGGATGGCCGCGATCGGCGTGATGCTGGCGCGACAGTGCGGTGATCGTCATCGGGCTCTCGCCCTGGCCATAGATCTGCACCAGCCGGTTGCCGAGCACCGTCAGCGCGCGCTGGATGTCGGCGAGGTACATCGGCCCGCCGCCGTAGACGATGGTCTTGATGCCGTCGCCTCCGCCACCCTGCGCCGCCGCCTGGTCAACCAGACGGCGGACCATCGTCGGCGCGGCGAACAGCGAGACCTGCCGCAGGCTGCGCGCCAGCTCGATGATCTCGGCCGCGTCGAAGCCACCCGACTCCGGCACGACATGTCGCGCGCCAACGAGGACGTGGACGAAGTTGTACATGCCGGCGCCGTGCGACATCGGCGCCGCGTAAAGGATGCTGTCCGCCGGCTCAACCTGGTCGACATCGGCGAAGTACGAAAGCGTCATCGCCAGCAGGTTGCGATGCGAGAGCATCACCCCCTTCGGCCGGCCGGTGGTACCCGAGGTGTAGAACAGCCAGGCGATGTCGTCGGGCGCGGCGACACTGACGGCAAGCGGTTCGCCGGCAGCGAGGCGCCGGTAATCGCCATCCTCGACGGCGATGATCCGCAACCGCGGCATGCATGCGCTCCACATCGCCGCTGCTGCCGGCGATGGCGCGGCGTCGCCGCCGCCGACGAAGAGCAGCGATGCCAGGGAATCCTCGAGGATGAAGGCGACTTCGCGCGCGTGCAGCTTGCCGTTGATCGGCACGGCAACCAGGCCGGCATGCCAGATGGCGTAGAGGAGTTCGAGGTATTGTGGGCAGTTGCCCAGCAGCAGCGCGACGCGCTCGCCGGCCTGCAGGCCGAGCCTGCCGCGCAGGCCGCCGGCGATCGTCGCCACCCGTCGCGCCAGCCGCGAATAGGAACAGATGGCGTGCGCGCCGACCAGCAGCGCCGGCCGCTCGGGGAAGACCCGGGCGGTGCGCGCCAGCAGATGCGCCAGGTTCATCGTCGGCAAGACGCGCAGCGCTCGGCTGCGCGCGGCTGGTCGCTCAGCCCTGCCCGGCGAGCAGGAAGTCCTGGACGATCCGCACCTGCAGCTCGTCGAGGAACATCGGCGCGTGCCCGACGCCGGCGACCTCGACCAACTCGGCCCGCGGCCCGCGCGTCGTCATCTCGGCGGCTGTGTCGTGCAGCAGGATGTCCGACTGCGCGCCGCGCAGGACCATGGTCGGACAGCCGATGGCGTCGTACAGCGGCCACAGGTTGATGTCCTTCGCCTCGAGATAGGCCTTCTGGTAAGGCTGTGCGATCGCCCGATCGTAGTTCATCTCGAGGCTGCCGTCAGCCTTGCGCCGCGTTCCGACGACCGCCATGTAACGCCACTGCGCATCCGTGAGGTTGCCGAAGGGCGCACAGACGACGCGCACGTAGGCTTCGGCCGCGGCGAGGTCGGGAAAATCGGGCGCCTTGCCGAGGTACTCGCCAATCCGCTGCAGGGCATCCATGGCGATCACCGGACCAACGTCGTTGAGCACCATGCGCCTGATCGGCGACCCCGGCAGGCTCGACAGGAACATGCCGATCAAACCGCCCATCGAGGTTCCGAGCCAGTGCACCGTATCGACGCCGAGGCGGGCGATCAGTGTCATGACGTCGTTGGCGTACACCGGCAGCGCATAGTCGTCGGCAAAGGGCAGGCGATCGCTGCGGCCGCGGCCAACGATGTCAGGACAGACGACACGGTAGTCGTTGGCCAGCGCGTTCGCCAGGACATCGAAATCGCTGCCGTTGCGGGTCAGCCCATGAACGCAGACGAGGACCCGCGGATTGGCGGCATCGCCCCATTCGCTGTAGGCCATGCGGTGCAGACCGTGCGGACCGAGACACTGTACCGCGCCCTCGCGCATCTCGTTGACCACTTCGCACGCCTGCCCGGGCCGCGAACTCACCAGCAGTTCGCCGAATTCCTTGAGTATTGCCATCATTGCACCCCGACGTCGTTGAGAAAGCCAGCTTCGCTGACGAGAGTATCCTCGCATCGGGTGAACGAAGTCAATCGCCGCTGGCGAGCCACCGGCAGGCGGCTGCGCGCCCGGCGCCGCGTCCGCCCGCAGAGATCGCTTCAGGCGCGCTTGCGACCGGTGATCATCGCCCGCACCAGGTTCTCGCGGTGCAGCAGGCTCTCCCAGACGACGCCAAGAAGATGGCCGGCGATCAGCAGCAACGTCACATCGGTGGCGACTTCGTGCGTCTCCTTGATGCCGTCGATCAGCGCCTCGCTGCTGTCGACGAAAAATGCCGCCAGCGGTCCCAGTCCCTTGTCGGCAGCATAGAGTGCGAGGCCGCTGACGACGGTCGCCAGCAGGCCGAGCAGCAGGCCGACGATCATCGCGCCGCCGGCAGGATTGTGGCCGAGGTGGCGCCGTGCGCGCAGCGTCAGCACATCGCGCAGATAGGCGAGGACGACGCGCGGACCGAAGACGAAATCGCCGAAGCGCGCGTGACGTGGCCCGACGAAGCCCCACAGCAGCCGCCACAGCAGCAGGCCGGCGATGGTGTAGCCAGCCCAGGCATGCAGCAGTTGCATCAGCTCGCCGTCAAAGCGGTCGGCGAGCGATTCGAAGCACTCGCCCTCGGAGAACCAGGCGAGACAGAAGCAGAACAGCAGGGTCCAGTGGAAGAGACGCAACAGCGGATCCCATACGGGAACACTGTCGGCATCGGTGGCAGCCATGGGCATCCTCCAAAAAAGCTTCCCTGCCCGCGGGCGGACAGGGAAGCCGGCGCCTGCATCAGGCGGCAGGCAGAGCGGGAGTTACTTGCTTTCCTCGGAGACCAGCGCACCGGTCTTGATTTCGTAGTGCACTTCCCACTTCTTGCCGTCGGTGCCGTTGATCTTCACTTCCCAGGTCTGCTTGCCCTTCTTGCTGTCCTGGTAGGCCTTGGTGACTTCGCCCGGATGTGCCTTGAGGGCCATCTCGACGGCCTGCTCCTTGGTGATTTCACGTGCCGGCGCGGCAGCCGCGGGCGCCGCCGGAGCAGCGGCGGCAGCAGCCGGCTTGCTGTCGTAGGCGAGCGTGCTGCCACTCAAGCTGGCGGCAATGATCAGGAGGGCGGCGGAGCAGTATGCGGCAGGCTTGTTCATTCGATGGGTCTCTCGGTCAGGTTGAAGATGGAGGAGGAATCGCGGCTCACCGTGCTGCCCGTGTCGCGGACAGCCACTGCAAGCACGGATGCGACTGTACGGCGGCTTCCTTAAAACATGCTTAGGGCACGCCGCGCCCACCCCACGCCTGGGCGCAATCCTCACACCCCCGGCTCGAGCACCACCGCCACTTCGATGCTGCGACCTTGCCGCAGGACGCCGAGCCGGACCGTTTCGCCAACGCGGTGGTCGTCGAGACGCGCCAGCAGCCTGCCGACCGTCTCCACCGGCTTGCCGTCGACTGCCATCACGACGTCGCCGGCGACGATGCTGCCATCGGCAGCCAGCGTCGCGCCGCGCAAACCTGCCGCTGCTGCAGCCGATCCCGGAACGACGCGCAGGATGACCACCCCGGTGACACCCAGTGCGCGCTGCAGGCGCTGGTTGAGACTCTCGTCGATCTCGATGCCGTGCGCCGGCGAGGCACCGACCAGGACCGCCCGATAGCTGCGGCCGTCGGACAGTTTCACCGCGGCTTCGCTGGCGCCCTCGATGACATGGAAGTTGGTGATCACATGACCTGCGTCGTCCCAGATGAAGCCCGAACCGGTGCCGCGCGGAACGGTGAACACGTTGCGTGTCCACAGGTCGCGCACCTGTCTGCTGGTCGTGATGTAGACGACCGAATCGCGCGCATTCTCGAACAGCTCGATGATCGCCTTCTCGTCCGCCGCCAGGTCGCCACGCGCGCTGACGGTACGGGGTGCCACCTGCTTCGGCGCCAGCCAGTCCTCGATCAGCGGCAGACTGCGCCAGGCGACAAGCAGCAGCAGGCAGGCGAGCGCCCATGACAGCAGGCGGAGCGGCAAGCGGTTCGCGGTGGGCATCGTTCTCAGTGCGCCCCGGGGCAACCCCGGCTCGGTGGCGTGGCGGCTGCCGGCTGTGGCTGCACCTGGCGCTCAGCGCGCCGCCCCGGCAGCGACGCGCCCACGCAACTCGTCCAGTTCCTCGAGCAAGTCGGCCATCAGCGCCGCGAGTTCGGGGACGGCATCGAAGTCCCGCTCGAGCTGCCGCATGCGCCGTGCGCGCCGCAGACTGGTGCTCGAGAAGCACCAGACGCCGGCAACACTCTCCGCGTGCGGAAACAGGCCCTCTTCGATGTGGCGCAGCAGCCACTGCGGGTCGACGGTGCAGGCGGCGGCCACCTGCTCGAGCGTCAGCCAGCTGTTCTCCATCAGGCTGCCGACGAGGATTTCGTCTTCACGCATGGCTCACACCCTCCCCTGCTGGCGCGGGTCGAAGGCCAGTTCGCGCGCCATTCGTTCGTAGAACTGCCGCGCCTGCGGCGTGTTTGCCGGCGGCAGGACGACCTGGATATCGAGCAGCAGGTCGCCAGCGGATCCGGTCTGCGCCGCCGGAATTCCCTTGCCGCGCACGCGCAACTGGCGGCCGCTCTGCGCCCCCTCCGGAATCCGCAGCCTGACGCTGCCGCCCGGCAGCTCGACACTGACGACTGCACCCAGCGCAGCTTCCCACGGTGCCACCGGCAGCGCCAGGTGGAGGTCGCGGCCATGCGCGCGCAGACGCGGATGCGGCCGGAACTGAACCTCGAGCAGCAGGTCGCCGGCGGCAGCACCACCGACCCCCGGCCCGCCCTGGCCGGCCAGGCGGATCACCTGGCCGGCGTGCACGCCCTGCGGGATCTTCACGTTCAGCGTCCGTTCAACCAGCGTCAGCCGCCCCTGCGCGTCGCTGCGCGGCGCGCGCAGGCTGATCTGGCGTGTGGCACCGGTGAACGCGTCCTCGATGTCGAGCAGCACCTTGGCGTGATGATCCTCGCCGCGCGCCTCGAAACGCCCCCGCGGTGCGCCGCCGAATCCAGGCCGCGAACCCATGCCGCCGAACAGTTCGGCGAAGAAATCCGAGAAGTCCGCCGCCTCGCCGGGCGAGAAGCCGCGGCCGGAAAACTCGAAGCCGGCATCCCAGTCGGGCGGCGGTCGAAACTCCTGCCCCGGCTGGTAGCCACGGCCCAACTGATCGTAAGCAGCCCGCTTCTCGGGATCGGAGAGCACCGCGTTGGCCTCGTTCAGTTCCTTCATGCGTGCCTCGGCATCCGCCTCCTTCGAGACGTCCGGATGATACCGGCGCGCCAGCTTGCGGAAAGCCTTCTTGATGTCATCGGCCGTCGCGTCGCGCGGCACGCCCAGTATCTGGTAGTAGTCCTTGAATTCCATGCACCATCCTCGGCTGGACCAGCGGCAAGGGCCGCTCACCAATAAATAGTCCCCATTGCCGCGGAAATCAAGATATTGAAGTTTCCGCCGCCGCCCCCACGTTGAACAGCAAGCGCCACTTCCGGCGCTCCCGACCAACCGATGGAGGATTCAAGATGATCTATCGCTCCCTTTTCCCGCGTGACGTCCTGTCCGAGCTGGACCGGCTGCAACGTGAACTGCAGCAGACCTTCCATTTCTCGCCGAGTATCCGCGGCATTGCCCGCGGCGGTTTCCCGGCGATGAACGTCGGCGGCACTCCGCAATCCGTCGAGATCTACGCCTTCGCCCCCGGCATCGACCCGGCGACGCTCGAGGTGCAGATCGAGAAGGGCGTGCTCACCGTCGCCGGCGAACGCAAGCTGCCCGTGGCCGCCGAGGCTGCCACGGTGCACATCGACGAGCGTTTTGCCGGTCGCTTCCGGCGCGTCGTGACGCTGCCCGACGACGTCGACGCCAATGCCGTAGACGCCAGGTACCGCGACGGCGTCCTGCGCATCAGCATCGCCCGCAAGCAGTCGGCGCAGCCTCGCCGCATCACCATTCAGTAAGGAGGATCGAACATGTCAGACACCGCTCCCGTCAAGAAGCAGTCCGTCGCCGACGAAGCCGCGTTGCTGCCGCCGGTGGACGTCATCGAGGACGCTTCGGGAATCACCCTCTATGCCGATCTTCCCGGCGTTACGAAGGACAAGCTGCACCTGCAGATCGAGGCCGACACGCTGACCATCGAAGGTGAAATCGACCTCGAAATGCCTGGCGGCATGGAGGCCAGCCATGCCGAGGTCAGCCTGCCGCGTTACCGGCGTGTCTTCACACTGTCGAAGGAACTCGACGCCGGCAAGGTCGCGGCCGAGTTCAACCAGGGTGTGCTCAAGCTGTCGATCCCGAAAGCCGAGCACGCGCAACCGCGCAAGGTTGAGATCAGGATCGCCTAGTCACCCGACCCGCTGGCGGCGTCCCGCGCGATGCGGGCGCCGCCAGCGCTGACCGGCGGGACCGCGGGACCGGCGACGCCGGCCCGATGCGCAGGATCCTGACCCTGACAGGCTCCGTCGACCAACGACCGCCAAGCCACTCCGGGCCGTCGCACGGCGAGAGAGGCTCAGGCTCGCCGGCTTGCCACCCACTTCCCGCCACACTGACAACACCCGCTTCCTCGTCCGGCACCGGAGCATTCGCACGGGTCCAGATGACGACGACCGGCGACACTCGTTGGCAGGCCGCGTCTGAAAACAAGCGAGATTTTCCCCGATACAAGCATTGCACCGCTTGATCCGAATTCGGTATGATCGCTGTCAGGGCCTTTCCGCGAACTTTCCACCAAACCACTCCTATGGAGCTCGATCATGGCAAAAGCCGAAAAAGTCAAGAAAGCGAAAGAAGTCGAACAGGCAGTAGAAACAGAAGCCGTTGCCACCGCGGAATTCGTCAAGATCACCAAGGTTGTCGGTCGGCAGATTCTCGATTCACGCGGCAACCCGACCGTCGAAGTCGACATCACCCTCGACAATGGTTTTCTCGCCCGCGCCGCCGTTCCCTCGGGTGCCTCGACCGGCGAGTTCGAAGCCTGCGAGCTGCGTGACGGCGACAAGAAGGTCTATCTCGGCAAGGGCGTACTGAAGGCCGTCGAAGCAGTCAACACGCGCATCGCCAAGCTCCTGAAGGGCAAGAACCCGCTCAATCAGCGCGAACTCGACGAGGCGATGATCGCCCTCGACGGCACGCCCAACAAGTCGAACCTCGGCGCCAATGCGATCCTCGGCGCATCGATGGCAATCACGATGGCCGGCGCCAACGTCAGCAAGATGCCGCTGTGGAAGTACATCGGCAAGATCCACAAGAACCGCAGCTTCGTCCTGCCGACGCCGATGGCCAACATCATCAACGGCGGCAAGCATGCCGACAACCTGATCGACTTCCAGGAGTTCATGATCATGCCGGTCGGTGCCGAGAGCTTCTCGCAGGGCCTGCAGTGGATCACCGAAGTCTTCCACGCCCTGAAGACGATCCTCAAGAAGGGCGGCCACGTCACCGCGGTCGGCGACGAAGGCGGCTTCGCTCCCAACCTCTCGAACGACGAAGCGCTCGAAGTCGTCATGCAGGCGATCACCGCCGCCGGCTACAAGCCCGGCAAGCAGATCGCCATCGCCCTCGACTGCGCGTCGTCCGAGCTCTTCGACGAGGGCGGCCGGCAGGGCTACAAGTTCTGGAAGTCGAATCCGGAGAAGCTGTTCACCGACGACGACATGATCGCCAAGTACACCGAGTGGTGCAAGAAGTACCCGATCGTCTCGATCGAGGACGGTCTCGACCAGAGCGACTGGGAAGGCTACGTCAAGTTCACCAAGGCCCTCGGCGACAAGGTGCAGATCGTTGGCGACGACTTCTTCGTCACCAACCCGACGCGCCTGAAGCAGGGCATCGACATGAAGGCGGCGAACGCCATCCTGATCAAGGTCAACCAGATCGGCACCGTCACCGAAACCCTCGACGCCATCCGCATGGCACAGAAGGCAGGCTATGGCGTGATCTCCTCGCACCGCTCGGGCGAGACCGAAGACTCGTTCATCGCCGACCTCGCGGTTGGCACCGGCGCCGGACAGATCAAGACCGGTTCGCTGTCACGCACCGACCGTGTCTGCAAGTACAACCAGTTGCTGCGCATCGAGGAGCAACTCGGCAGCAAGGCCGTCTACAAGGGTCTGAAGTCGATCAGGGGCGCCGGGTTCTAGACGGATCCCGGACGAAAGAAGTCAAGAGCACCGCCACGGCGGTGCTTTTTTTCGCCTTGGCGCGGCGATGCGCGAGCAACTGCAGCAGGAATCCAGGAGCGTGTGACGCTCTGCCTTGTGGATCCGACTTTCGGCGGCCAGGCGCGCGACACCCAGCAGTTGATCCCGCAGGAGATGGACTGCGCCATCGACCTCTCCCGCCGACGCGCGGCCGCGGCGCTGACCACAGGAGCCGCCGGCGATCACAGTCCCGCATGGTCGAGCCGGCTGATGAACGCCGAGCGGCGACCATTCGCCTTCCGCAGAGCGGCAATCCGCTGCGCGAAATCCCCGCCGCTGCGCCGGCGACCGAGGTCTCGCAGGTCGACCAGGAGCCGCACGGCCTCCTCATAGCCTGCTGCCTTGCTCGTGCCGACGAGGGCTTCGACCTCGCTCCACAACCTGGCTTCGCAGCCGACGAGGCCATCGAGATCCCTTTTCCGCGCAGCGGCAGCCTCGCTCTCGCGCTGCTCCTGTTCCTCTGCCCGCTTTCGGGCTTCAATCGCCGATCGCCACGGGCCAGCTCGGCACGCACCGGGATCAACGAAGAAAGCTGGCCTTCGCCCTCGACCCACTCGCCGCCGTACTCGTCGTCAGAGCGAAACGAAAGGATCACCTGGCCAGACTTCACGTTGACGGAGGCGCTGTCGCTACCGAGATACGCCAAGGCTGTGGCCGGGCTGAGAAGCCGCGGCGGCAGGCGGAGCTTGAGGACATGCGTTCCCCAATTGGCGAGGTAGAGGAAAGCGTCGAAATAACGTTCCATCCACAGGTCGGGGTTGCCGCGGAAGTCGCCCCACGAATACTCGTTGACGAAGCTTGTCGGCGTGATCCGCCCGCGCGTCGAAACCGACCGCAGTTCGCTCATTTCGGCCGTAGTGAGTGGACGGTCGATTGCCTGGAACTCGTAGAACTGATACGCGCTCATGCTGATGGCGCCGCAGGATTCCGCTCTGCCTCGGTAGCAGAGCCCAAACCACCATTTTATCGGCGATCGGCGGCAACCGGCCGCTTCGCACGCATACGCGGGATGCGGAGCAAAGCCGCGAGCGCCCGATCCCGGGATCGGGCGCTCGCGCGGATCACTCGCCGAGATCGCCGAGCTTGATCGGCTTCGTCCGCGGCCCCGGGTTGCGCGGCAGCAGCAGCGACAGCAGGCCGGCGACGAGGACGAATGCCGACGACGCCCAGAGACAGGCGATCAGTCCGTCGCTCGGCCCGCTCTGCAGGCCCCACTGGTAGAGCGCGCCCGACAGCACCGTACCGGCGAGGCGACCGGCGGCATTCGCCATGTAGTAGAAGCCGACGTTCATCGCCACCTTGTCACTGTCGGTATAGGCGAGGATCAGGTAGGAATGCACCGCCGAGTTGAGCGCAAAGACAGCGCCAAAGACGATCAGTCCGGCGACGACGACCACTGCCGGCGCAATGCCGGCGGCCAGCGCCAGCGCAATCGCTGCCGGCAGCGCGGCGAGAACGAAAGCGAGGATCGTTGCCGTCCGCCCATCGGGTTCGTGCTGCTCCTCGACACGGCTGCGCAACAGGCCGGGCGTGCTCGCCTGGACGATGCCGTAGCCGATCACCCACACCGCGAGGAAGCCACCGGACTGCCAGAAGGTCCAGCCGAGGACGCTGGACAGGAAGACCGGCAGGCCGACGACGAACCAGACGTCGCGCGCGCCGAACAGGAAGATGCGCGCCGCTGCCAGCTTGTTGACGGCGCCGTTGCGCGAGAACATCTGGCCGAATTTGGCCTTCCTGTTCGCCTCGCCGAGGCCGCCGCGCATCAGCAGCGCGGCAGCGATCAGGGTCGCCGCGACGAGTGCGGCGAGAAGCTGCAGCGCGGTCTGGAAACCGAGCAGCGTCAGCAGCAGACCGCCGAGGAAGAAGCCGACGCCCTTGAGCGCGTTCTTCGATCCGGTGAGGATCGACACCCAGCGGTACAGGGTTGCCGAAGCGTCCTCGGGGACGATCAGCTTGACGGCGCTCTTCGAACTCATCTTGGTCATGTCCTTGGCGATGCCGCTCAACGCCTGCGAGACCATCACCCAGGCAACGACCAGCCAGGACTGCGGCGCGAAGGCGAGCATCGACAGCGCCGCGAGCTGCGTGCCAAGGCCGACGAACAGTGTCGTCTTGAGGCCGAAACGGGCACCGATGTAACCACCGAAGAGGTTCGTCAGGATGCCAAAGACTTCATAGAAGATGAACAGGGAGGCGACGGCGAACGGCGTGTAGCCAAGTCCGTAGAAGTAGAACAGCACCAGCATGCGCACGGCACCGTCGGTCACCGTGTCCGCCCAGTAGGCGCCGGTGACCAGGACGTAGTTGCGCAGCCCGGCGCGCGCCGTGTCGCTCTTGCCTGCCGCTGGGTCGCTCATGTCGTGCATCTCCTCTGGCGCCGTCGCAGCGGCGCGTTCGCCCGCGCGCGGGCTTCGTTGCCGCCACCGGGGCGGCCACTCCGATCGCCGGGGTTGCGTCTACAGCGACTCCGCCACCTTCGCCGCCAGTTCGACGTAGCGGTTGGCATAGCCCCATTCGTTGTCGTACCAGGCGTAGATCTTGACCAGCGTACCGTTGATCACCAGGGTGTGCGCCGCATCGATGATCGACGATCGCGGATCGGTGGCGTAGTCCATCGAGACCAGCGGCCGCTCCTCGTAACCGAGGATCCCTTTCAGCGCGCCCTGCGCCGCCGCCTTGAGCAAGCCATTGACCTCGTCGACGGTCGTCGGCCGCTGCATCTCGAAGACGCAATCGGTGAGCGAGGCGTTGAGCAGCGGCACGCGGACCGCGTGGCCGTCGAGCTTGCCCTTGAGTTCCGGGAAGATCAGCGCGATCGCCGTCGCCGACCCGGTCGTCGTCGGCACCAGCGACAGGCTGGAAGCGCGCGCGCGGCGCAGGTCCTTGTGCATCTGGTCGTGTACGCTCTGCGTGTTGGTCGAGCTGTGGATGGTGGTGATCATGCCGTGCGAGATGCCGATCGCCTCATGCACGACCTTGACCACCGGTGCGAGGCAGTTGGTCGTGCAGGAAGCCGCCGTGACGATGTGGTCCTTCGCCGGATCGTACAGCCGATCGTTGATCCCCATGACGACGCTGAGGACGTCGCCATCCTTGACCGGCGCCGCGACGATGACCTTCTTCACACCGGCCGCGAGGTACGGCGAGAGCTGCTCGACCGTGCGCCACTTGCCGCTCGCCTCGAGGACGATGTCGACGCCCGCCTCGCGCCAGGGACCGCCGGCGACGTCCTTCGCCGTGCTGTAACCGATCGACCGGCCATCGATCACGATGCGACCATTGCTGACGCCGACCTCGTGCTGCCAGCGGCGATGCACCGAGTCGAACTCGAGCAGGTGCGCGGCGGCTTCCACTGGCCCGTTCGCTTCGTTGATGTGCACGAACTCGAGTTCCGGATTGTTCCACGCGGCGCGCAGCGCCAGCCTGCCGATGCGACCGAAACCATTGATGCCGACCTTGACCGTCATTGCTCGTTCCTCCGATGGGTGGATGATGCTCCGCTGGAGCCCAGCGAACTGCAGAACCGAGCACCGCGCACGGCGCTCGCTCCAGTAACGTTTCTATATTGCTAGAATTCTGGAAACATGTAAAGCCCGATCTGCGATCGCTCCGGCGCCGACGGCGAAGGCGCTGACGGCGCCGCGGCGCAACTGCTCCTGGCGCCGCATTGCCTTTGCGGAGCGGCGAGTATTTCGGTATCGTTGGAACGATGAACAATACCGATGCCGTCACCACGCTGGCTGCGCTGGCCCAGGAAAGTCGCCTCGCCATCTTCCGCCTGCTGGTACACCATGCGCCGACCGGCCTGACCGTCGGCGTGATCGCGGAGCAACTCGAGCTGCCCGCACCAACGCTGTCCTTTCACCTGAAGACGCTGGTCCACGCCGGCCTCGTGCACACCGTCCAGGAAGGCCGCTTCGTCCGTGCTCATGCCTGCATGGCGAGAGTCGACGGACTGGTCGGCTTCCTGACCGAGAACTGTTGCAACGGTCGCCCGGAAATCTGCCGACCACAGTTGCGGCCGGCGGCGGATCCGGCCGGCTGACCCCCTACCGAGCGAGAGGCACCGCGAGCCGGGGCAGATCGCCCGCGGCACCCGGAGCCCGGCCGTGGGTACCGTGCCGTGACACCGCGCGGCCAGCCGGCGAAGGGCGACGAGGCCCGACGATCGATGAGCTGCTGCAGTTCCTGCAACGCCGGTCGTGGCCAGAGAAGCGACCGCCGGCAGCGGAGCGAAGCGTGGCACCGGTGATCCGGCCTGCCTTGCCGGCAAACTCGGATTCTATGTTTCCAGAAACCTAAAATTCTGCTAGTCTTCGTCCATTGATGACTTGATGGCCAGCAGGTGCCGCGACCGACATGAGCATTGCCTCCCCAGCCTGCGGCAACGGCGGCCACGACGCTGAGCCGCGCAGGATGAACAGCGTCTTCGAGCGCTACCTGAGCCTCTGGGTGCTGCTCTGCATCGCCGGCGGCATCGCCCTCGGCAAGCTCGCGCCCGGCGTCGCCCAGGAACTCGATCGCATGTCGCTCGACGTCGCGGGCGCGCCGGTGGTTTCCATCCCGATCGCCGTCTGCCTGTTCTTCATGATGTACCCGATCATGGTCAAGATCGATTTCGCCTCGGTCATCCAGGCCGGACGCAGCGGCCGACCGGTGCTGCTGACGCTCTTCGTGAACTGGGCGGTGAAGCCCTTCACCATGTACGCCATCGCCTTCCTCTTCCTCGGCGTGCTGCTGCGGACGCTGATCGGCGAGGACGCCGTCGATCTGGTGCGGATGCCCTTCGGCCTCGACCTGCCTGTCGGTGCCGCGCACGGGGCCGGCGTCGTCGTCCTGCACGACGGCATGCGGATGCTCGAGGTGCCGCTCTGGCGCAGCTATCTCGCCGGCTGCATCCTGCTCGGCATCGCTCCATGCACGGCGATGGTCCTCGTCTGGGGTTATCTGGCACGCGGCAACGACGGGCTGACGCTGGTCATGGTGGCGATCAATTCGCTGACCATGCTGCTGCTCTACGGCGTTCTCGGCGGCTTTCTGCTCGGCGTCGGTCGCCTGCCGGTGCCGTGGCAGGCGCTGCTGCTGTCGATCGGCATCTACGTCGCGCTGCCACTGGTCGCCGGCTATCTGTCGCGGCGCTGGATCATTGCCAGCAAGGGCGAGGTCTGGTTCAAGGAACGCTTCCTGCACGTCCTCACGCCGATCACCATCGTCGCCCTGCTGATCACGCTGGTGCTGCTGTTCTCGTTCAAGGGCGAGGTGATCCTCGCCAACCCGCTGACCATCGTCTGGATCGCCATCCCGCTGTTCCTGCAGACGGTGCTGATCTTCGCTCTCGGCTATGCCCTGGCGCTGTGGTTGCGTCTGCCCTACCGGGACGCCGCTCCGGCAGCGATGATCGGCGCCTCGAACCACTTCGAAGTCGCGATCGCCACCGCCGTGATGCTCTTCGGACTCTCCTCGGGCGCGGCACTGGCGACCGTCGTCGGGGTCCTGATCGAGGTGCCGGTCATGCTGGCCCTGGTCGAGATCTGCCGGCGCACGGCGCACTGGTTTCCGCCGCCGCCGGCCGGCGTCGCGGCCGCCGCAGGCGGGCGATGACTCGCCGCCGCTGGCCGGGATGAATGCGCCCCCCTGCCTGCTCGCCGCCTGGTCGAGTTGCGAAGCCGAGCTGCGGCGCTACCTGCGGCACCGACTGGCGCATTCCGACGATGCCGATGAGCTGCTGCAGGAAGTGTTCATCAAGGCCTGGCAGCAGGAAGAAGGTTTCTGCGCGATCGACGACCGGCGTGCCTGGCTCTTTCGCGTCACGCGCAACGCACTCGCCGATCGACTGCGCGCGTCACGCGAGCACGTCGCAATACCCGAAGATCTGGCGGCACCGGCGATCGAGCCTGCGCCAGCCGTCGATGAACTGAGCCAGTGCCTGCCGCGAGTACTGGCCGACCTGTCGCCGGCGGATCGGCTGGCGATCACCCTCTGCGATCTCGGTGGCGGCTCGCAACGGCAACTTGCCGACCAGCTCGGCATCTCGCTCAGCGGCGCCAAGTCGCGCATCCAGCGCGCCCGCCGGCGACTGCGGGACGCTCTGACGACCGGTTGCCGGGTCCGCTTCGACGACGACGGAAGGGTTTGCGGCTTCACGCCGCGCGCCCCGCTCTAGCGGAGCCCGCATCCTCCACACGCCGCGACGACCAATCGGCAGGAACCCCGCCTTGCCGGTCTACGCGCTGTGGCCGCTGCCGCACCCACGGCGGAAGAGCGGTCCCGATCGCGCCGACGCCCCCGAAGACAGGAGCCCCGGCTGATCGATGACGGCGGCTTCTAGCCGAAGCAGAAGACGGCGAGCTTGTTGCCTTCGAGATCGCGGAAATAGCCGGCGTAGAAACCGTCACCGCGCGGACCGACCGCACCCTCATCGGTACCGCCGAGTTCGAGCGCCCGCGCATGGACGCACCCGACCTGCTCCCGCGAGCTGGCTGCCAGCGCCACCATGACGCCGTTGCCGACGGTTGCGGGGCGTCCATCGAACGGCGTCATGATGCACAGGCTCGGCTTGTCCTCAGCCACGCCCCAGGCGATTCCGCGTGGGAACTCCCACAGGCGCCGGGCGCCGACTTCCTTCAGCAACGCGTCATAGAAGGCCGCTGCCCTGGGCAGATCGTTGGTCCCGAGTGTCACATAGCCAATCATCTTGCTTCTCCTTCACAGTTCAGGAGACGCCAGTCTAAGCCAGTTGTGTCCATCCGGGGCCGGCGATTCGCGGTAGCCTGCGCCTCGAGCGCCCTGCCCTCGCCGACGCATGCCAGCCCGGTCTGCGGCCCGCGCCAGCTTCCATCGGCGTGCAGATCCCGCTACCCTGATCGGGCGGCGCAGCGACTTGCCGCAAGCCTGCGTCCTTTCCGCCATCCCGTCGTCTACGCGAGGAGAAGCCGCCATTCCTGCGCATCGCCAACCCCATCAAGGAAATGACCTGGAGCCGCCAGATGAAGAACATCCTGGGCATCGCAACGAGCCGCAACGCCCCGCTCGCCTGCTGGCTGATCGGCCTGACCACGGGCGCTGCGCTCTGGCTGGCTGCCTGGCACCAGCTCACCGCCTTTGCCGACGCGGTAATCGCCGTCGCCAGCCTCTCGCGGGCGACCCGTTTCGGCGAAGCGGTACACTGCTCTTGATCGGCAGGCTGAAGATGGAAGCCCACCTCGAGAACTGGGTCCAGGAAATCCTCGCCCGTCCGGCTGCGGCAGCGGACGGTGAGCAGTTGTCCTGGCTGCAGCGCCTGCAGACCGGTGGCGCGCGCGTGCGCGAAATCGTCGGCAAGGTCTGGCCCTACGTCGTCGCCGGGATTGGCCTCGGCGCCGCCATCCACGGTTACGTGCCGGAGGATTTCATGGCCTCATTCATGGGTCGTGATGCCTGGTGGGCGGTACCCGCCGCGGTCCTCCTCGGCGTGCCCATGTACAGCAACGCGGCAGGGATCATCCCGATCGTCGAGGCGCTGATCGGCAAGGGTGCCGCGATCGGTACGGTTCTCGCCTTCATGATGGCAGTGATCGCGCTGTCGGCACCGGAGATGATCATTCTGCGCCAGGCGCTCCGGCCGAAGCTGATCGCCACGTTTGCCGGTGTCGTGGCAAGCGGCATCCTGCTCGTGGGCTACGTCTTCAACTGGGTGCTCTGACACGCATGCCGACCTGCCGGCCCTTCCGGTTCCTCGCCAGCGGCAGCTGCCAGCGCCTGATCTGCCTGTTGGCTCTCGCCGCCCTTTCCTCCCTGGTCGCAGGGGCCGCGTCGCCAACGTGGGGCGACCGCAACGCGGCCGGCGAGCGACGGGTTCACCTGTACTTCTTCTGGACCAGCAGTTGTCCGCACTGCCAGGCCGCACGCCCCTTCGTCGAAGCACTGCCGACGCGCCATCGCTGGCTGCTGCTGCACAGCCGCAACCTCTCGACCGACCGGGAGGCGGTTGCGGACTACGTCGCGCTCGCCGAATCCCTCGGCCAGGAAGCGAGCAGCGTTCCCGCCTTCCTCTTCTGCGGGCGGATGGAAGTCGGTTTCGATCGGCCAGAAACGAGCGGGCGCGCACTCGAGGAGGCGTTGCAGTCATGCCGCGAGGAAGGCGCCGAGCCGGCACGGGCCGCTGCCGCAGCAAGCGCTCCGGCGCGCGCGATCGATCTCCCGCTGCTCGGCAGAATGGCGCCCGACCAGCTCTCGCTGCCGGTGTTCACCATCCTCATCGCCGGCCTGGATGCCTTCAATCCCTGTGCCTTCTTCGTCCTCCTGTTCCTGCTCTCGCTGCTCATCCATGCCGGCAGTCGTGCCCGCATGCTGTTCATCGGCGGCGTCTTCCTCTTCTTCTCCGGCCTCATCTACTTCCTGTTCATGGCCGCCTGGCTCAATGTCTTTCGCTGGCTGGGCGAGATCGCCCTCGTGACGACTGCGGCCGGAGTCCTCGCAATCGTCATCGCGCTGCTCAACATCAAGGACTACTTCTGGTTGAGGAAAGGGCCCTCGCTGAGCATCCCCGAAACCGCCAAGCCCGGACTCTACCGGCGGATGCGCGGGCTGCTGCGGGCGGAAAGCATGGCCGCACTGACGCTCGGAACCATTGCCCTGGCCATTGCCGCCAATTCCTACGAACTTCTGTGCACCGCCGGCTTTCCGATGGTCTACACGCGCCTGTTGACGCTCTCGGACCTGCCGCCGTGGCAACACTACGCCTACCTGGCGTTCTACAACCTCGTCTACGTCATCCCGCTGCTGCTGATCACCCTCGTCTTCACCTGCACCCTCGGCTCGCGCAAGCTTTCCGCCGCCGAAGGGCGCCTGCTCAAGCTGCTCTCCGGCGTGATGATGCTGGGACTCGGCGGACTGCTCGTCGTGGCACCGGCAGCGCTCAACGACCTGCGCGTCGCCCTGGCATTGCTCGGCGGCGCAGTCGGCATTTCCTGGCTGGTGCATCGGCTGCTGCCGCCGGGCGGCGATGCGGCCGGCTGAAGCGAGCCCGGGCATCGGCCATCGTGCTCTCGGGACTTGCGGCAGCAGTCCAGGCCAGACGCTGCCAGAAGGCGCGAGAAACGATGAGCAAGATGGGTTGATGCCCCGACGTTTCTGGCGACCTTGCGCGACCAGGCGGCGGCGCTTCCAGGCGGCGACATGTCCCGCGCCGAGGCGATGCCGATCGATCAGGCGTCGGCACTGCACGCCCTGTTCGCACGGCTCGCAAGAGGACAGGGCGCGATCGGCGCTGCGCGGCTTCAAGGGCGGACACCGGCTCTTCCTGCGTGAAGTGGCGCGCGTGCTGCGGCAGCCAAGCGACGAATTGCAACGTACCGGTTGACCTGGGAAGGGCGGTCCTGGAGATGTGGCAAGCCCCTGACGCGGCTGGCCGAGCCACGACAGCGTCTTGATCCGGCGGTCGACGTGGTGCTGCAAAGTGTTCGAGGCGCGACGCGATCCTGCCGTCTTCGCCACGGCGAGACAGCATCCGCTACGGCGCACGGCGGCATGGGCAAACGGCGCGGACTTCGCGCCCGAAATCCGCCTCGATCTGCTGCGCGCGCAGCAGGGCGACCGGGCCGCGCAATCCGACAAAACCTCTCTTGCTGCGCCTGGCCCGAGGCTGCTCCCCGAGGGCGAAAACCGGGAACCCTTGCTCGCCTGGCGCGGCACTCTGCGTGGCAGACTTCGGCCGCATTGTGGGTGACGTTGGCCCGCTCGTCGGCCACAGCCGCCGTTGGACTTGCAGTCCATGTCGGACGGCAATGTTTCGGTCAACTGCCCTTCGACCGCGGATCGCCTTGAACGGCACCTTCCAAGTCTGGCGAACTCACACGATCGACCCGCGACCGTGGGACAACTCTCAGAACTTCCGCAAATGCGGTATCAACGAGCAACAGCCAATCCGCTCCATCGCCGTGTCAGCACGACCGACTCTGCATCGTCGGTCGGCTGTGGGGGCGAGCAGTGCTCCGCGAACTCCGGCCTGCGCCCAGCGCCGACTTGTTCAAGGCAGC
>ERZ761602.2380-NODE-2380-length-29708-cov-9.339325_pt1 | contig 29708 bp, 24 predicted proteins | sample MGYA00512165_ERZ761602 | MGnify/ENA primary metagenome ERZ761602 (study PRJEB28899, sample SAMN02445085) | bioreactor sludge metagenome | biome: EBPR sludge; isolation source: Thorneside wastewater treatment plant | place: Australia: Brisbane, Thorneside...
GATCGCCTCGACCGCCCGTTGCCGGACTGCGAGGGGCGGGGAACGGTAGCGAGCGATCGGACCTCGTCAAGCTGCTGCTGGAGTTTTTCTGCCCGGCTGGGAAGGGGTGCGCCCGCGAGATCCACGACGCGTTCTTGAACTGCGCCTGGGCGACTCGCTACACGAGTCGATGTGCTGTTCCTGCTGTTCGGCATCGTCGGCTGCCAGCTCGCGATCGGGTTCTGGGTGGCGCGTCGGATCCACAACAGCGACGACTACCTGGTCGCCGGACGCCGCCTGGGCTTCGGCCTTGCCACGGCGAGCATCTTCGCCACCTGGTTCGGGGCCGAGAGCTGCCTAGGCGCCGCGGGAAGCGCCTACGAACACGGGGTTTCCATCCTGACGACCGAGCCGTTCGCCTACGGCCTGTGCCTCATCCTGCTGGGCCTCTTCTTCGCGGTCCGCCTGCACGGCGCGGGCATCACCACCCTGGCCGACCTGTTTGCGCGGCGCTTCGGAACGAGCACCGAACGGATTGCGGCGATCGTGCTGCTGCCCTCCTCGCTGTTGTGGGCCGCGGCCCAGGTTCGCGCCTTCGGCCACGTGGTCGCCGCCAACGCCGACGGGGCGATGAGCGCCGAGACGGCGACCGCGATCGCTGCGGCGGTGGCCATTGCCTACACGGTCAGTGGCGGCCTGCTCGCCGACGTCTACACCGACGTCCTGCAGGGTGCAGTGCTCCTCCTCGGTCTCGCGGTGCTCGGAGTCGCCGTCGCCATGAACCACGATGCGACGGCGCCTGCCGCCGCCACGGCCGCCACCGTCGAACTGCTCACCGGGTCCCATGCGAGCCATCCGGACGTGCTGTCCGTGGTCGAGGCGTGGGCGATTCCCCTCTGCGGTTCCATCGTGGCCCAGGAAGTGCTCTCGCGGTGCCTCGCCGCGAAGTCGCCGTCGATCGCCCGGCGCGCCGCGATCACGGGCGGCCTCATCTACCTGGTCGCCGGCGCAGTGCCGCTGACGATCGGCGCCATCGGCCCGGACCTGGCACCTGGCCTCGACGATCCGGAGGGCCTGCTCCCCCACCTCAGCAGCGAACTGCTGCCTGCGGCGCTGAACGCGGTCTTCGCCTGCGCCCTCATCTCGGCGATCCTGTCCACCGTCGACAGTTGCCTGCTCGTCGCCGCAGCCATCTTCACGCGCAACCTGCTGCCGCGGCCCGCCGCAGTCACGGCCGCGCGCAGCGACTCCCTCGGGGTCGCGCGTGCCGCCGCCGCTGCCGCGGGCCTCATCGCGTACGGACTCGCGTGCACGGACTGGAACGTCAAGGAACTGGTCGAGCAGGCGTCAGGGTTTGGCAGCGGCGGCGTCTTCGTGCTGGCCGTCTTCGGTGTGCACACTCGCATCGGCGGCGAGCGCGCGGCCAACACCTGCCTGCTGGCCGGCCTGACCACCTGGGTGGCGTGCAGCTACGTGTTCCCAGACCACGTGGCCCACCCGTACCTGCTCTCCCTCGCGGCCGCGCTCGGCGGCTTCGCGATCGGCAGCCGGTTGGATCGAACCGCGAACGTCCCCCCTCGCTCGGGACCTGCCAAGCTGCGCCCGTGACATTCCGCCACGCTGGGAGCTTCGCTCTGCTCGTCGTCGCGCTCGCGGCGAATGCCGTAGCGCAAGTCGATCGTTACGAACTCGGCCTCCGGCTCCGCGCCTTCGAGCGGCGACTCGCGGCAGCGACCGACGAAACCCGCCGCACCGCGGCCTTCGCCGAACTGCAGCGCGCCGTGCAGGCGTTCTTCCGGCTCGACACCACCACCGTGGCGCGCGCTATCGACGCTGCCGACGCCGCCCTCGCCGAGCCACGCAGCAACGACCAGGTTCATGCGGCGAGCTTGCAGCTCGTGCTGGCCCATCGTCTGCACGACCACGTCGCCGAGCCCGAACTGCTCTTCGAAGTGCAGGCCGCCTACGCCGTGGACGGCGCCACCCCGGCGGATCTGCGCATCACCGTGCGCCTCGACGGGGACTCCCACGATCGCGCGACGCTCGACGTGGCGACGCTGCCCACGACGGGCACGATCGATCTGCGCGACGCGGCCGCCGGCGATCGGATCGTGACGTGGACCGTTCACGCCGGGGGCAAGGTCGTCCTGACGCGAACCCAAGGCTTGTCGCTGGCGGAAGGCCTCGCCGCGCGCATCGCGGCGTTGACGGACGCCACGAAGAACGCGGGCGCCGAGCCGCCGTCGCTCCGCCACGGCACGCTCGCGCTGTGGTCGAGCCTGCTGACGGGGATGACCCGCCAGCGCCGCGAAGAGACCGTGCTGCCTGGTGCCCGCCTGCTCGACGACGCCGCGCGCCTCGCCTCGCACATCGCCGCGCCGGCCGCCGACCAGCCGCCGTTCTTCGGTCCGCAGCGCACCGGCCAAGACTGGCTGCGCATTCCGGTCGCCGGCACGACGGTCGTCCTCCGCCTCCTGGTGCCACCGGGACTCGCCGCTCCCACCCCACTCGTGCTCGCGCTGCACGGGGCCGGGGGATCGGAGAACCTGTTCTTCGATGGGTATGGCGACGGCGCGATCGTCGAGGAATGTGCGCGCCGCGGCTGGCTGCTCGCTGCCCCACGCGGCGGTCTCACGGGCGCCGACCTGCCCGCCCTCGTCAACGCCCTCGCCGAGCACTGGCCGATCGACACGAAGCGCGTCTTCCTCGTCGGTCACTCGATGGGCGCAGCCCAGGCGATCGCGGCCGCATCACGCTCCCCCGAGAGCTTCGCCGCCGTGGCGGCGCTCGGTGGCGGCGGCGCGTTCCGCCGAGCCCGCGACACGACGACGCCACGGTTCTTCGTCGGCGTCGGCAGCGAGGACTTCGCCCTCGCCGGCGCACGCAGCCTGCACCGCGCCCTCGAGCAGGCGGCGGTCCCGGTGACGTTTCGCGAGTACGCCGCGGTCGAGCACCTGGCGATCGTGCAGATCGCGTTGCCCGACGTCTTCGCGTTCCTCGAGCAGCCACGCGCGGATGCGGGCTCAACTCCGGCAGGCCGTTAGCACCGCGACGGCCAACGCCCCCGCGGCCCGCAGCACCTTGGCGCACTGACGCGCCGTGGCGCCGGACGTGAACACGTCGTCGACGAGGACCACGTTGCGGCGCGCGAACGAACGGCCATCGCCGAGGTCGAAGGCGCCCTCGACGTTCCCCTCGCGCGACGTCACCCGTGGATCCCCTTGCGGCAGCGTGGACCGGGTTCGACGCAACGCGCCGATGCCGGAGCGCCATCCCAGCCGCTCGCCGAGTTCGCGCGCCATCCAGGCGGCCTGATCGAAGCCACGCTCCCGCGCACGTTGGCGATGCAGGGGCACCGGCACGACGCAGGCGCGGGCCCAGGCGGGGCCGACCTGGGCACGCCAGGCATCCGCCATCGCCCGGACCAGCCACCGGCCGGCCGCCGCGTTGGCGTCGAGCTTGAACCGGCGCACCAAGGCGCCGCCAGTCCCCGCGTAGCGCCACGGCGCCACGAGATGCGCGAGGTTTCGCAGCGCGTCATGGTCGTGCCCGCACGACGCACCCGACTCGAGCACGGCCTCCCCACACCGGATGCACCCCGGCACCGGACGGCGAACGAGGTTCTGGTCGCAGGAACGGCACAACCCGCCCGGCCCGACCAGCCCACACGCGGCACAAGCCGGAGGCAGCGCCAGATCGACGGCCGTCCGCGCGAACTCACGCCACGAACGCCGCAGCGGCCCCCACACCCGCGACCACGTCATGCCTTGGTGGTGCCGTGGCGGCGATTCTCGGCCGCCACCCACCCCGCATTCGCACCGGGCTCGCGGCGGCTGCTAGCGGCCGGGCAGCGCGATGCGCCGGGCGCGATCCGCTTGCGCCGCGGGACGCGGCGGCGCGGTGACGCCGAGCGCCTGCCGCACCTGGTGCACGTACGCCTCGACGGTCATGTCCTTCGCCAACGGCACGCCGAGCACTTCGCCGATCTCCTTGGTCAGCTCCATGTCGTCCTGGAACGACCAGGCGCGATGCTGGAAGAACTCCCGCAGCAGCCTGCGGAACGCGAGCCGCGAGCGATACGCCCCGATCGCGTAGACCAGGGCGGCGGCCGCGATGATCCCAGCCGACAGCAGCAGGGTGGTCAGCTCCATGTCCCACTTGGCGACCACCTGCAGCAGGAATCCGGTCGTCAGGAACAGGAATCCCAACATGACCTGCATGTTGTTGAGAGCGGTGTCGCGAACTTTCAACAAACTGCGTTCGGTGACGCCGAGCGCCTCTTCAAGCGCCTTGGCCGGTTCGCGGAAGCGGATCGAGTTGGCCAGGAAGAACACGCCCACCACGTTGCAGGTGAGGCCAACGACCGCGAGTTCGGGGTTTTCCATGCGCAGCGCACGCACCAGGTTGCCGCCGAACCGCCACCATCCGGGCTGACCGAACCAGGAAGGCGCAGCCGACGGGCCGCAGCGAATGCGGCACGGATGCTAGCGACCAGGGTCCGCCGCACCAACCGCGCCGGGCAAAAGCCACGCGGGAATGCAAACCCGCTCCGGCTTCCGCGCCACCGCACGCCCCGGGCCCGCCCCGCCTGCCGTCTGGGAGACGCGTCGGGGTCGGCACCAGCGGTGGCGACATCCCCGAAGCCGGCCACCAGCGCTTGCGATGCCCCGGGGAGGCCTCGCTTCCGACGACCCGTTCGGGCCAGGCCCGCATCGAACCCGCCAACGATGGCGGATCCGGCGATGCACCCAGGACGCGCCACGCCTAGCATCGCCCCGCACGTGCCCACGCCGCCCGACGTCGACCGCGCCCTGATCGAACGCCTGACCAGCCTCTCGCGCCTGTTCCTCCCGGCCGAACGCCACGAGGCCCTCGCCCAACGGCTCCAACGGATCGTGGCAGCGTTCGGCAGCTTGGCGGAAGTCGCTGACGACGCCGAGCGGGCGACGCCCGCTGCCGGGGGGCCGCTGCGCGCCGACGTCCCAGGCCCCACGCTGTCCGTGGACGAGGTCCTGGCCAACGCGCCGGCGGCGGCCGCCAACTGCTTCGTGGTCCCGCGAGTCGTCGACGCATGACGTCACCGCGCGGCTCTGCGGCGGCGATGGCGCGCGCCGTCGCCGCTGGCCACGTGACGGCAACCGAAGGGGTGCGCGCTGCCCTCGCGCGGATCCAGCAGCACGACCCGCAGCTGCGGGCGTTCGTCGAAGTGTGGCCCGAGCGGGCCCTTGCTGCGGCGGCCGCCATCGATCGGCGGCGCGACGCTGGCGAACACCTCGGCCCGCTCGCGGGCGTGCCGGTCGCGATCAAGGACAACCTGCTGCTGGCTGGCGAACGCGCGAGCGCCGGCAGCCGCATGCTCGAGACGTTCCGCGCGCCGTACACCGCGTCGGCGGTGCAGCGGCTGCTGGCCGCCGATGCGATCGTGATCGGTCGCACCAACATGGACGAGTTCGGCATGGGCAGCACGACGGAGACGTCGGCGTTCGGCCCGACGCGCAACCCGTTCGACGCCAACCTGGTGCCCGGCGGCAGTTCGGGCGGCAGTGCCGCCGCGGTCGCCGCCGACTTCTGTCCGCTGGCTCTCGGCAGCGACACCGGCGGGTCGGTTCGACAGCCGGCCGCGTTCTGCGGCGTCACGGGACTCAAGCCGACGTGGGGTCGGGTCAGTCGCCGCGGGCTCGTCGCCTACGCGAGTTCGCTGGACTGCGTGGGTGCGATCGCCCGCACGGCCGAGGACCTCGCGTTGTGGCTCGACACGGCCGCCGGGCAGGACCCCGGCGACGCGACGTCGTTGCCCGCCACGCCGCCGGTCGTGACGCAGCTCGCCGCCGCGAACGACCTGCGCGGCTTGCGCATCGGCCTGCCGTGGGAACTCAACGGTCCGGGGCTCGACGACGAGGTGGCCGCCGCCACCGACGCGCTCGGTGCGGCGGCGCGGGAGCACGGCGCGGAACTCGTCGGCGTGTCGTTGCCCACGGTCGCACACGCCGTCGCGGCCTACTACCTGATCGCCACCGCGGAGGCCGCGTCGAACCTCGCTCGCTACGACGGCGTGCGCTACGGCCTGCGGCGCAGCGGCGCGTCGCGGCTCGAGGCGATGACCACGGCGTCGCGCAGTGCCGGCTTCGGCGAGGAGGTGCAGTTGCGCATCCTGCTCGGCACCTTCGCGTCGTCGTACGGCTACGAAGCCCAGTTCCACGGCGCAGCCCAACGCGTGCGCGCCCGACTCGCCGCGGACTTCGCCGCCGCCTTCGCGCACTGCGACGTCCTGCTGTCGCCGACCTCGCCCGTGCCGCCGTTCCCGCTCGGCAGCCGCCGCGACGACCCGCTGGCGATGTGGCTCTGCGACGCGCTGACGGTGCCGGCGAGCCTGGCCGGGCTGCCGGCGTTGTCGCAACCGTGGGGTGCCACGGCCGACGGCCGACCGCTCGGTTCGACGTGGACGGCCCCCGCGGGCCGCGAGGACCTCGTGCTGCGGGTGGCGCACGTGCTGCAACGCCACAGCGACCACCACCTGCGGAGGCCGTTGCCATGAACGCATGGACGACGGTGATCGGCCTCGAAGTGCACGTGCAACTCGCGACGGCGAGCAAGTTGTTCTCGCCAGCACCGGTCGCAGCGCTCGGCGAGCCGAACACGCGCGTGCACGCCATCGACCTCGGGCTGCCCGGCGTGCTGCCGCTGCCCAACGCCCAGGCGATCGCGCTCGCGATCCGGGCGGCGCTGGCGCTGGGCGCCGAGGTGCAGCGGCGCTCGGTGTTCGCGCGCAAACACTACTTCTATCCCGACCTGCCGAAGGGCTACCAGATCAGCCAGTACGACGAGCCGCTGGCGCGCGGCGGCTCGGTGTCGCTCGGCGACGGTCGTTCGTGCCGACTGCATCGCCTGCACGTCGAGGAGGACGCCGGCAAGCTCACCCACACCGACGCCGGCACCTTGGTCGACCTCAATCGCGCCGGTGTGCCGCTGGTCGAGATCGTCGGCGAACCCGACCTGCGCACGCCGGCGGAAGCCCACGCATTCCTGCGCGAACTCCGGCACGTGCTGCGGTTCTGCGGCGTGTCGGACTGCGACATGGAACTGGGTTCGCTGCGCTGCGACGCGAACATCTCGGTGATGCCCGAAGGCAGCGCGCAGTTCGGCGCCAAGGTCGAGCTGAAGAACCTCAACTCGATGAAGATGGTGCAGCGCGCGCTCGAGTTCGAGGAGCGGCGGCAGACCGCCGTGCTCGCCGCCGGCGGCCGCGTCGCGACGGAGACGCGCGGCTGGAACGACGAACTCGGCGAGTCGCGGCCACTGCGCAGCAAGGAACAAGCTCCCGACTACCGCTACCTGCCCGACCCCGACCTGCCGGCACTGATCGTCGGCGACGACGAAGTCGCCACCGCTCGCAGCGCTCTCGGCGAACTGCCGGTCGCGCGCGCCGCGCGCTACCGCGAGCACTTCGCACTGCCCGCACCCGACGTCGAAGCGCTGTGCGCCGAACGCAGCATCGGCGACTGGTTCGAGCGGGTGCTCGCGCACGGCTCGGCGCCGAAGCTCGCCGCGAACTGGCTCGTCGCCGAGGTACTCCCCGCCTGGCGCCAACGCGGCGGCGACCTCGACGCGTTCCCGATCGCGCCCGATCGTCTCGCCGAACTGCTGGCGCTGCTCGCCGGCGGCGCGATCACGCAGGTCGCCGCCAGGCGCGTGTTCGCGCACCTGCTCGACCACGGCACGACGGCCGCGACCGCGATGCGCGAACTCGGCCTCGACCGCATCACCGATCCCGAGGTGCTGCGACCCTTGGTGCAGGCTGCGATCGCCGCGCTTCCGGAAGCGGCTGCCGCGGTGCGCGCCGGCAAGCCAAAGGCCCTCGATGCGTTGAAGGGCCACGTCATGCGCAGCACCCGCGGTCGCGCCGACCCGGCGGCCGTCGACGCACTGCTCGCGGCGGCGTTGTCGGGCGGCTGAGTCGTCAGCGCCCGTCGAACACGCCGAGTGTGCGTTCGGTGAACGTGCCGTCGCCGTTCGGCGCGCGCACGACGATCGCGAGCGGCGCCCGCCGCGCCGGCACGGCGAGGACCGCCACCAACATGCCCCCAGCATCCGCTGCGCCCGGCGCGGGAGTCAGCTCGAGCACGTCGACGTCTTCCTCCGAATGCCAGGCACTGCGCAACGGACCGGCGGCGTGCGCCGCCGGCATCGCCAACACGACCACGCGCTCGACCGCGAACGCGGCCCACGTCGACGGCAGCGACGCGCCGAACGGACCGAGCCCCGCGCGCGCGACGCGCCAGGCCTCGAGGTCGTCCACGACCGTGCAGTGCGCTTCGCTGTCGCCGAACGCCCACTCCTGACGCAAGACGAGGGGCGCACCCGCCTGCGGGGCGCGCGGCATGGCGCAGCCGCCGAGCGCCGCGAGCAGCAGGCAGGGCGCTGTGGTCCTCGTTCGGCGTCGCACGACCAGCACGCTATCGCGGCGTCCGCCGGCCGGCGCTCGTCACTTTCCGGTCGGCACGGCCGTGGCACTTCCGCGCGACAGCAGGAACGCCAGCAGGTCGCGCAGTTCGTCGCGCGACAGCCGATCGACGAGGTCCGCCGGCATCGGCGACAGCGGCGAGCGCTCGATCGTCGCGACGTCGGCGACCGGCACGCGCACGAGCTTCGCGTCGGCGGTGGCCGGCATGACCTCGTAGACCTCGACGTCGCCATGGTGCGTCTTGACCGCGAAGCCGAACAGCGCCGTGCCGTCCTTCCTGGTGAGCACCTGGCCCGAGTACTGGTCGCTGACCACGGCACTCGGCTCCAGGATCGCGGCGAGCACGTCGCGCGCGCCGAACTTGTTGCCGAGGCTCGTCAGGTCCGGGCCGTGGTTGCCGCCCTCGCCGGCGAAGTAGTGGCACGACGCGCAACTCGCCGCATGGAACAGGTTGCGGCCGTTCGCCACGTCGGCGCCCTCGAGACCGTCGCGCAGCACGGCGTCGGCATCGCCGAGTTGCCAGTCGCGACCCGGGCCCTTCGGCGGCGTCGAGACGAACTTGGGGGCGTCGGCCTTGGCAGCTCCGACGACTTCGGCGAGCACGGCCTGTTCGGCCGGCGAACACGTCGCCCACGCCGCGTCGATCATCTTCTTCAGGAAGCCGTCGTACGAGGCGCCGCCCTTCTGCTTGCGCGCCGCGGCGAGGAACTCGAAGTAGGTACGCCGCTGGTCGAGCGTCCAACCGTGCTGCACGGTGCGCAGCGCGTCGGCGATCGCGATCTGGCCGATCGGCGGCATCGCCGCGGCCATCGCGCGGATCACGCCGCCGTATTGCGAGCCGTAGACGTCGCCGCCCTCGGCGATCTTCGCCCACGCCGGCACCGGCGACGGCCGCAGCGTCGCGAGCTGCGGAACGGCCTTGTCGAGGAACCCCGGCGCGTCGATGTGGGCGAGCAGTTCGGCGAGGTCCTGGTCGAGGCGCTCGTCGCCGGTCGGGAACAGCGGCAGCAGCCGCGCCGCGATCAACGCGCGCTGTTCGGCAGGGACCGGCCCGAGCCGCAGCAGCGCCAGGGCATGCACCCGCAGCCACGCGATGCGGTCGGTCGGCGACAGTGCGGCGAACGAGAGTTTGCCAAGAGCGGCGAGCAGCGGCGCGAGGTCCTCGGACGCCCCCATGCGCGCGAGCGCGAGCAGCCCGGTGAGAGCCGCCGCCGGCTCGGCCACACCACCCACCAGCACCGCCTCACGGACCGCGGCCACGGGCAGCCGCTCCAACGCGATGCGGGCATCGACGCGCGTTGCCGGCGTCGTGGCGCCGTCGACAGCCGCCAGGATCGCGGCCGGCGAACGCGTCTCCGCAGCCGACCAGCTCAGGACGTTGCCCCAGCGACGGTCGCGGGCGGTACCGATGTACGGAGGATCGTTGTCGTCGTGGCCGAACGGCACCCGCAGCAGCGTCGCCGGCAGTCCACGTCCGCCGGTCACCAGGAACGTGGCGCCGCTGACGACGGCGACGTCGGCGAGCGGCAACGGCGCCCCGAGCAGCCACGGCCGCCCGTCGCGGTAGACCGTGCCGAACGTCCAGTCGAGCGCGAGCATCGACGCCGACGTCTGCATCAACCGCACGGCCGCCATGCCGGTCGGCGACGCCGGGCCGATGTCGAGCAACGCGGGCGGTGCCTCGGGATAGTCCGCTGGCCATTTGGCGCTGCCGATGCGCCAGCCGTAGTCGACGCCGCTCTGCACCGCGAGCAGGCGCGTGGGGCGATACCACGGCAAGCCCAGATCCCACTCCATGTCGCTGTCGAAGACGACGACCTGGCCGGACGGCAGCACCGCCGCGTCGTACGGGTTGCGGAAGCCGCAGGTGAGCAGTTCCCAGTTCGTGCCGTCCGCGTCGACCTGGCACACCCAGCCGCCCGGCGGCGAGATGCCCTCCCAGTACGGGTTCGGGTCGTCGAGGCGCGGCAACAGCCGATCTTCGGCCCAGTTCGTCGGCACGCGGCTGCCCGCGAGCTTTGGCAGCTTGGTCTGGTTGCCGGCGACCACGAGCAGATGCTCGCCGTCGGGTGCGATGACGACGGAATGCGGGCCGTGTTCGCCCTCGCCCTCGAGGGCGGCGAGCAGTTCGACACGATCGAGCGTGTCGTCGCCGTTGGTGTCGGTGAGCCGGTAGAGCCCGGAGTCCTTGCCGTTCACCACCGCGTAGAGCGCGTCGCGGAACCAGAGCAGGCCATGCGCCCCGCCGATCGTCACCGGCACACGTTCGATCGTCGTGCGGTCGCCGATCGCCGAGCCGGGAGTGATGCGGAACAGCCCGCCGCCCTGCGCACCCGCGTACAGGCGGCCCTTTGGATCGCTGCCGAGCGACACCCACGAACCGAGCGAACCCGGCACGTTGCACAGCCGCAGCACCGGCGGCGCCGCCCATGGATCGCCGAGTTGGTCGACTTCGGTCGCGACGACCGCGGCCTGTGGCGTGAACGGATCGACCGTGCTGCCGAGCGCGCCGTGCGCGTGCACGCCAGTCCACGGCAGCCCCGGCTGGCCAACGGCACCGAGCACCCGCACCGGGCGCCAGCCTTCCGCCGCGAAGCCCGGGGCACTCCAGCCATCGGGATCGTCGTCGTGATGCGACCAGGCGCCGTCGCTGACGATCACCGTCTCGTTGGCTCCCTCGCCCAACGCGAGCCGCACCGCGAGCGCGGCCGGCCCGCCGTCGTTCCACGCGTGCACCGCCACCACGTTCTCGCCAGCGCGCAACCACTTGGCGACGTCCACGCGCACCGGTGTCTCCCACGCATCGCCCTCGCCGACCTTCTCGCCGTTCACGAACAGACGGCAGTGGTTGTCGCAGGTGACGACGAGCGACGCGGCTGCCGGCACCGCATCGAGCGGGAACACGCGCCGGAAGAACCGTTCCTCCTCGGCCTCGGGCGAGCGGTCCCAGATCCACATCGGATCGGCGCCCGCCGGGGCGGCCGGGCGTTCCTCGGCCATCCGGCGCAACGCCACGATCGCCGGCGGCACCGCCACCGCGCGCTGCATCGCCGCGACGTCGCGCCATTCGCGCAGCTTCGGCTCGCGGCAACGCACCACCATGGGGGTGCCGGAGTGGACCTGCAGCGCGATCACGCCCGCGCGCGGCGCCGTGCTCCGGCGATCCTCGACCGCGGTGACCACCACGCCGTTGAGTTCGTGCCAGACCAGATCGCCCATCGCGACGATGCGCAGCTTGATCCACTGCGACAGGTCCACCGCGCGCGGCTTGCGCAGCGCGCCGAGTTCTTCGCGCGCGGAGTCGGTCCAACGCACGAACTGGCCGTGCTTGCAGACGATGCCCGCCCCCCGCTCGTCGTACAGCATCGCGGCGTACTCGGGCGACGGGTGCAGGTCGCATTGGTAACCCCCGACGCGGAACGCCGCCGCGTCGAGCACACGACTGCGGTACTGCACGCCGCTGTTGTTGTCGCCGTCGAGTTGCACCAGCGCTTCGAACTCGAAGTCGCCGGGCTCGCGGCCCTCGAGCACGAGGAACGTGTTCGCCGAGAGTCGCTGATCGCGCGACGAGCCGACGATGCTGCCGTCCTCGACGCGCCAGATCGCCGGGTCGCCGCGCCAGCCGGCGAGCGTGCGCCCGTCGAAGAGCGCCTCGACCGCGGGTTCCTGGGCCTCGGCTCGGGTCGCGATCATGGATGCGAACAGCGACGCGAGCACGATTCGACGCATGGAGTCGCCAGTGTCACCGGCGCGTGCCGTGCGCGCCACCGCGGCGATCCGCCACCTGGCAATCCCCGTGCTAGCCTTCGCCATGCGCATCCTCCTGTTCCCCTTTGCGGCGCTGCTGTTCGCGCTTCCGGCCAAGGCCGACAAGTTCTGGTTCTCCGACCCAGCCGCGCGCCAGGCCGCCGAAGGCTCGCTGCCCGACATGATCGCTGGCGTCCTGCTCAGCGAGGACGCCGACACCTACCGGATCCGCACCGTCGGCGGTGAGCTCGTGCTGGCCAAGAAGTCCGTCGTGCGCGTCGAGAAGGACGGCCTGACGGTCGAAGCGATCGAGCGCGCCGAGAAGGACGCCGCCGACGCGCTCGCCGCCGCCAACCGCGAGCGCGAGTTGCGCAGGCAGATCGGCGCCAAGGAACGGGAGATCCGCGCCGCGGAAGCGGCCGTCAAGAAGGGCGCCAAGAAGCCGGTCGACGCGAGCGCTCCCACGACCGACCCCGCCCCCACGTTCGATCCCGTGCTCGACGTGGCCAAGCCCCGCGACGGTCGCGGCGACGAACTGCGCCGCCTCTTCGAGGAAACTGGCGACCGCGACCTGCTGCGCGCGCTGCGCCTGCATCGCCGCATGCGTTGAGCCGGGCACGACGCCACCACCATCGCCGCGACGCTGGCGCCGACGGCTTGGCGCGGTTCCAATCCGCGCCCATCCCGATGCGCGCATTGCTCCTGCCGTCGTTCCTGCTGGCCGCCGCCTGCACCACCGAAGTCCAGCAACCCCCGCACGACCCGCTGCAGCCGCCGAAGGGCCTCGCCGCGGCCGTGCTGGTCACCTCCGCCGACAACCCGCTGAGCCGCGAGAAGGTCGAACTCGGCAAGCAGTTGTTCTTCGATTCCCGCCTGTCGGGCAGCGGCACCATGGCGTGCGCCTCGTGCCACCTGCCGGAGCTGGCGTTCACCGACGGCAAGGCCCTCTCGACGAAGGACGACGGCAGCGTGAACACGCGCCACGCGCCGACGATGAACGGCGTCGGCTACCTCGACCGCCTCTACTGGGACGGCCGCGCCAAGACCCTCGAAGCGAACGTGCTCGCGGCGTGGAAGGCGCAGATGGCCGCCAAGCCGGAGGAGGCGGCGGCGAAGCTCGCCGCGGTGCCCGAGTACGCCGCTGCATTCGCTGCCGCGATGGGCGGCCCGCCGAGCGAGCAGTCCATCGTCCAGGCGCTGGCGTCGTTCCTGCGCACGCTGCGCAGCGGCGACTCCGCGTTCGATCGCTGGGACAGCGGCAAGGGTGACGCCAACGCGCTCTCCGCCGAGGCGAAGGCCGGCTACGAGCTGTTCACCGGCAAGGCCGGCTGCGTGGTCTGCCACACGCCGCCGCTGTTCACCGATCGCCTGTTCCACAACGTCGGCATCGGCATGAAGGCCGAGAAGCCCGACATCGGCGCAGCCGCGAAGAACGCGTTCGACGACCCGTCGAGGACCGGCGCGTTCAAGACGCCGACGTTGCGCGACATCACCAAGACCGCGCCCTACTTCCACGACGGCAGCGTCGCGACGTTGCGGGAAGCGGTGGTGCTGATGGCGAGCGGGGGCATCGACAACAAGCACCGCGACCCGCTGATCATGGACCGCGGGCTGTCGGCCGAGGAGATCGACCAGCTCGTGGCGTTCCTGCAGACCCTGACCGGCAACGTGCCCTGGACGCCGCCGGCCGTGCCGAAGTAGTCGTCGTCAGCGACCCGCCGCGGCCCGCGCCTCGAGTTCTTCCCAGCGAACGTAGAGACCATGGATGCGAGCCGGCAGCTCGGCTCGGGCCGCCGTGAGTTCGTCGAAGCGGTCCCGCGCCGCCGGCTGGTAGGTCGCCGGATCCTCGAGGCCGGCGTCGACGGCGGCGAGTTCGCGTTCGGCGGCTTCGATGCGAGCCGGCAGTTCCGCGAGTTCCTGCTGCTCGCGCGTGCTCAACTTCTTCGGCGCCCGGGCGACGTCGGCGACCGCCTTGCCCTTCGCTTTCGCGGCGGCGGCCGCGCGCGCGGCCGTGGCCGCCGCTTCGGCCTGTTCGGCAGCGAGCTTCTCGAGCAGCAGCGACAGGTCCCCGGCGTGCTGACGCACCGCGCCGCTGCCATCGAGGTGCACGATGCGCGTGGCGACGCGGTCGAGGAACCAGCGGTCGTGGCTGACGACGATCGCGGCCCCCGGGAACGCGAGCAGCGCGTCCTCGAGCGCCCGCAGCGACGCCAGGTCGAGGTCGTTCGTCGGCTCGTCGAGCACCAGCACGTTGCCACCAGCACACAGCAGCTTGGCGAGCAGCACGCGGTTGCGTTCGCCGCCCGACAAGGAAGCGATGCGCGCGTGCTTCATCGCGCCCGGAAACAGGAACTGCTCGAGGAACGTCTCGACGCGCACGCCGCGACCGGCGACGACGACATAGTCGTTGCCGCCCGCGACCTCCTCGAGCACCGTCTTGGTCGGCGACAGGTCGCTGCGGGCCTGATCGATCGACGCGAACTTCACCGTCGGCCCGATCGCCACCGTGCCTTGGTCCGCGGCGAGTTGGCCCAGGCAGAGCCGCAGCAGCGTCGTCTTGCCGGCCCCGTTCTTGCCGACGATGCCCAGGCGCTGCCCGGGCCCGAGATCGAGATCGAACGGCTTCAGCACCGCACGACCCCCGAACGCCTTGCCGACCCCGCGCAGCCGCAGCACGAAGTCGCCGAGACGCGGCCCCTCGGGGATCGCGAACTCGAGTTCGGCCGCGTCGGGCGGTGGCGCGGCGGCGAGCAGGGCGGCGTGACGCTCGATGCGCGCCTTGGCCTTGGTCGTGCGCGCGGGCGGACCACGCTTCACCCACTCGGTCTCGCGGCGCAGCGTGTTGAGGCGAGCACTCTCGTGCTGCGCTTCCCGTTCGAGGCGGTCGGCGCGCTGCACCAGGTAGCTGCGATACCCGCCTTCGTACTCGTGCAGGGCTCCACGGTCGAACTCGACGATGCGCGTGCACAGGCGGTCGAGGAAGTAGCGGTCGTGCGTGACCAGCACGATCGGCATCGCCGCCGCGAGCAGCCAGTTCTCGAGCCAGTCGGTGACCTGCGCGTCGAGGTGGTTCGTCGGCTCGTCGAGCAGCAACAACTCGGGCTCGGCGAGCAACAGGCGCGCCAGCGCCACGCGCCGCTTCTCGCCGCCCGAGAGGTCGCCACAGCGCGCCTGCGGGCGGTCCATGCCCAGCGAGTGCAGCAGGGAGTCGGCGCGGTGATCGACGTCGTGGCCGCCGAGGTGTTCGAGCCGCTCGTCGAGTCGAGCCTGCTCGCGCAGCAGCCGCTCCGTGCGCTCCGGCGACGGGCCGCCGGCCAGTTCGGTGTGCAGGGCGTCCAGCGCCGCCAGCACCTCGTCGCGACCGCCGATGCCGCTGACGACGACGTCGTGGACCTTCGCGTCCGGCGACAACGTCGGTTCCTGCGGCAGGTAGCCGATCCGCAGTTCGCGCCGCACCGCGCGTTCGCCGGAGTCGGCCTGCAGGTCCCCGGCCAGGATGCGCAACATCGTCGACTTGCCGCAGCCGTTCGGCCCCAACAGACCGATGCGTTCGCCCTCACCGACCACCAACGACACGCCTTGCAGCAGGTGCCGGTCGCCGAGCGTGACATGCACGTCCGTGATCGTCAGCAGCGCCATCGACCCATGCTGGCGCAGCACCGCAGCCGCGGCAAGCGCTTCAGTCGGGCACGCGCGCGAGCCCGAACCCGGCGTGCGTGAACGGCAGCGCCCCCGGGGACAACGACTGGAACAGCCCGACTTCGACGCGCAGCGGTTCGGCCTCGCCAACGCCGCTCAGCACCACGTCGGGCACGGTGCCGGTCGTGGACCGCAGCACCACGTCGTAGCCGTCGTCGCGGAAGTCGGCGCGGCCCTCGACGGGCACCTCGACCGGCCACAAGCCGCCGAGGTCGAGCAGGCCCGACAGGCGCACGATGCCGTCGACGACTTCCTGTTCGAGCGACAACGCCAGGGAAGCGCTTCCGGTCGCGTACTGGAGGTTGCCGGTCCACGCGCCGGCGAGGTCGTGCACGACCGGCAGATCGCCGACGCGCACGGCGTCCCACAGGCCGAAGTCGGTCGTGCAGTCGTAGGTGCCGACCAGGCGCGGTCCGTCCCCGATCGTCGCCGCGAGCACGGTTTCGCCGTCGGCGCGCAGTTCGATCGAGTTCGGCAGCAGCACCAGTTCGTAGGTGCGCGTGGCGAAGCACGGGTTGCTGAACTCGACAGCGACCACGGGGTCGCCGCGGAACGACTGCACGCGCACGGTCACCGACCCGCTGCCGCCCGAACTCGAACTCCACGTACCGTCCCATTGCCCTTGCCAGGCAGCGAGCAGGTCGGGCGAACGCACGGACTTGACCTCGAGGTCGCCGCAGGCGGACAGGCCAACGAGCAGGCTGACGGCGAGGAGACGCATCGGCGACGGGCTAGCGCCGTCGCCGCTCATGGTAACGACCTGCTGCCGGCCGCGGCACCCCGGTAGGCGCGCAGCAGGTTCGCCGCGATGGTCGCCGGGTCACAGGCCTCGATGGCACGCGGCGCCGGCGCCGGGGCAGCGAGCGTACGTTCGATCGCCGCGGCCAACCCGCGGGCGCCCTGCGCCGGCGGCACCAGTTCGCCGGCGGCGAACTCGCGTGCGTCGCGCACGCCGGGCACGTCGTAGCCGACCACGGGAACCCCCCCGCGCGCGGCTTCGACCGCGACCAGCGGCAGCCCCTCGCGCACGCTCGGCAGCACCAACACGTCGTAGGCCGGCATCAGCGCGGCGATGTCGGGCACGGCGCCGAGCAGGCGGACCGCACCCGTGCGCACCGCGGCCAACGCCGCGAGCGCCCCGCGTTCGGGACCGTCGCCGACGACGTCTCCGCGCAGACCGGGCACCGCGGCGACGGCGTCGACGAAGTGCTCCACGCGCTTGATCGGGACCAGGCGACCGATACAGACGGCAACGCGTTCCTCGGCAGCGATGCCTAGCCGCTGCCGAGCCACTGCTCGCGCCGCCGGCGGCACCAGCGGCACCGCCGGCGGCATCACGGTGAAGCGCGCACGCGGTGCGACCCTCGCCGCCGCGAGCTCGTCGGCGCAGCTCGCGCTGACCGCGAACAGCAACGTCGTCGCCGCCGCGAGGCGCCGTTCGAGCCGGGTCAGCCACCAGGCGAACGGGGCAGCGAAGTAGTCGCGCAGCACGTGGCCGTGGAAGGTGTGGGCGACGACCGGCACGCCGGCGGCGAACGCCGCGCGCCGACCGAGCCACCCGGCCTTGCTGGTGTGCGTGTGCACGACCTCCGGGCGGTGCGCCGCGAGCAGACCCGCCAACGCCCGCGCGGCCCGTCGATCCGCGAACCACGAAGCGCGGCGACCGAGGTCCGGCAGTTCGACCCAGCCGCACGCAGCGGGCCCGGCGGCGAGTGCCTCGGCGTAGGTCAGCGCCGGCACGCCATGGTCGCTCGGGGCCAGCGCGGCCTCGTCCTGGTCGACCGCGCCGGTGACGAGCAGCGTCGGCGTGTCCAGCCGCCGGTGCGCATGCCAGAGCGCGATCGCCTGCCGCGTCGGGCCGCCGAGGTTCGGCCGGGTCAACACGCGCATCACGCGCATGCGGCGACCAGAACGAGCGGATTCACGATCGCGGCATCATGCGCGTCGACGCCGCCGCCGTCACGCCAGCAGGTGCAGCCACTGCAGCAACCACAGATGCCACCCCAGCAGCAGCGTGTAGCCGACCAGCACGAACCCGAGCCCCAGGCGCGCCGAGCGGAAGTTCTTCGCCTGCACCAGGAACGCGCACGCGAGCCCGATGCCCAACGTCTTCAGCAGCAGGAACGGCCAAGGATGGCTGCCGAGGTCGAGCACGACCTGCACGAACGGGTTCAGCTCCTCGCCGCCGTGCGACAGGAACAGCACCGTGTACCACGCGTCGAGCACGTTGAGCGCGACGACCACGAGCACGACGAACAGGATGCCGGGGCCGTGCACGTCGACGAACGCCCCGGCGCGCTCCTCGACGCGACGGATCGAGCGGCGGCGGCCGCCGAAGAGCACGTAGCGGCTCCACATCGGCGTCGGGCGCAGGCGGCGATCCGCCCCGGCGCGCCGTTCGCCCGCGGCGCCGAGAGTCGCAGGATCTGCCGACTCTCCGCCGAGAAGACCGCCGATCGCAAGGCTCGTCACGGGCACAGCGTAACGCACGGAATCGGGCCGGATCGCCGAGGGTGGCGACGGCGTCCTGGATCCGTCGTCACGGTTCGATGCCATCGCGTTCAGACGAACTTCGTCAAACCGGGAATCGCGATCTCGTGGCGCGGGACCTCGTCCTCCCAGCGCAGCGGCTCGGGCACCAGCACCTGCTTGCTGCCCAGCGCCTGCTCCCGGGTGATGCGTTGGCCGGTGTAGGCGGCCATGCGCCCCATCAACGCCATCAAGGTGCTCTCGCACATGTAGGCGCCGTTGTCGATGCGCTTGCCGGCGTGCAGCGCGGCGAACATCTCGTCGTGCTCGGCCTGGTACATGTCGCGGATCGGCCCCTCGTAGCGCCACTCGTTGGGTCCGGTGATCGTGTGCTGGAACACGTTCGCGCGCCCTTCGCTGCCTAGCACGTATTCGTTGACGTCGCGCCAGCAACCATCCTGCTGCCGGCAGTTGCTGAAGCCGCGCGTGCCGTCCTCCCACTCGTAGACGGTCGCGAAGTGGTCGAAGACCGTGCCGAACTTCGCGGCGGTGCGCTTCTGCCGGCCGCCCAGCGACGTCGCGGCGATCGGGTAGACGTCGCGCTTGATCCAAGCCATCACGTCGAGCGTGTGGATGTGCTGCTCGGCGATCAGGTCGCCGGACAGCCACGGGTAGTACAGCCAATTGCGCAGCTGCCACTCGAGCTCGGTCCACTGCGGCTGGCGATCGAAGCTCCACAGTTCGCCGGTCACGTAGTTGCCGTGGATCGCGAGGATCTCGCCGACGCCGCCTTCCTGCAGCCGCCGCACGATGGCGCGGCGGCCGTCGTGGTAGCGGTAGCAGAGGCCGCTGACGATCGACACGCCCTTCTGCCGCGCGAGGTCGCAGGCCGCCATCACCCGCCGCACACCCGGCGCATCGGTGGCGATCGGCTTCTCGGCGAACACGTGCACGCCGGCGGCGACGGCGCGTTCGATCTGCAACGGGCGGAAGCCCGGCGGCGACGCCAGCACCACCGCGTTCACGCCGCTCGCGAGTACCTGGTCGATCGCGTCGATGCCGACGAAGCGGCGTTCGGCGGCGACCTGCACCTGCTCCTGGCGTTTGCTCTCGACGAGCGCCTCGGTCACGCCTTCGAGGCCACGTTCGAGCCGATCCGCGAACGCATCGCCGACGGCCCACAACACGTTGTCGCGGTGCGCGGTCACCGCCTGCACGGCCGCACCCGACCCGCGGCCGCCGATGCCGACGACGCCGATCTTCAGCTTGCCCGGGCCCTGGTGCACGGGGCCGGCGGCGCGCAGCGCGCTCAGCGAGCCGCTGGCGAGAACCGCGGCCCCGGCCGCGGTGGACTTGAGGAACGAACGGCGGGTCGGCGGTTGGTTCATGGCGAAGACCGCGGGGCGGCGGGGCGCTGACGCTACCGCGCGCGGTGCCGCCCACCAAGGCGGCCGGCCACCCGTCAGCGCACCGACGTCCGCAGCGCCAACAACAGGAGCGCGGCGAGCAGGCACCACGCCGTGACGTCGTGGTCGGGTTCGGCGAACGGCGGCAGCGGCCGGTCGTCGCCGCTCGCGGCGTCGTGCAGTTCCTGTTCGCCGGCAGCGGGCGCCGCGCCGAGCACCCGCGGCGCCACGCCCGCACCGTGGCAGTGCACGAACGCTCGCCGCAGCAGCTGCGGGAACGCCGCGAGCAGCGGCAGGTTGGAGTCCTGCAGTCGGAACGCGAAGTGCACCGACGCGACGTCGCCGCGGCCGGCAACGACCGCGAGCGGTTCGCGGCCCGCACCATCGTCGGCCCACAGGAACGGCGTGCCCGCCGGCAGCACGCCGCGCCAGGCCTGCTGCACGCGCAGTTCGCTGAGGTCGAGGCCCGCGGTCAGCGGGCCCGTGCGATCCCAGTCGACGACCGTCGGCGATGGCCAGGCGAAGACGTCGCCGCTGCCCGGCGTCGCCGAGCCGAACACGAGCGCGCGCGCCTGCCCCGGCACCAACGCGGCGCGTCCACCATCGACCAGCAGGAAGCCCACCTCGGCCGCACCCGGCGGCACCACGGTGCCACCGACCTCGGCTGCGAGCGCACTGGCGGCGACGGCGGCGAACGGCCCCGCTTGCGCATCGGCGAGCCAGCACAGCCGCGGCGTCGGCAGCGGCGGCAGCAGCGCGGTCCACGCATCGTCGGCAGCCAGCACATCGCCCGGCAGCTCGACGACGACCCGCAGTTCCCCGCCGGCGGCCGTGCGCGCGGCCGTGAAGGACGCGGTGCTCGTGGCGCGCGGCGCCAGTTCGAGTTCGGCCTGCAACGACCCGGCGACGGCGCCCTCGACGCGAACCCGCACGCGGGCCGGGCCGGCGCCATGCAGCGCGACGTCGGCTTCGATGCCGAGTTCGGGCAGCGGCCAACGATCGACCAGGCGCACGGCGAGCAGCGACGCGTTGTCGCCGCGCGTGTCGAACCGGGTGAGCGCGCCGACGGTCGGCAACGCCGTCTGCCCCTGACCGTCGGTCAGCGTCCAGACCGCCGTGTGCGGCACGGCGACGGCCGCCACGGCGAGCGCTTCGAGGTCGAGGCCGAGCGAGCCGTTCGGCGCGCCGAGATCCTGCAGGGCGCGCGCCGACGCACCGTGGCGGCGCAGCAGCGGACCACCGGCGCGCAGCACCGTGACGTCGACGTGCGGCGGCACCGCCGACAACGCATCGCGCAGCGACACCTGGGCGCGCTCCCACGCCGAACCACCGTCCGGCACGCGGGCCGCCATGCTGGCCGATCCGTCGAGCACGACGACCAGCCGCCTCGCCCCTTCGCCGCCGGGAAGGAACGGCCGACCGGCGGCAACGACGACGGCGACCAGCGCCAGGATCAGCAGCCACAGCCGCGCAGTGTTCGCCCGGACCGGGTGGCGCCGCAGCGCCGCCAACGCCGCCTGCCACTGCGCGAAGTGCGGCGTCAGCACCTGCGCGCGCGGCGGTGCGGGCCGCGCCAACCACCACAGCACGGGCAGCAGCAGGAGCCACCACCACGGGATCGGCGCGGAGAAGGTCATGCCGAGCCACGCGCGACGAGCGGCGCCCACGGCCCGACCGAGGTGTCGTCGACCGCCGGAACGAGCCACCGCACCAGCGGCGCCCCGGCCTGCAGGAACAGCCGATCCTGGCGCGTGGCCAGGGTCGCGAGCTGGGCCCGCAGTTCGGTCCGCAGCGCCGCATCGATCGGCACGGCGAGTTCGTTCCCGCTGCACGGGTCGACGACGCGCACGTAGCCGGCGACGGCGGGGTCGCGGTCGGCAGGCACCTCGGGCAGCCAGCCGGTGACGGCGATGCCGCCTCGACGCAGCGCCTGCAGCGGCCGCGCGACCGCCGCGGGATCGGCGAAGTCGGACAGCCAATGCACACGCGCCGGCAGATGCTCCTGCATGGCGCGCGCGATCGCATGCGACGGTTCGACGACGACGAACGGCAGCGACTGCAGATGACGCAGCAGCGCCGGCAGCGCCCGCGCGCCCGCGAACGCGCGGACCTCGGCGTCGCCGGCCCCCGGCGCCAGCACCGAGACGCCATCGAGGTGCAGCAGCGCGAGCCCGCCGAGCACGGCGGCAACGCGGAGTTGCCAGACGCGGCGCGGCGTCTCCCCACAGCCAAGGCTCGGCGACAGGTCGAGCAGCAGGGCCGTGCTGCGCCGTTCCTCCTGTTCGAGCTGCTTCACGAAGAAGCCGCCGGTGCGGGCGCACGCCGCCCAGTCGATGCGCCGCGGATCGTCGCCGCGCACGTACGGCCGATGGCCGACGAACGTCCCGCTCTGGCTGAGCACGGCGCGCCGCGCCCGCCGCTGGTCGTCGCGCGCCGAGGCCACATCACGGGACCGCCCGAGCAACGTGTGCAGCAACGACTCGAACGCCGGCGGGAACGGCGGCGGCATCGCCGGCAACGACGGTCGGCGGCTCACTTCGCCGCCTGTTGCAGCGCGTCGAAGAAGCGCCGCACGATCGCCTGTTCGGCGGGCGGCACGTGCCGCGACGCCAGCGCCCGTTCGGCGGCGCGCTCGAACTGCTCCCGCGGCGACGGCGGCGGCACCCCCACCGCCTCGCCTCGGCCGTCGGCCGCTGCCGTCGTGCCAGCACTGCCCTGTTCGACCTCGGCGGCGTGCATGCGCGCGCGCCGTGTCGGACCATCGCCGACGAACTCCGGCACGACGAAACGCTGCTGGGTCGGCAGGTCGAGCAAGGGTGCGGGCGGTTCGGTGGTCGGCGGCGGCTCCGAAGGCGACGGCGATGGCGGCGGCGGTTGCTGCGACGGCGGCCGAGGACCCGCGATCGGCTGGCCGTCGCCAGGACGCGCCGTTTGGCCGCTGGCCTGGCGGTCGCCCTTGCCGTCGCCGGCCGTCGGCTCCGTTTGCCGGCCGCCGAGCACACCCGGCCACGGCGGCGAGAGCAGGTTCGTGAGCCACGCAGCGACGAGGAGCAGCAGCGCCAGGAGCGGCACCAGCCAGGCGATGCGACCGTGCCGCCGACGACCGAGGCGCTGGTACACGCCCGGGGACACCTGCGGCAGCTTGTGCTGCACGTCCGCACCGAGCCAGGCCCGCATCGGCGCCGCGTCGACGGGACGTTCGAGCCAGGTCGCGAGTTCGTCGCCCAGTTCGGCGAGCAACTGCTGCTCCGCGGGCGTGTCGGCAGCGCCGCGCAGCAACGACGCATCGGCGAGCGACCAGGCCTGCGCCGCGGCACGGCCGGCGGCGAGCCCACCGAGCAGCAGCCAGCCGGCGACGATCGGCGTCACCCACGACGGCACGAGCCACACGGCGAGCAGGCACGGCAGCGCGGCGCCGAGCAGCGCCTGCACGCCGGCGAAGGAAGCCGCCGCGCGGCAACGGCGCGCGCGCACGACGCGCGCGAAGTGGCGCAGGTCGACAGGCGGTGCGGGATCGCGGAGGTCGCCCACGCGCGCGATCCTACTTGCCGTCGCCGTCCTTCCGCTCGCCTGCGCCCGGCGCATCCGGGGCGCGCGGGTCGAACATCGTCGCCGCGACGTCGAGTTCCATGGGCGTCACCATGCCCGCCGGCCACGTCATCACGAACGGCGACTCGTTGCACATCAGGTAGTACTCGTTCTTGCCGTCGACCTGGTTGCCGATGGCGAGCTGCAACACGCGCTCGCGGTCGCCTTCCTTGACCGTGACCCCGACCTCGAGCTTCGCCGGTGCCAGGCCGAGTGCGGCCGGGTTGCCGGCGCGCGCGAGCGCCACGCGGAAGTCCTGCACCGTGATCCACCGCAGCCGCTGCAGGAGGTTCTCGACCTCGATCTGCCGCACGGCGCCGACCGGGGACGGCGGCTCGACCACCTGCCACGAGGCCTTGCCGTTCTCGCGCGTGAACGTCCACGTGCCGGCACCACTGGCGGCGTTGCGGATCGTGAAGCGGACGACCTTCTCGGGCTCGAGACGCGCCAGCGTTTTGTCGAGCCACATGTCCTGCTGCACGATGCGCGGCCAGGGCTTGTCGAGTTCGTAGAGCACGACGTCGGTCGAGTCGCTCTTGCGCACGAACACGCCGCGCATCGCGTCGGTGCCGGTCTGGCCCTGGCCGGCGTCGCGGCCGACCAGCAACTCGGCCACCACGTTCGGCGGCGTGGCGCCGTCGGTGACGCGCACGACGAACGCCTGGGCCTCGTCGAGCCCGTACTGCACGAGCTGCTCGGCCGTCGCGTTGGCCTGCACCAGCGAGTCGCGATCGGCGCGGATCGCGCGCAGGTGCGCGAAGACGTCGCTCTCGAGGCGATCCTTGGCAACCGGGGCGCCGATGAGGTCGCCGCTGGCGAGCACGAAGCCCTTGTCGGTGCGCTGGAACTGCAACTGGTCGTAGGCGACCCTCGGCTGCTGCGGGTTCTGCGGGTTCGGCGGCGGCTGCTCCTTCTTCGGCAGCGCGATCGCGACCACGTTGACCGTGTCGGCCGTGAATCCGTCGAACAGCGGCGGCACCGTCGGGTCGGCGACGCCAGCCGCCGCGTCGCTCTGCAGCTGCAGGAATGTGGGCACCGCGAGCACGGCCGCGAGCACGGCCAGGACGGCGTTGGCGCGAACGAGGTTCATGGGCATCTCAGCTCAGGGACGACAAGAAGGCGCGCTTCCTGGCACGCCGCAGCAGGAACACCACCAGTCCGAGCAGCGCGAGCAGGCCGCCGGGGAGCACGACGTTGAGCGTGCGCAGCCAGGTTGTCTTGCTGCTCAGTGCCTGCTCCTGCAGCCGCGGGTCGGCGCTCGCCGACAGCGTCGGCTCGACCAGCTTCAGGGTGCGGTCGACGGAACCCTTCGACTGCAGCGCGACGAGATCGCCGTCCTCGGCCAGCCAGTCGAGCAGGTGGACCAGGAATGCGCCGCCGAGGCGCGACGTCGGCCCGCCGAGTTGCGCGTAGTCGCCGCGCACCAGGTCGTCGCGCAGGAAATCGCTGTCGCCGATCAACACGATGCGCCCCGGGCGCGTGCCCTCGGCGACCATCGCCGCTTCGGCCGGCGTCGCGTTGGCGTCGGGCGCGGCAGGATCGTCGGGCTTCTTCGGCGCCTCGACGCCGGCGCCAGGGTCCTTCGGCGGCTCGGCAGCCTTGGCCTCGGCCTCCTTGATCTCGCTCGGCCGCTTGGGGCGCTCCATGCCAGCGAAGAACGACGAGAAGCGGCCCTTCACCTCGCTCATCAACGGCGCCTGCTGGCGCGGCTCGGCGCGGTACCGCTCCATCATCCGCACCTTCCACTTGTCGAGTTCCTGCTGCTTCTGCATCGCGTCGCCGAAACCGAACGGGTTCAGCATCTGCGGCGGATCCTCGACCAGCGCCGCCGGGCTCGACCACAGCAGCACGCGCCCTTCGATGTTCGGCGGCAGGTCCGGCACGCCGCCGGCCTTGCTGCGCAGGCCGACCCACGTCGGCCAGTAGAAGCCCGGACCGCGGCCGATGCCCTTGAACGCCTTGAACACGAACTCGTCACTGGGCATGCCGGCGACGAACACCTTGCGGTACTGCGCCGCGAGATCCTTGTCGACCTGGCCCTTCTCGTCCTTGGCGAGCTCGTCGGCGTGCCGGCTCCAGTCGTCGGCGACGGCGTGGAAGAAGTACGGGTAGCCGATCGGCACCATCTGCTGGAAGCCCAGGCCAGTCTGCTGGACGACCCCGAGGTACTCGTTGCTGCCCCGCAGCGGGTCCGACGGCATGTGCGCGCGCGGGACCAGGTCGGCGACCAGCCGCGGCTTCCACTCGAGGCCGTAGTGCAGCAACTGGTCGGTGAACTTCTGCTGGGCGCCGGCGGCGTCGATCGCGACCGGGATGCGCGTGAACGAGCGCTGCTGGCCGATCGAGTACTCCGCCGCGTCGACCAGGGCGACCAGCGTGCCGCCCTTCACCACGAACTGGTCGAGCACGTACTTCTGCCGATCGGTGAGGTCCTTCGGACGGAACAGGAACAACGTCTGCAGGTCGTCGGGCAGCAGCGCGCCGTCCTCGTCCTTGAGGTTCTGGAACTCGTAGCGCTTGGCGATGCCCTCGTTGCTGCGCAGCATGTTCCAGCCCAGCGAACCGCCCTGCGGGCCCGCCGGGTTGATGGCCGGCCATTCCATGAAGCCGACGCGACGCTTCTGCGTGGTCAGCACTTCCTTGATCGCCGGCGTGACGATGGCCTCGGCGACGAAGCTGTTCGGCGGCGCGAACTGGGCGATCACCCGGTTCTTGTCGCCGCCGTAGACCAGCCGCAGGCCTTGCCAGTGGCGGTCGAGTGACGCCGAGGTCGACGACTGGCTGCGCAGGTCCAGCGGCTTGATGCCGACACGCGTCGCCTTGTCGGCGATCGCCTTGTCGGCGTTCGGGTCCATGCGCTTGACGACGACCTTGCCCTTGCCGAGCTGGACCAGTTCGTCGAGGAAGCTGTCGGCCCACGACCGCGTGGTGCGGTAGAGCACCGGCAGCTTCTCCTTCGGGCTCATGTACGCCTCGATCAGCAGGCGCTGGTCGAGCTTCGCCAGCAGGTCGCGCGTCGACGCCGTCGACGTCCAGAGCTGGTCGCTCGTGAGGTCGAAGCGCACGCGGTTGCGCGACGCGAGGAAGACGACCTGCCCGAGCACGAGCAGCAGCAAGACGACGTGCAGCGTCGTCGCGAGTACCGCGCCGCGCATGCCGGCGGCAGGACGGATGTGGTTCGGCACCATGGCTCAGCCCTTCTGGCGCCGGGACTGCAGCACCAGCGCGTTGGCGTAGAGGAAGAGCCCGCTGAAGCAGGCGAAGTAGACGATGTCGCGCGTGTCGATCACGCCGCGCGCGATGCTCGTGAAGTAGCGGTTCGGGCTGATGCCGTTGACGAGGTCGACCAACCACGAGGGCATCCAGGCGTTGGCGTGTTCGATGTTGCGCGGATCGCCGAGCTGGTAGAGCACCCAGCCCGAGACCAGCGACAACAACATCGCCACGATCTGGTCGCGCGTCAGGCTCGACCAGAACATGCCCACGGCGACGAAGCTGCCCGCGAACAGCATCGAGGCGAGGTAGCTGCCGAGCACCGGCGTCCAGTCGAGCTTGCCGTAGGTGGCGAGCGTCAGCGGCAGGCCGATCGTCAGCAGCAGCACGCAGCCGAGGTAGACGATGCTGGCGAGGAACTTGCCCATCACCAGCTGGCCGATCGTGACCGGGAAGGTCATCAGCAGCTCGAGCGTGCCGAGTTTTCGTTCCTCGGCCCACAGCCGCATCGTCAGTCCCGGCAGGAACAGGACCAACATCAGCGGCAAGGTGCCGAACAAGGCCTCCCCCGACGCGATGCCGCCGTTCTGCAACGACGCCTCGGTCGTGTACCAGAGCAGCACGGAGACCAGCAGGATTCCGAACACGTAGGCGATCGGCGAGCAGAAGTAGCTCTTCACCTCGCGTCGCATCACGACCAGACACTCACGCATGGAGGGCCTCCTGCTGCCGCTGCATCGTCAGCGACCGGAACACGTCCTCGAGCGTCGCGCGTTGCCGCTGCAGCTCGAGCAGGTCCCAGCCGTTCTTCACCACGAGTCGGGCGATGGTCTCCTCGAGTGGCACGCCACCGGGAGGCGCATCGACGAGGATCTCGATCAGGTCGGCCGCGCGTGCGACCACGGTGACCGGCGTGCCCGCCGGCAGCAGTTCGCGCAGCTGCGCGGTCACGCTCGCCTCGGGGCCGCGCACGCACAGGCGCACGGCGCCGGCCGGCTGGCGCGCCATGAGTTCTGCGCGCGTGCCGTCGGCGACGATCTCGCCCTGGTTGACGATGATCACGCGCGTGCAGGACTTCTCGACCTCCTGCAGGTAGTGCGTGCTGAGCACGACGGTGTGCTCCTGGCCGAGGCGTTCGATCAGCTTGCGCACTTCGACGATCTGGTTCGGGTCGAGGCCCGACGTCGGCTCGTCGAGGATCAGCACCGGCGGCTCGTGCACGATCGCCTGCGCGAGTCCGACGCGCTGCTTGTAGCCCTTGCTCAGCTCGACGATGTTCTTGCCGGTCACGCGAGAGAGCCCGCAGAGCTCGACCGCGCGCGCGATCGCGGCGCCACGCCGACCGGCCGGGATGCCGCGGATGTCGGCGCAGAAGCGCAGGTACTCGTCGACGCGCATCTCGGCGTAGAGCGGCGTGCTCTCGGGCAGGTAGCCGATGCAGGCCCGCACGGCCAGCGAGTCGTCGACCACGTCGTGGCCGGCGACCGACGCCCTGCCGCCCGAAGGCAGCAGGTAGCCGGTCAGGATCTTCATCGTCGTCGACTTCCCGGCCCCGTTGGGACCGAGGAAGCCGATCACTTCGCCCTTCGACACCCGGAAGGAGATGCCCTTCAAGGCGCGGGCGAAGCCGTAGGACTTCTCGAGCCGTTCGACTTCGATCATCGTGGGAACGTGGGTTCGGCCGCGCGGGCGCGCGGCGCGTGGTTGCTTCCGGATCGGCCGCCCATGCCGCTCGCGCCGCTCACTCCTCCAGCCGGAAGCTGTCGAGGAACTGCTTGTTGCTGTCGGTCTTCATCAGGCGATCGATCAGCAGCGGCATCGAGTCGAGCGCGTTCATGCGCGCGAGCACGCGGCGCAGCGTGTAGATGCGCTTGGTGGTGTCGGCACCGAGCAGCAGCTCTTCCTTGCGCGTGCCCGACAACTCGATGTCGATCGCGGGGAAGATGCGGCGTTCGGCGAGCTGGCGGTTCAGCACCAGCTCCATGTTGCCGGTGCCCTTGAACTCCTCGAAGATCACCTGGTCCATGCGCGACCCGGTGTCGACCAGCGTCGTGGCCAGGATCGTCAGCGAGCCGCCTTCTTCGCAGTTGCGCGCCGCGCCGAAGAACTTCTTCGGCACCTCGAGCACCTTCGCGCCGAGACCGCCCGACATCGTGCCGCCACCGCGGCCACCCAGGAAACTGTTGTAGGCGCGGGTGAGGCGCGTGATCGAGTCGAGCAGGATCACGACGTCGCGCCCGGTCTCGACCAGGCGCTGCGCGCGCTTCATGCACATCTCGCTGACGGCGATGTGGTGCTTGGGCCCTTCGTCGAGCGTCGACACCATGACCTCGCGGCCCGGTCCTTCGACGCTGCGCTTCCAGCCGGTCGCTTCCTCGGGCCGCTCGTCGATGAGCAGCACGATCATGTGCACGCCGGGGTAGTGCTGGCTGATCGCGTGGCAGATCTGCTGCATCAGCACCGTCTTGCCCGAACGCGGCGGCGCCACCACCAGACCACGCTGGCCGTAGCCGAGCGGGCAGAGCAGGTCGACGATGCGCAGGCTGATGTTCTCGTCGTCGCCCGGCGCCAACACGAACATCGGCTCGGGATCGATGACCGTCATCTCGCGGAACGCCTTGCGGTCGCGCCGCTCCTCGGGCGTCATGCCGTCGACCGATTCGATCGACGCCATCGTGTACCGCTGCGGGCCGCGGTTCGGCAGACCCGCCTGGCCGACGAGTTCGCTGCCTTCCTGCAGCCGCCACTGCCGGATCAACGACCCCGGCACGAAGGTGTCGCCGTTGGGGATCGAATCGGGTTGGTAGCTGTTCTGGCGCTTGCGCAGCCAACCGTTGCCTTCCTTGGTGTACTCGAGCACGCCGCTGGTTTGTTCGGTCGGCCCCTCGACGACGGGGCGCATGTCGCCACCTCCGCCACCGTTGCCGCCGTTGCCCCCGCCGCCGCCATTGCCGCCCTGGACACCTTGGCCGAACCCCGCTTCCTGGGGCATCCCGCCAAAGCCCTGGCCGCCGCCTTTTCGGGAAACGAGCCCTGATGCCCGCCCATCACGACTACATCCGCGACGGCAACGCGATCTACGCGCGATCCTTCGCCATCATCCGCGCCGAGGCCGACCTGTCGCGCTTCGCCGGACACGCTGAGAA
>ERZ761602.2381-NODE-2381-length-29704-cov-9.981888_pt1 | contig 29704 bp, 25 predicted proteins | sample MGYA00512165_ERZ761602 | MGnify/ENA primary metagenome ERZ761602 (study PRJEB28899, sample SAMN02445085) | bioreactor sludge metagenome | biome: EBPR sludge; isolation source: Thorneside wastewater treatment plant | place: Australia: Brisbane, Thorneside...
CCGCTTTGCATTTCGCAACAAGGCTTTCGAAATTAGGAAGCATAACTGAAGCTATAGCAGCATAATGAGACTGATCGTCGATGCTCAATTGCCGCGTCGTTTAAGCATCTGGTTTTGCTCCATCGGACATGATTCGATCCATACGCTTAATCTGCCTGAGCGAAACCGAACAGCGGACAACTCGGTCGCGAAGATCGCTGATTCAGACGGTCGAATTGTTGTCACAAAGGACTCCGATTTCCTAAGCCTCAAGCTACTGACGCATTCACCCCAGAAGCTTTTGTTTGTTTCGGCAGGCAATTTGAACAACGACTCGCTCTTGCATATGTTCGAATCGAACATCGACATTATTGAAAAGCTCTTCTTAACGTTCGAGATCGTGGAAATAAATGCGTCCATGGTGATCGGGCGCAATCTCGACTAAGCCCAATTCATCATGTCGATCAAAGCGTTTAACGGCGTCGAGCCAAGAATTCACGAAACCGCGTTCATTGCCGATGATGCTGTCGTTATCGGCGATGTTGAGATCGGCGAGGATGCGAGCATTTGGTTCGGGTCCATCGTCCGCGGCGATGTGAATTTTATACGCATCGGCGCAAGGACGAACATCCAGGACGCGACCGTTATCCACGTCAGCTCAAAGACGCACTCGACCATCCTCGAACACGAGGTTACGGTCGGCCACCGCGTGACGCTCCATGGCTGCTATGTCGAAACGGGCTGCTTGATCGGCATCGGGGCGATCCTGCTCGATGGCGTTCGCGTTGGGGCAAATTCGCTGGTCGCGGCCGGCTCGCTGCTGACGCCCGGAACCGAGATACCGCCGGGCTCGCTCGTCATGGGCTCACCCGCCCGAGTCAAACGCCCGCTGACCGAGGCCGAACTCGCTGACCTTCCACGCTTCTGGCAAAACTACGTCGAACTCAAAAAACACTACTCGTAGATACAATGAATTTGTAATCAACATAAAATTAAAACAGGATATACAGGATAGGCAGGATCAAGATCATCCTGATCATCTTGTGCATCCTGTTTGAATTCGTTATGAGCAAGACAAATCCGGCGCGAGGCATGCGCGACTTTCTCCCCGCCGATGTCCGCAAGCGCGAGTACGTTATCGGCATCATCAAAGAGGTTTACGAAAGCTACGGCTTCGAACCGCTCGAAACGCCCGCGGTCGAAAACCTTGAGACCCTGATGGGCAAATACGGCGAGGAAGGCAATCAGCTTATCTTCAAGATCCTGAAACGCGGCGAAAAGCTAGACCAAAGTCTAGACAGTCTCGGAGGTCTGGGAAGCAAAGAACCTTCGGGTTCCGAGGGCACCCTGACTTCCAAGACTTTCGAGACTTCCAAGACTTCCCAGACCGACTTGTCTGATCTGGCGTTGAGATACGATCTGACCGTTCCGCTCGCCCGCGTTGTCGCCCATCACCGGAACGACCTGCCGAAGTTCTTCAAACGCTATCAGATACAGCCCGTTTGGCGGGCCGACCGCCCCGCCCGCGGCCGCTTCCGCGAATTCTATCAATGCGACGTTGACGCCATCGGCTCGACCTCTGTCGTCGTCGAGGCCGAAGTTATCGCAGCGGCAACTGAGATTTTGGCTCGGTTAGGATTTCGCGACGTAGCGGTACTCTTAAACCATCGTGACGTTCTTTTCGGGATTCTAGAAGCGTCCTCCGTTCCTCCCGAGAAGCATACAGACGCGCTAACTGCACTAGACAAGTTAGATAAAATTGGTCCAGCGGGTGTCGCAGAGGAGCTAATCGCTCGAGGCGTCTTCAAGTTTGACGAGGCCAGTGCATTCGTTGAACTTGTGCGCTCAAAGGTGCAGTTTCAGGCGTTTCCAGTTCGAGATGTCCCGACTAACGAAAAGGAACTCCGTCAAGAGAACTACGAAAATAATCTTTTCCATTTAGGTGAATTTGAGAAGGTTTTAGAGCAATCCGAAGCGGGGCAACACGGAATTCAAGAATTGAGAAAGCTCTTCGAGCTTATTGGCAGCGAATCCTCAGCACGAGTATCGTTTCATCCAAGCTTGGCCCGAGGCCTCTCGTACTACACCGGGACAATAATCGAGTTCGGGTTGGACAACAATGATTTTTCAGGAAGCATTGGCGGTGGCGGCCGTTATGACGGACTGATCGGGATGTTTGGCAAGGAGCAGATCCCGGCCTGCGGATTCTCGCTCGGGCTCGAGCGCATTTTGGTCGTGATGGAAGAACGCGGGATGTTCCCGACCGAGATCGCCGACTCGACGCCCGCCGATTTGATGGTCACGATCTGGAGCGAAGAGACCATCGCCGAATCGCTAAAGCTAGCCGCCGATCTCCGCTCCGCCGGCCTTCGCGTCACCGTTTACCCCGAACCTGACAAATTCGGCAAACAGATGAAATACGCCGACCAGATTAACGTCCCATACGTCGCCGTCCTCGGCGAAACGGAGATCGTTGAAGGCAAGGTCACGCTCAAGAATATGAAAACCGGAGAGCAGGAAACTATTGATCGGGATCAGTTAGTTCAAGCTGTTAGCCATAAGCTGTGAGCTTTTAGCAAGATCTTTAAAGAAGCTAACGGCTTACGGCTAAAAGCTTACGGCTTAACACAACAATATGCAGGATTTCAGGAACCTAAAGGTTTGGCAGCGGGCCCATGACCTGGCACTTCTAACTTATAAACTGACGGCCGATTTTCCGCGGGAGGAGACTTTCGGGCTGCGGCATTCGCTGCGAAAAACTGCGGTCGATATTCCTGCTTATATTGCGGAAGGAGCCGCGAAAGCGAACGACACCGAGTTCGCTGCGTCCGTAAATTATGCACTCTCACTCGCAAAGCGACTGGAGTATTACGCATTGATGGCACTTGACCTCGAATTTATCGAGGCAGCGAACTACGAGCCGTTTTCCGCAGAAATAATTGAGGTTCAAAAGATGCTCGCGGGTTTTAAGCGAAGGCTGCAATGAATAACGAAGCTATATCCAGGAATTATCTCGAAGATGCGATCCGCTCCTTTCGAAGCTACAAGCGGCTTGCCGAGCGGGCTTTGGAGCAGGTCGGTGACGACGAGTTCTTCGTGCAGATCGATGAAGAGTCCAATTCGCTTGCGGTGATGGTGAAGCATATCGCCGGGAATCAGCGTTCGCGGTGGCGTGACTTTCTCACCTCCGATGGCGAAAAGCCCGACAGGCATCGCGACACTGAGTTCGAGTTGATCGAGGACACCCGCGAATCGCTGATGGCGTTTTGGGAATCGGGTTGGGCGACGCTTTTCGAAGCACTTGAAAGCCTCACGCCCGAGGACCTTGAAAGAACCGTGACCATCCGCGGCGAGCCGCACACGGTCGTTGAGGCGATAAACCGCCAACTCACGCACTACCCTTATCACATCGGCCAGATCGTCTTTCTTGCCAAACACCTCCGGGCGAGCGAGTGGAAAACTCTGAGCGTTCCGCGGAACCGCTCGGCCGAGTTCAACGCATTCCTCGCCGCGAAACAGGCCGAGGGTGCCGAACGGCTGGACCGGCTTGAGGTGACCCACGAATTCGCGAGAGAAACGTCCGATGAATAAGGTCGGGGAGAGTCTCCGGCATCAATCGACCCGAACGCGGCGGATGACCTGCGTCTTGGTCCGCCCGTTCGGCAGATATGTGACGCGGATTGTCTCGCGATAGGTCCGGAACCATCGGCGGACGTAACGGGTCGTCACATAAGAATACGGCCGGCCGCGATTCGCCCGTCTGTCGTACCTGCGGTCGTAACGTCGATCGTAACGCCTGTCATAGCGACGGTCGTAACGGCGATCCCGCCGATCACGTCGGTCGTAGCGTCCGCGGCGCTGATCGCCTTCCCAAAGTTGGCCTGCTGAAGTTGCCGGCGTTGCCGCCGCGGCCGCACTTACCGGCGGGAGAACGGCCAGTGCCATTCCAAACATCAAGGCAAAGATTATTGTCTTTTTCATAGCATTTCTCCTTTTTTGAGTAAGATCTGCCATGCCCTAGCGGGGTGAGTTTCGTCTCCATTTCAAAGAATTGAAACGAACGAAAGCATGTGTACGAATACTGTACACGGACATGCAGTTAGCACTAAGAAACCCGCAAAATCTGTGCCGAATCGGCCGCCCGTGTGCTAATCTAAAGCTTTCCCGTCAATGATGAAGGGCATTTCAATACTCGGCTCCACCGGTTCCATTGGGCAAAACACGCTTCGCGTTGTCGAGCACCTGGGCAACATTCGCGTCGTCGCAATGGCGGCCGGCCGGAATATGTCCACGTTCGCAGACCAGATCGCAAAATTTAAACCCGATTTGGTGTCATGCGATGACGAGGCTTGTGCCGAGGTGCTCGAACGCGAACTTGCTGCCCGCGGTGCCGCAGTGCCGCAGATCGAACTCAACGAAAAGGGCCTTGTCGCCGTTGCTACACATGACGAGGCAGAGACGGTCGTTTCCGCTACGGTCGGAGCGGTCGGCTTTGTCCCGACGCTTCGGGCCATCGAGGCCGGAAAGCGGATCGCACTCGCTAACAAGGAAACGCTCGTCATGGCCGGCGAGGTGATGACCGCCGCCGCGGCGAAAAGCGGTGCTGAACTGCTGCCGGTCGATAGCGAACACAACGCCATCCATCAATGCCTTCGCGGCGAGCGAACGGCAGAAGTTCGACGGCTTGTCCTGACCGCGTCCGGCGGGCCGTTTCGAACGAAAACGAAAGCAGAGATCGCAGCGGCGACCCGCGAGCAGGCGCTTAACCACCCGAACTGGTCGATGGGCGAAAAGATCACCATTGATTCGGCAACGCTGATGAACAAGGGGCTCGAGGTCATCGAGGCCCACTGGCTTTTTGGGTTCGATGCCGACCAGATATCGGTCATCGTCCATCCGCAGTCGGTCATTCATTCGATGGTCGAGATGGTCGATGGCTCCGTCATTGCCCAACTCGGCGTGACCGATATGAAGCACCCGATCCAGTATGCGCTGACCTATCCGGACCGGACACAGAATTGCCTCGAGCCGCTCGACCTAACCGCCGTCAGCGGGCTGACCTTTGAGGAGCCCGATATCGAACGCTTTCCGTGTCTCGGGCTCGCGTATCGGGCATTGCGGACGGGCGGAACGATGCCGGCGGTGCTAAACGCGGCAAATGAGGTCGCTGTGCAAGCCTTTCTCGATGGCCGCATCGGGCTTGCCGAAATTGCGGCACTGAACCAATCGGTCATGGACGATCACGAAACCGGCCCCGCCGATAGCTTTGAGGCAGTGCTCGCGGCCGATGATTGGGCTCGCCGGCGCGCTATAATGAATCTTCAGCAGGCCGCCTCGGCGGTCTAGCCTAGATAAAGGTCGCAGACCTATTGCCGTGAGCGGGCAGAATATTTGCAACGTGTCCGCTTTTGATAAGCTCTAATTGATTTCGCGCATACTTCAAGCGCATCGTGTTTATATGTGGGAGTATTTAGTACCTGTTCTAGCCGTCGTTTTCGTTCTCGGCGTCGCAATTAATATTCACGAATTCGGCCATTTTATCGTGGCAAAGATCTTCGGGATGCGGGTCGAGGCCTATTCGTTCTTCGGCCTTGGGCCGCGGATCTGGGGCTTCAAACGCGGCCATACGGACTACCGCATCTCGGCGATCCCGCTCGGCGCTTACGTTAAGCTTTACGGCGATGAGGCGACCGCCTCGCTCGAGGGCGGCGAATCCGAGGGCGAAAAGGTCCCGGACGAAGAGCTTTACGAGCTTCGCCCCCGCTGGCAGAAGTTTCTCGTCATGCTCGGCGGCCCGTTCATGAACATTCTGCTCGCTCTTTCCATTCCGTTCGGTGCGGCGATGATCTACGGCATTCCTTCAATGCCGGCACCGATCGTCGGAATGGTCGCTCCCGGCGGTGCCGCCGACCAGGCAGGAATCAAGCCCGGCGACCGCATCATCGGCGTGGACACGGTAAAGAACCCGACCTGGGAACAGGTCCGCGACAACATCGCCATCTCGCCCGATCGCGAACTGCCGCTCAAGGTTGACCGCGGCGGGCAGCAGATCGACCTGACCGTTAAGCCGACCGCAGAAAGCATCGGCGGCAACCGCATCGGTGATATCGGCATGGTGCCGGACGCAGGCGTTGAGCCTGTACAGGCGACCTCGATCGTCGAGGGCAGCCCCGCACAGCAGGCAGGGCTCGAACCGGGCGACAAGGTCATCGCTTTCAACGGAAAGTCGGTCCGCAACTCGCAGGAGCTCACGCTCCAGATCCGCGAGAACAAGGACGCTCCGGCCAAGCTGACCATCGAGCGGAACGGCGAACGCAAAGAGATCGACATCGCCGCCCGCCAGGATAGCGACGGCATTTTCCGCATCGGCGTCGGCTTTGGAGCCGCGGTGATCACGACCCGCGTGCCGACCGGTGTGCTCGGTGCGGCAAACTACGCCTATCAGGCAAATATGCGGGTGCTCGTTATGACCGGCAAGGTCTTTGGCCAGCTCTTCTCCGGCCAGCGTTCCGTACAAGATGCCGGCATCGCCGGGCCGGTCGGCATCGTCCGCACCATCGCAAGCGCGACCGAAGGCGGCGATACGCTCGCCAAGCTGATGTCGCTTCTCGCGGCGATCAGCCTGAGCCTCGGCATCTTCAACCTGCTGCCGATCCCGCTGCTCGATGGCGGCCAGATAATGGTCCTCGGCATTGAAAAGGTAATGTCCTGGTTCGGCGCGACGCTCTCGCTCGCGATCAAGGAGAAGATCCAGCTTGCGGGGCTGGCGTTCATCTTGTTCCTGATGGTCTTTGTGACCTATATGGACATTTCGAAGTTATTCTAGTTTTGAGTCCCGGCTTCGGCCGGCCACGGGTGGAGCAAACGCCGGATAAAGCCGGCACTCCCGAGACGATATGAAGCGAGTTTCCAGGGCAGTAAAGATACGTGATATCCAGATCGGCGGCGGTGCGCCCGTCACGGTCCAGTCAATGACCAAAACCGACACGACCGACGTTGACGGGACCATCCGGCAGATCGAGCAGATGGTCGAGGCCGGCTGCGAGATCGTTCGTGTCGCCGTGCCGGATGACGATGCGGCGGCCGCGCTCAAGGAGATCCGCAAGCGGACCGATGTGCCGCTAGTTGCCGACATCCATTTCCACTACAAGCTCGCCCTCAAGGCACTCGAGGCCGGCGTCGATAAGCTCCGCATCAATCCCGGCAACATCGGCCACATCGACCGCGTCCGCGAGGTCGTCCGCGCCGCCGAGGCACAGAACGTCCCGATCCGCATCGGCGTCAACGGCGGCTCGCTCGAGAAAGATCTTCTCAAAAAATACGGCACCGCAACGCCCGAAGCGATGGTCGAAAGCGGAATGCGGCACGTCCGCATTCTCGAGGACCTCGGCTTCGGCAACATCATCATTTCGCTCAAGGCTTCGGACGTGAACCGAATGGTCGAGGCGTATCGGCTGATGGCAACGAAGGTCGATTACCCGCTTCACCTCGGCGTGACCGAAGCCGGGACGCCCTTCGGGGGCACGATAAAATCCGCCATCGGGCTCGGTATTTTGCTCCACGACGGCATCGGCGACACGATCCGCGTTTCGCTCGCCGCCGAGCCGCACGAAGAGGTCCGCGTCGGTTGGGAAATTTTGAAATCGCTCGAGCTTCGCAAACGCGGCGTAACGGTCGTCGCCTGCCCGACCTGCGGGCGGCTTGATATTGATAACTTCGTAGAGATCGTCACCGAGGTCGAACGCCGCCTCGCCCACGTCGAGGAACCGCTGCATCTCTCAATTATGGGCTGCGCCGTCAATGGCCCCGGCGAGGCACACGACTCGCAGCTCGGCATCACCTTCGGCCGCAACGTCGGAATGATCTTCAAAGACGGCGTACCAATGCGCCGCGTCGCCGGCGAGGACATCGTCGAGGAATTCGTCAAAGAAGTAGAAATACTTCGGCAGGAAGGCTCGTCCGCTAAGTCACTGCTCGAAACCAAACCGCTCGTCCAGATCACCTAGAAAAAGAGCCTAGGGAAACAAGATGTTGAACGGATAGTACGGCAGGTTCCTTACGAACCCGAATACCAGCAAGAGCACAAGCAAACCCCAAATGGCCGGGAGCGAGAGCGACCACTTCGGGAACGACCGCCCGCGGACCATCACCAGAAAAAGCGAAAGATAAAAGAAACCGAAGATCAGGACAAAGACCGGGATCATCGCATTGAAGTCGAGTGCCCCGATAACGTCCCCGTGAAAGAGCCGGTGAAACCCGCGCGTCAACCCGCAGCCCGGGCAGGCAAAGCCGGTCGTTTTGTAGAGCGGGCAGGCCGGCAGAAAGCTCGACGAACTCGTCGGATCGATGTACCGGACAAGCCCGACGCCGAGCGACATCGCGCCAAAGCCAACGCCCGCAAGCACGCGCTCGTTCTTGGTCGCAAGCCCCGTGTCGATACTTTTCTGAGCAGTCTCCACTTCTTTCTTAAAGCCCCCGCCGGCCTAAGCACCGGCAAAACGAACGAACAATGAATCGGCGGCGATCTTTTTATTGAGATTTACGTTGAGTGCCGTCCGCGTCTCCTCGATTGCCGTAACCCATTCCGCCGCCCGGCGTGCACCGGCGGCCTCGGCTATCTCGCCGAGTTCGTCGGTGATATCAGGATTTGCTATCATTCCCGAGCCGCCCGCGGCCAGGACCATCACATCGCGAGCAAGCGTTTCTAGTATATCGAGCGAGGGCTCGAAGTTCTCCTTGTTCTTCGCGTCGTTCATCGCCTCGCCCGCCGCGAGCAATGCCGCAATGTCGCCGGCGACCGCCGCATCGCGAAGCACGCCGAGCATCGCCGACCGCTGCTGCCGAAAGGCCGCAAGGTCGAGCGAGACGGCCGAGCCGATGCTGCCCTTCGCCGCGATCGCCGCAAGCCGTGCATCGTCATTTGAGAATCCCCGTTCGCGCACCAGATATTCCTCGACCTCGGCCGCCGCCACCGGCCCAAAGCGAACGGCCTGCGTCCGCGAGCGGATGGTCGGCAGCAGGCGGTCCGGCTGCGAAGTGACCAAAATGATGTGCGAGGTCGCGGGCGGCTCTTCCAGAGTTTTGAGCAAGGCGTTCGCCGCCTGGTCGTTCATCTTCTCGGCGTTGTCGATGATAAAGACCCGCGTCTCGGCCTCATAGGGACGAAAGTGCGCTTCGCGTTCAAGGTCGCGGATAGCATCGACAAGGATATTCCGCTTGTAGGGTACGACCATCCCAACATCCAGATGCTCGCTGAAAAAGACCCGCTTATAGTCGTCCTTGTTCTTTTCGTCATCGGGCGGGATCGTGAACCGGCCCGAGCGTTCGCACACCGGGCACTTGCCGCAGCCGCCCGCCGTACAGATCGCCCGGCGTGTGACACCGAGGGCGAACGAACGCTTCCCGACGCCCTCCGGCCCGGTAAAGAGCAAGGCATTCGGCAGCCGGCCGACCTCGAACATACGCTCGAGCCGTCGCTTTGCGTTCGTATTGCCGATAAGTCCTTCGAACATCCGTTCCCTGATTCTAGCAGAACGGCACCCGCCGATTAAGACGGGAACAAATCTGCGAAACCGGTGTCTAAGCAAAGTACCGGAGATTTCCGGGACGTCCGTTGGCACCGGCATTCAAGATTGGAGGACCCGAACTATGTTTGACGTACTTGTTGAAACCAACGGCTCCCGAGCCGATGCCCGCGGCCGCCGAAAGTATTTTGCCGTTTCCGCACTGCTTGTCGGTGCCCTTTTTCTCTCCGCTGTCATCGTCAGCATCTACGCGGCCGACTTCGACATCGGCGGCGATCTCGATATGGCCCGGATGCTCGTCGCCCAGATCGAACCGCCCGAGCGTGTCACCGAAGAGCCGCAGCCAAGGCAGCCCGCCGCCGGAAGCACTTCGCCGTCTAACCGGCTACCTCAGCGGACCCAGAGCATCGCCCGCATCGACGAATTTCAAAAAGCTCCGGACACGGTCTCGACAGTCGTGAATACAATACCGCCGCGGCCGTTGGGAGCTTACGAGATCAGTGACCGAAATATAGGTCTTACCTATAGCGGCACCACGCGCGGTTCCGATCGCATCGGCTCGGCCGAAACCGGTTCAAGCTCTGCCGAGCTCACCCGGCCCGTTCCCGAACGCGTCGAAAGCAAACCGCCGCCGCCCGCGATAAAGAAGCCCGAGAAGGAAGTTATTCGCAGCAAGGGTGTGATAAACGGCGAGGCGATCTATCTGCCAAAGCCACCGTATCCGCCGGCGGCGATCGCGGTTGGGGCACAAGGCGACGTCAGTGTTCAAGTCACGATCGATGAAACGGGCCGCGTCATTTCTGCGAGAGCGGCAGATGGGAATCCGCTTCTTCGCACGGCTGCCGTCGGTGCGGCAAAGAGCGCCAAGTTCCGCCCGACGTTCCTAGGTGACCGGCCCGTGAAAGTGACCGGTGTGATCGTATACAAGTTCACGCGATAGGAAGTTGTTCAGAAGAAACAAGCGGTCATGTGATTCACGAATCGACGTTTTGACCAGCTCCGTCAGGAGCGAAATGTTTATAGAGACACGGCCAAAATAGATTCAAAGCCCCGTTAGGGGCGGCATAAAACGTTCAGCGTGCCGCTCCTGCGGAGCTTCGACCCATATCGGGATCGCTTCTATAAACATCACGCTCCTCACGGAGCTACGGCCAAAAAAACTTAAGCCTTGATCTTTGCATTGATCTTTAGATCGTTCTTGATAGAAACTCGAACAGGTCCTCGGCGATGATCGGCACCGGATAGGCGTGCTCGAGCTCGGCAAACTGCATTCCGTCGATCAGCACCGGCTCGTCCGACTTGATGACCGCCGGCGGGATCATCACAAAATCGCCTTCCACCTCGTCGCGGACGCGCATCAGGTCGCTGCCCGAAAGCAGCCCCGCAACCGCAACATCGCCGCCGAAGTATTCATTCCGGACCGCTACGACCCGCAGCCGCGAGCCGTGCACCTCGTTAAAGCGGGCGATCTGCTCGCCGAGCGTCGGGGCAAACATCTCGCCGGTCAGGATCGTGCCGTTTAGCTCCGCTGCTCGTCGCTCGCCGCGTGCCGGGTTTCGCCTTACGGCAGGCTCGGCCGGAACCCTCGCCGCCGGATGCGTCCGGGCATCGGCGAAGAACTTCCGTGCAATGCCGACCGCTTCCGCACGCTTGTCCGCCGGCCGCTTCTTGAGCAGCTTCTCGAATGAATTCACGAACGAGCGGATCATTCCGACGCCGTCCTCTATCTGCGGATAGTTCCCATAGTGCCGACGCGAGGGAATCCCGGCACCGGCCTTGATGTAGATCTCGTCGCCGAGAAAGGCGAAGGTCACGCCCAGCGTTCGCCTAAATTCCTTCTGCAGCCGCTCGACCTCGCGGATCGTCCGCCGGCAAAATTCGGGCGTAACGCGTGTCAGCCGCTCATCGGTGTTATAACGCGTCAGCGCAACCGGGACGATCGCCGTGCTCACCACCTTCGGGTAATGGGCCGCGAGGTCACGGAGCGTCTTCTCGAGCACCGGCCCGTCATTGATCTCCGGGCAGAGCACGACCTGAGCGTGGATCTCGATGCCGGCCGCGAGCAGCCGCTCGATCTTGCCGGAGATGTCGGCCCGCTTTTCGTCAACGCCGAGCAGATACGCTCGCGTCTTGAGGTCGGTCGCGTGGATCGAGACGTATTGCGGCGAAAGCCGCTGCTCGATAACGCGGTTCATCTCGTCCTCGGTTATCGAGGAAAGCGTCGTGTAGTTGCCGTAGAGAAATGAAAGTCGGATGTCCTCATCGCGAACGAAGAGCGATGGCCGGGCGTCCTCGGGATTGCCCTTGCAAAAGCAGAACAGGCACTCGTTCGCACACTGCCGCGGCACGATCTGCTCAAATCCGAGTCCGAAGTCCTCGCCCTCTTCGCGGTCAAATTCTATCTCAAGCGTTTCGCCATTCGCCTTTTTTACCCGCAGCGAAAGCTCGGTCTCGCCCGCCGTCTGGAAGCGAAAATCAAGGTAATCGCGGACCGCCCGCCCGTTGACCTTGACGATGCGGTCACCCGGCCGCAGCTCCAGCTCCTCGCCAAGACTGCCGGGCGTGATCTCCGTAATGATCACACCCTGCCTGCGAAGCTGCGTCACAGCCGGTGTTACCGCAAATTCGTACATATAACGACTCAGTCAGTATAGCAATCTGCAATAGGTAAATACACGAAACGGAAAGTTATAAGTGCAGGGAGAGGGCCAGTTTGATGAGCGCGAGGTGGGCTAAGTGAATGAAGCCAAAGCCTTATTCAATACTTCCTTCTTTTGCGAGTCTCTTTGCCAAATCTTCGGCCATTGCGGGTGAGCTTGCATTAATATCTATATAGACCTTTCCTTTTCTAAATCGAATTCCACCCATGCCAGTTTTCTCATCGTTCCAGAAATATGCCTCATCGCCGATGTCATTGCGGGGTTTACCCGGGCCGACTGAAAGACGATTACTCGTGAAATCCATTCTCTCTTTTGCTTCAACCACCGACCTTCCAATAAAGATCAGAACGCTTATTCCCTCCCGTCCTGACTTCCAGCTGTAACGGGATTCCTTTTCACCTTCTCGTTCACTGACAAGTTCCCACTCGGGCCGCTGTTTCTCGACAATGTCCTTCGCCACATCGCGCAAGTTAGAAAGCTCCTGACCCATGCTATGACTGCAGAGAAACACAGGCAGAGTGATAACAATAAAAATTGATGATAATGCTTTCATCTAGGAGATCATCGACACATGGGTCCACTAAGAGATACTCATTTGTTCGGAATTTCCTTCAAAATATTCCATGCTAGATCTTCTGTAATAGCGATCGTAGGGGCAGTAATTTCAATATAAACATTAGCTTTACGGAAACGTAACCGTGCGAAGTTTCCCTTCGGATCTTTGGTAGAATAGGCTTCTTCACCAAAGCCGGCACGTTCTTTTCCTGGGCCTACGGAAAGAATCTTATTCGTTGACTCCATCCTTTGTTTTGCTTCTTGCACCGAATCTCCAATAAAGATCAGAACGCTTATTCCATCCCGTCCTGACTTCCAGGTGTAGCGGGATTCGTTTTCACCCTCTCGTTCACTGACAAGAACCCAATCGGACTGTTGCTTCTCGACGGTGTCTTTTGCCACATCGCACAATTTAGAAAGTTCCTGCCCCTGTGCTGGGTGAACAGAAAGGAAAAGCACAGCCGCTAGAAAGATGGACTCTGTTAAAAACCGGTTAGCCTTCCAAATGCGATTAAATACGAACATATTCACTTGCTTAGCCGATTCAGGGCAAATCAAAAATTGACTAGGAAGCCGTTGCCCTCAAACAATATTCGACGCATGTATGCTTCGCAAAGTTGGAAAGGGCCCGCCGAATGGCAAGCCCTTTCAATGTCACACGTTAAAGCAGTCGAAGCGTTATCAACTGACCACTGACCACCGGCCACTGATAGCTTCTTTTTAAGCCGCCGCCGTCTTGCCGCCATCGATGAGGCTTGAGAGCGGCGTGTATTCAATGTTCTGCGAGGTCGCTACGGCCTCGTAGGTGCACTTACCGGCGTAGGTGTTAACGCCTTCCCAGAGCCCAGCGTCATCGGCGATCGCCCGCTCAAAGCCCTTGTTCGCGAGGTCGAGTGCATAGGGCAGCGTCGCGTTGGTCAGAGCAAAGGTCGAGGTCCGCGGCACCGCACCCGGCATATTTGCCACGCAGTAGTGAAGAACGCCTTCCTCGTAATAGGTCGGGTTCGAGTGCGTGGTCGCCCGCGTCGTCTCAAAACATCCGCCCTGGTCAACGGCTACGTCAACCAGCACCGCACCCTGCGGGATAAGGTGAAGCATATCGCGGGTAACGAGCTTCGGCGCAGCCGCACCGACAACGAGCACCGCGCCGATAACGAGATCGGCATGCGAGATGGCCTCTTCTATTTGGTAACGCGAGGAGGCAAGCGTCTGCACCTTTGAGAGAAAGATGTCGTCAAGCTGCCGCAGGCGGTCGAGATTGCGGTCGATGATGGTGACCTTTGCACCAAGCCCGACGGCCATTTTCGCCGCTTCCGTGCCAACGATGCCGCCGCCGATGATGACCACGTTTGCCGCCGGAACTCCCGGAACGCCGCCGAGCAGAATGCCCTTGCCGCCGTTCATCTTTTCAAGATAGGTCGCACCGACCTGGACCGACATACGGCCCGCAACCTCTGACATCGGCGTCAAGAGCGGCAAACGGCCCTGCTTGTCCGTGATCGTCTCATAGGCGACGCCGGTAACGTTCCGCTCCATCATCTGCTTGGTCAGCTCAAACTCCGGCGCCAGGTGCAGATAGGTGAAGAGCAGTTGATTCTCGCGCATCCGCGGATATTCGGGTGCGATCGGCTCCTTGACCTTGACGATCATGTCGCCCGCGGCCCAGATCTCGTCGGCGGTCTCGAGCATCGTCGCTCCCGCACTTACGTATTGCTCATCCGTAAAGCCCGAGCCCTCGCCCGCGCTCTTTTCCACATAGACCGTGTGCCCGGCACCCGCAAGTGCGTGCACACCGGCCGGCGTCAGCCCGACCCGATATTCGTTGTCCTTTATCTCTTTTGGCAGTCCGATCTTCATTTAAAGTTCTCCGGTTTTTTGGGGTATTACCCGATATTTCTTTTAAATTGCCGCAATCCAATAAAATACCATTATGCCCCGCCGAAAACAACGAGATCAGAGGCGATGCCGCAGGTCTTGTCGGCTCCGGCTTCGGAATTCCATCATTGGGCAAGTTCTGTCGCAAAAAGCAGTGAAAAAACACTGGCTTTTCGGAACGCGAACTCGCATAATTGCATCTAAATCCTTTTGTCCTGCGTAAGTGCTTTCAGCACGTCCTATTCTATTAGCAATTCAGGGATTGGAGACCATTCAATGAGAAGTAAAGCCGTTCGTTCGTTTCTGGGGTTCGCCCTTTCGTTCACCTTGATCTTCCCGGCGGCCGCCATCGGGCAGATCGTCACCTTTGACCAGCGGGCCGAGGAGATAAAGCTCGCGGCCGATCTTAAAGAACGGACAAGCCGTTCGGCCGAAGGGCTGGTCGAGGAACGCCTCGCCGATGGAAGTGTAATGGTTGACCTCCGCGGAAGGTTCCAGCACGTTGCACTCGCAAATCTCGGCCGCGACGGCCGTCCGGCCGCGAGCTGCGTCTCAAGCCTCAAGGAAGCGAACGCCTTCCTCGGCCGCGACCTCGAGACCGGCGACCTGATGCCGAACAACCCGCGGAGCTTTGACCCCTTTGCGGTCGATGCTTCTGACTACGGAATGACGGACGAGGAAATGGCCTTTTACCGCGAGCTGATCGCCCGCTATATCGAGCAGGCAGAGCTCAGCCCCTCGGCCGCGAACATCAGCATTGTAAACAACGATGGCCCGAACGAAGGCTTTAACGACCCGACCCCGGTAGCCCCCGAAGGCGGCAACACCGGAACGACGCGCGGCCAGCAGCGGCTAAACGTATTTACAGCGGCCGCCGGCATCTGGGGAGCGTTTCTTGATTCGACCGTGCCTATCCAGGTCGGCTCGCAGTTCAACGATCAGACCTGTACGGCAAACTCTGCCGTCCTGGGCTCGGCCTCGACCACCACTGTCCACCGTGATTTTGCTAACGCCGGCTTCTCCGGCACCTGGCACCACCAGGCACTTGCCAACAAACAGGCGAGCGCCGACCTTTCGGCAAATCCGGACCTGACGGCGACATTCAACAGCCGGCTCGATGGCCGCCCGGATTGCCTCGGCGGAATACGTTTCTATCTCGGCCTCGACAATTCAACCCCGAGCGGAACGCTCAATCTTTTGATCGTTGTCCTCCATGAGATCGGCCACGGGCTCGGGTTTGCCGATTTTGTCAACGGAACGACCGGCGCCTGGTTCAACGGATTTCCGGACGTCTATGCCCGCTTTCTTTTCGATCGGACGACATCGCTGCTGTGGCGTGATATGACAGACGGACAGCGGGCGGCATCGGCGATAAACAACAACAATGTTCTCTGGGATGGCGAGAGCGTCCGGCTTTCTTCATCGGGCCTTTCGGTGGGACGCGATGCCGCGACCGGTCGGGTCGAGGTCTATACACCGTCTCCTTACGACGGCGGCTCATCGGTCGCCCACTGGAACACGCGCGTAACTCCAAGCTTGCTGATGGAGCCGTTCATCACTTCCGGCGTTCCTCTTACGCTCGACCTGACGCGGCAGCAGATGCGCGACATCGGCTGGTACCGCGACTCTGATGCCAACGGCACGCCGGACACCATCACAAATGTGACGCCGAGCGGCGGTTCCTTGCTCATCGGCTCGCAGGCGAATATCAATTGGAGTAACAACGGCGGCTTTAACCAGAACGTAGCCATCGAACTTTCGCTCAATGGCGGTGCGACCTATACACAGACGCTCGCCGCCAATATCCCGAACACCGGAAGCTTCTCGTTCACCGTTCCGAACTCACCGACCCAGCAGGGACGCATCCGCATCCGCGAGGTCAACTATGCCTCGCCTGCCGGCGTTTCCTCGCTCGATTTCACCATCACGAATACACTGCCGGTGCTCGATGTTCCGTTCGATCTGGACGGCGACGGCAAGACCGACATTTCCGTTTTCCGGCCGAATCCGGGGCAGTGGTGGTATCTGCGTTCCAGCGACGGCGGCAATCGTGCATTCGCTTTCGGTTCGCCGACGGATACGATCGTGCCGGGCGACTACACCGGCGACGGCAAGGCCGATATCGCCTTTTGGCGGCCGACAACGGGCGAGTGGTTCGTTTTGAGGAGCGAGGACTCGACCTTCTTCGCGTTCCCGTTCGGAGCGACGGGCGATGTGCCTTCGCCGGCGGATTTTGACGGTGACGGCAAACAGGACACGGCCGTCTTCCGGCCTTCGACCTCGACCTGGTTCGTCCGGCGGTCGTCGGATTCGCAGGTGGCGATAACGCCGTTCGGCATCGCGGGCGACAGGCCCGTTCCGGCCGACTATGACGGCGATGGCAAAGCGGACATCGCGACCTTCCGTCCGGTTCCGGGGCAGTGGTGGTATCTGCGTTCGAGCGACGGCGGCAACCGCGCCTTCGCCTTTGGAAGCTCGACCGACCTTGCGGTACCGGGCGACTACACCGGCGACAACAAAGCCGACATCGCCTACTTCCGGCCTTCGACCGGCGAGTGGTTCATCTTGCGGAGTGAGGACTCGAGCTTCTTCGCCTTCCCGTGGGGAGCGAACGGTGACCAGCCGGCACCGGGCGATTACGACGGCGATGGCAAGATAGACGCGGCCGTCTTCAGGCCATCAAACTCGAACTGGTTCGCCTTAAGGTCAACCGCAGGCCCGCTCATCCTCCAATTCGGCATCACCGGCGACCGCCCATTGCCAAATGCCTTCGTGAGGTAGGGCCGAGAAGCCGGAAACGGAAAGCCGGAGGAGCGGGTTGATCCGAGCCTTCGGTTTTCGTTTTTTTGTTTTCTTTTTGTGGATCAACTCTTCCTGACCGATCGGGCACGCGTCACCTTCCGGCGGCTTACTTGAACGGCCAGATGATCGGGATGAAGATGGTAGCGACGATCCAGAACATCACATTAAGCGGCGTGCCGACCTTTATGAAGTCGATGAATTTGTATTGCCCGGGGCCGTAGATCATCGTATTTGTCTGGTAACCGACCGGCGTCATAAAGCTGGCCGAGGCAGCGAATGTTATGGCCATCAAAAACGGCGTCGGGTCGCCGCCCAGCGTCTGCGCTGTCGCGATAGCTATCGGTGCCAGCAACGCCGCGGTCGCGTTGTTCGACATCGTCTCGGTCAGCATCGTCGTAAGCAGATAGAACGCCGAAACGAGCGCTATCGGCCCCCAACCGCCGACGTAACGGAGCATGTTTTCGGAGATCAATGCGGCCGCTCCGGACCGCTCAAGCGCGACGCCGAGCGAAAGAACGCCCGCGAGCAGAAATATGATCTTCCAGTCGATCGCCTCGTATGCCTCCTCGATCGAGATACACCGCACAAGCACCAGCCCGACCGCTCCGAGAATCGCCGTAACGACGATCGGCGCAAGATCGAACGTAGCCCCAACAACGACCGCCGCGACGATCCCGACCGCAAACAGTGCTTTATCCCGCCGAAATTCGGTCGTCTCCATCTCAGAGGTGATGATGAACTCGCCGCTCCGGCGTAGGTTCGCGATCCGCGACTTCTCTATCTCGATCAGCAGAACGTCGCCGGCGCTCAACTCCGTATCCGAAAGCTTTTCCCGCAGCAGCCGGCCCTTGCTCCGGATGGCGAGCACGGTCGCGCCGAACCGGTCGCGAAAGTTCGACCGCTGCAGAGTGCTCCCGATGAGGTCCGAGGTCGGCAGCACAACGGCCTCGATCAAGCGGTAGTCGTCGTTCGAGAGCGTCTCATCGCCCCACTTCGATTGCGCCTTGAACTGCACGCCCTCGCGTTCCTGCAGCGAACGGATCTGGTCAAGGTCGCAGCGGACAAGCAGGACATCGTTCTCCCGAAGCTTCGTGCTCGGCGAAGGCACCTGAATGACGCGCCCTTCGCGCTCGATCTTGAGGATCGTAAGCTCGAGGTCCTTGACGAGCGGAGCTTCCTTTATCATTTTCCCCGCCGAGATCGAGCCTTCCATGATGACGATCTCCGCGAGGTAGTCGCTCATCGCAAAGTCGTCCATCAGGTCGCCGCCCCCGCGCCGCTCGGGAATAAGGCGAATGCCGATGACGAGCAGGTAAAGCGTCCCGAGTGCGAAAAAGATCAGCCCGAGCGGCGTGAACTCGAACATCGTAAACGGCCGAAGCCCGTTTGCCTGGGCGATCGAGCTGACGAGGATATTGGTCGAGGTGCCGATGAGCGTGCAGACGCCACCGAACATCGAGGCGAACGAGACCGGGATCAGGATCTTCGAGGCCGAAATGTTGTTCTCGCGGGCCGCGGCCAGTAGTATCGGCAGAAAGATAGCGACGACCGGCGTGTTGTTGATAAAGGCCGAAAGCACGCCGACGATCAGCATCACCGTGATGATGCCGAACCAGAAACCGCTCCGAAAGACCCGCGTCGTTATCTCGCCGAGAAAGCTGACGGCCCCTGTCTTAAAAAGCCCGGCGCTCAGCACGAACATCGCCCCGACCGTCAGCGTCGCCGCATTGCTAAAGCCCGCGAGGCCCTGCTCGGGCGTGATTATCCCGCTCAGCAGCAGAATGCCCATCACCAATAGCGCGACCACATCGACGCGGAGCTTTTCCGTTACGAAAAGCGTGACCGCGAGAACGAGCACGGCGAGAACGATGAGCATTTCGTACATAGATCAGAGAGGCGAAACGTCCGTCTATAGTAAATGCTAGTCGCCGCCGAGACAATCTGAAGCCCAAACGGCATTTCGCCACTCCGTGGTCTCAGCTGGCAGGCCGTGTCAAGTCAGGTCCTCGTCTAGCTGAGGTTCTGCCGGAAGAACGCGGCCGCGGTCTCCGCTGCAGATTCAAGCGTTCCTGGTTCTTCGAAAAGATGCGTTGCGCCTCGGATGATCACCAGCTCCTTCTCACACGTCAGCTTGCCCGCTGCCTGTTTGTTGAGTTCGATGACCTCATTGTCGCGGCCGCCAACGATCAACAGGACCGGACAACGTACCAGAGGGAGATACCTCGCCGCGAGATCCGGCCGTCCTCCCCGAGAGACGACACACGAAACAGTTTCCGGCAGTTGTGCCGCGGCAATAAGCGCGGCGGCAGCCCCGGTGCTCGCGCCGAAGAGCCCGACCTTTAGCCCGCGCGTTTCCGGGATCGCCAAGACCCGTTCGATCGCGCCGACCAGGCGCTCACCGAGCATCTCGATACTAAAGCGAATATGCCTCGTGTAGCGGTCTATTGCCTCTTCGTCCTCGCTGAGCAGATCGAACAAAAGCGTTGCGATGCCTGCCTTCTGTATCTCGCCGGCTACAAAACGGTTCCTCACGCTCTTTCGGCTGCTGCCGGAGCCATGGGCGAAGAGTACGATCCCGCGGGCTCCGGGCGGCACGACAAGGTCTCCCTCGAGCGTTACGCTGCGAAGCCGTATCTCGATCGTGAGCTGTTTCGATGTTCCTGTCTCGATCATATGTCAAACTCCAGATGGAAATGTCTCCGCTTCGCCGGCAGCCCATCTCGCCGAACGTTCGAGCGGTTCTACGGCCCGCGTTTCATCTATATGGATAACCGCGTCAAACTGCTGCGACAGCCGGGCCTTGAAATAGTGGCTTTGCCGCTCGGTCTCAGGGCGGTATATCACCCCGATCGCCCGCTCGAGCAGGGGCACGCGAAGGGCTGAATCGCATTGCGAAGCGCCGTCGAAATGCAGAAAAAAGCGGCCAATGCCCGAACGGTGAAACACTTCCTCCACGCTTTCCGGCAGCGCCTTGCGGACGCGCATCCGGTGGGCAGGTTCACCCCAGTTATCGGCAGCGGTGACCGTCCCTTCAAAGGTAGTGAAGCCGATCAGAAACGAATTGTTGCCATACCGCTCGCGGCAAAGCTGGCCTACGTTCCATTCGCCGCGGCGGCCCATTTCCGTTGCCCTGGCGTCACCTAGATGCGAGTTGTGTTCCCAGACCACGATCTTCGCGGGCCGGCCGTTCTCTGCTGTAAGGTGCTGATCAAGCTCGGCAAGCGTCTCGGCCATGTGAGCGTCGCGCAGGTTCCACGATGAAACGTCGCTGCGGTACATCAGGCGATAGTATCGTTCAGCATTTCTCACGAGCCTCGCATTCTGTGCCGCTGAAAAGTATTCGACCCTAGCGATCCGTCCGTCGCTCCGAGCGAGATCGGCAGCGCGTTCATAGATCTCAAGGAGCTGCTCAACGACCTCGTCCTCGCAGGATCTTGAAAGCCCGAATGCCGTCGAGTAGCCGTAAAGCTGGGTATCCTCGTCGAAATGGTCGAAGCACGAATACCGCTTCCGTGCAACTGCTGCAGCCTCGGGATCGACGCCGTTAAGATATCTGATGACCGCATCGATCGACGTCTGAAGGCTGTAAAGGTCGAGCCCGAAAAAGCCTACCCGCGGCAACATCTTCGGGAGCGAATCATTGTAGCTTCGAAGCCAGCCGACGAAATCAAGAACGTCTGCGTTGCGCCACATCCAGGCCGGAAAGCGCCGGAAGCCGCCAAGCGCATCGACGGCGTTTTCGTCATTTCCGGTGCCGCAAACGAAACGGTTGACCCGGTCTGCGTCCGGAAAATCCGCCTCGACCGCTACCGCATCAAAGCCCTTTTCTTCGATCAGCCGCTTGGTTAGCTGTGCCCTTTCGCGATAGAACTCATGCGTTCCATGAGAAGCCTCCCCGATAAGAACGAAACGTCGCTCACCGATCGTTTCGATAAGCGGATCATAGTCGCTCAGTTCGCCCGGCTCGAGGCAATACATCTCCCGGCGAACCACTTCATCAAGCAGTTCGGTAGTAGCAATTCCAAACATTCCTGCACCTCCCGTTCACTCGGCCATGGCGGCACGCCCGATCTCGGCATCCGACCTTGCCAGCAGTTCGCGAACTTCCGAGTCGGTTGTTTGAGAGAAATCGTCGTACCACATCCCAACGCCATAGAAAGGTTCGGGCGTGGCCGCACAAACACAGACGACATCGACAGTCCGGCCGATGTCCTCGCATGTATCGGCAGAACCGACCGGAACCGCGACGACGATCTCCTTCGTCTGCCGCGTCTTGAGCGCGCTGACCGCCGCTCGCATCGTTGCACCCGTTGCCAGGCCATCGTCCACAACGATAACCGTCTTGCCTCGCAGGTCGAACTGCGGCCGATGATCGCGGTAGGCAGCCTCCCGGCGGTCGAGCTCTTCCTGTTCGCGAGCCGTTATCCGCTCGATCACCGGATCCGTCAGGCGGAGCCCGCGAACGAGCGATTCGTTAAGTACTCTGATCTTGCCGGTCGCGATCGCTCCGAAGGCAAGCTCTTCCTGCCCGGGAACGCCCAGCTTTCTTACCGCGAAGGAATCAAGCGGTGCTCCAAGCGCACTCGCAACCTCGAAAGCGACCGGAATTCCCCCGCGGGGAAGGCCGAGAACGACCACGTCCTCCCGATCCGCATAGCTGCGAAGATGCTCCGCTAGTTGCTTCCCGGCCTCGCGTCTGTTTCGGAAACGGATAGTCACTTTTCCGTCCTCCATTATGGTCTCTGGAACCGTGCTTTATGGGCCTTCGAGACGTCCTTTAGCAGTTCGCCGGCAAGCTCTTCATCGCCGCGAAGAGCGATGTCTGCCTGTGAGACAATGCCGCAGAGTGCACCGCTTTTATCAACGACGATCATCCGGCGGATCATTTCCTCTTCCATTTGTTCGACGCACTCGTCAAGCTTCGCGTTCTCGCTTACGGTCCTTGCGGGAAATGTCATGATCTCGGCCGCCGTCATTGCGAGTGCGTTCTTTCCGGCCGCTATCGAGTTTGTGACGATATCTCGGTCGGTTATCATCCCGACGGGCTTCTTGTTTACCGCATCCTCGACCACAGGGATCGCACCGCAGTCGAACTCGACCATCAGATGCGCGACATCGCGAAGCCCCATTTCCGGCGTACAGAATGCAGGGTTCTCGCTCATTACTTTCTTGACCTTCATAACGAAACCTCCTTCGGCGTATAGGCCGATTGTGTGTTTTGTCGGTTCTTATCCGGCAATTTGAGTAAAGTGCAATTCTTGTGCCGATGGAGCATGGCCCGGCAAGCGGTACATTTCGGCGAAAAAACGGGCTTTTGCCCTGCGGACGGCGAAGTTTGGCCGTGGAATAGCTCGCACTGCCCGAATTCGCCTATCCGAAAGGTCTCGGGGACGGGCATCACCGTCGTTGAAGGCGGCCGCGGAAATGTGCGACATTCTTCGAATGATCGAGAACATCATCCCGGCCCGCGAGGCGAGCATCGGCTCGATGGACGTCCGCCGCGTTCTTCCCTTCCGCGAGCGGCGAACGGTCGGCCCGTTCATCTTTGTTGACGACTTTGGCCCGGTCGAGGTGGTCAGCGGAACGTCGCTCGATGTGCTGCCGCATCCGCACATCGGGCTCGCGACCGTGACGTATCTTTTAAGCGGCCGGATGAAACACCGCGACAGCCTCGGCTCGGTGCAGGTGATCGAGCCGGGAGCAGTTAACTGGATGACGGCCGGCCGCGGCATCGTCCACTCTGAGCGCGTCTCTGACGCCGGAAATGAACCGGGCAGCGGGCTCTTCGGCCTGCAGACCTGGGTCGCTCTTCCTCAGCGGCTTGAGGATTGCGAACCGGCCTTTCGCCACACCGGCCGCGAGGAACTCCCCGAGACCGAAGGCGAGGGGACGCGGCTCCGCGTCATTCTCGGGAGCGGCTTTGGCCTGCGGTCGCCGGTCGAAACCCATGGCGAGCCCTTTTACGCCGAGGCCGAGCTCGCGGCGGGGCAGACGCTCGCCATCCCACGCGAGATCGAGGAGCGGTCGGTCTATCTCCTCAAAGGCCGGCTCACCGCCGATGGCCGCGAGATATTGCCCGGCACGATGGCTGTTTTCAGCGAAGGCGGTGAAGCCGAGGTCCACGCCGCCAAGGATTCGCGGTTCATGATCATCGGCGGCGCCCGGCTCGACGGCAAACGCCACATCTGGTGAAACTTCGTCTCCTCGAACCGCGAGGCCATCGAGGACGCCAAGCTCCGCTGGCACCGCCAGGAATTCCCCGAGATACCCAACGAGACCGGCCACATCTCCCTCCCCGAAAAAAGCTTCCGAACCCCACCACCCGATTCGGATAATGATTCCTTAGTAACTGTATAAGAATTTTCTTGACATTCGATCTGAATGGTCTACAATTGGGGCACTCGATAATTTGTTTCATCCCAAAGATATTAGTTCCAGCGGCAATCTGCTTACACCGTCGTTGTTTCTCTACCTCTGGGATTTCCACTAGCCCGAACTTGGTGAGAAGCTAAAATGAGATTCTTTTCCCTCTTTAAAACCGCGCTTTTTCTTACGTCGGTCATCGCTGTATTTGGAACTTCCGTCACTATATTTGGTCAATGTCCCCCATTTTCGTTTTCAGCCAGCCCCGGACCCAATCATCGAACAATCACTCTGACGATTGGCGGTCAAATAAACGGAACCGCGACAGTGCAAATCATGGACGCCAACGGTCAGTGGCAGCATTTATTCTCGACCCTTGTAACTGGAAGTTTCCCTATGGGCGGGTATGGCCATAATCAGACAGTTCGCTATAGGGCTCAAAACGGCGGATCCTGCACAGGTTACTCAGAATCGTCCGCAACGACCTTCGATGTCGGGCAACCATGGCTTAGGGTTTGGCCCGGGCCTGGAAGCTCTGTGTATATTCAATCCGGGGCGGTTTCGCCCGACATGAATAGCGCAGTCCTCATGTCAACGACAGGCGTTGAACCGTTTACGTTCCACTCAAGCTGGCAGACTTTGCCGCCGAACGTTGCGGCTCCGCAAATAGTACCAATTACCACCAACGTTACTTATTATTTTTATGCTCGAATCGATCTCGGAGGCGGGCAGATAAGGCGAACACCGACCTATATGGTCAGGCTTTCGCCCGATCAGGATTTCGGCTCCTGTTCAGATCCTTGGAAAATTAGAATCGTACCCGAGGCTCCAAAAATGGTTGGGAAGCCGGTCAATGTAGTGAATGGGAATATGTATTTGGCCCATACCGATTACATACTTTCCGGTACCGATACTGAAAACAAGATAGGAATCGAGAGAAGTTATAACAGTCTACTTCAGAACATTGGCCTTTTCGGACTTGGATGGACGACCGAATACGATCAATACCTGACTTTTATTGACTCAAAAAATGTCCGGCTTCAGTTGCCAGATGGGCGAGGGATTTACTTCGCGAGGGCGTCTACCTCAGATCCGTTCACTGGAATCACTCCTGGTTTTCCGGGCATCTTGGAAGTCAAAGGTGATGGAACCCTAACTCTGCAAATCGCTGACGGCCGTGCGACCGGCTTCAGTGCCACGGGTGCACTTGTCTGGCAAAAGGATCGGAACGGAAATCAAACAACGGTTAACTACAATTTCTCTGGGGTAATCACCGGCGTGACGGACTCATTTGGACGAAGCATGGCGATCACAATCGGATCTAACGGACTTGTTTCGGAGATATCAGACGCTTATGGAATAGTCGCCTCTTATGACTATTTTCCTTCGTCCAGCCTCCTTAAGACAGTCACCTTTCCGGATGGTTCGAAGTATCAGTTTGAATACGATACAACCTCATCTCCCGGCCGAACTCTGCTCAAAACGGTCAAGGACGCTCTGAATAATGTCCTTGAAACCCACCTTTATGATAGCCAGGGTCGTGCAACAACGTCTGAGGAGGCCACGGTTGGCGGGCAGGTTCAGAATAAGTACTCGCTCGATTACTCCAATCCAAACTTCACAACTGTGACCGATGGTTTGGGACGTGTTACGAAATATCACTTTGATCGAACGAACTCCCGTAATGTAGTTAAGAAGATCGAGGGGCTGTGCAATTGTGGCGGCTCCGGTTCGGAGACGACGGAGTATTTTTATGATACAAACTTAAATCTGATTAAACAGACCGACGGCCTGGGTCGGGATACTACCTACACATACGATACTGACCAGAACCTAACGACGCTTACCGATGTCCTTGGTACTCAGGAGTGGACATACAACAGTTTCGGGCAGGTGTTGACTTATAGAGACAGGGTCGATTCGCAGAATTCCGATCCGAATGTTAACACGCAGATCAACACGTATGACGCGAACGGAAACCTGCTGACCTCGAAAGACGCCCTGAATAACGTAACGACCTTCACCTACAAGGCTAACGGTCAGCTTGAGTCCGCGAAAGACGCGAGAAACAACACGACGACGCTTACTTACGATTCGCAGGGCAGATTGACGCAGATAAAAGACGCGAACAACAAGACGACGAGCTTTGAATATGACGCGCGGTCGCGGGTGACCAGCACCACGAATGCGATCAGCGAAACGACCTCGTTCGAGTACGACCTGAATAACCGTTTGAAAAAGGTGATCAATCCGGACACGAATTTTGTCGAAAATACTTACGATCTTGCGGGACGCAGGACGGCGGTGAAAGATGCGCGCGGGAACACGACGAATTTCACCTATGACAGCGCATTTCGTTTGACCGGCGTCACCGATCCGCTCAGTCAAACAATGAGCTATGGCTACGATCTGATGTCAAATCTTACATCGCAGACGGATGCTCTGGGGAATGTGACGAATCTTGAGTACGACAGTTTCAACCGGCTGAAAAAGATCATCTATCCCGAAGCAACTTCCGGTGCGACGCGGCTTGAGGAATCGATAACTTATGACCAGGTCGGGAATATAAAGACCAGAGTCGATACCGCCGGCCGCGTAACGTCTTTTGATCACGATAACGTTGATCGTCTGATCCGGATCACGGATGCGTTAAACAAGCAGACCAATTTCGAGTACAACCTACGCTCGCAGCTTACAAAAGTGAAAGATGCTCTTAATCAGGAGTATTTATTTACATATGACGCTTTGGGCCGGGTGTTGAGCCTGTCTCGGGCGGGGACGACGATGAGCTTTGAGTACGACGCTGTTGGAAACCGCATCTTGCGGACCGACCATATGGGCCGCAGGACGGCCTATGAGTACGACGCTCTTGACCGTTTGACCGAGATAGAGTATCTGCCGACGCTGGGCGTTGGGATACAGCCGCCGCCTGCCGGCTTGCCAAACGCAACGGCGACCTATGCATATGACGACCTTTCGCGGCTCGTTTCGGCGACGAACAGCTCGGGAACGGTTGCCTTCGCCTACGATAACCGTGGCCGGTTAAAGAAGGAGACGGACGTTTTCGGGAATGTCATAGAGTTCGGGTATGACGCGAACGGCAACCGGACGCAGTTGAAGCTCAACAGCAACGTCCACACCACCTATGCCTATGACGCCGCCAACCGCCTGACGACGCTAACGGACGACGCGGGCCAAAGTTTCACATATGGCTACGACATCGCCGACCGGCTGATCTCAAAGGCGTTGCCGAATGGGGTGACGACGACGTACGAATATGACGGGATGTCGCGGCTGACGAGGCTCAGGGATACGGGGCCGGGCGGGGTTTTGTTTGACCGGCAGTATTCATATAACGCGGCGAACCAGATCTCGCAGATCGTCGAGCCAACTCGGTCGCGAACGTTCGGCTATGACAATGTCGATCGGCTGACGTCGGTGACCGATGCGACATACGGAAATGAAAGCTACTCCTTCGACGACGTCGGCAATCGCCTGACAAGCCATCTTGCATCGGGCTACGGCTACCAGTCGGGACAGTTCAACCGGCTGATCTCGGCCACGACAGCGACTCAGACGGTAACCTATTCGCACGACGCGAACGGCAACACCACGACAAAAGCCGACGGCGCAAACTTCTGGCGATACACCTGGGATTACGAGAACCGCATGGCCGAGGCGGCGACGAGGAAAGAGAAGGTGCGTTACAAATTCGACGCACTCGGCCGCCACGTGCAGCGGATCGTCGGAAGCGGAAAGGAGAACACGAAGTTCACCCACGACGGCCTCGATGTCCTGGTCGACGACAATGCCGGAACGCTGACAAAATACCAAAATGGCCCCGGGATAGACAACAAGCTCAGCCTGAAAACCGGATCGGATGTAAAATACTTCCTCGCCGATCATCTCGGCTCGACGAACGGACTGGCAGACGCGACGGGTTCTTTGACAGCACAGTCGGGCTACGACGCCTTTGGGAACGCGACGAACGCGGCTTTCCCGACGCGATACCAATTCACCGGTCGCGAATACGACCAGCTTACCGGTCTCTACCACTACCGCAATCGCTGGTACGACCCGAAGCTCGGCCGCTTCATCTCCGAAGACCCGATCGGCTTCGCCGGCGGCGACGTAAATCTTTACGGATACGTCGGCAATCGGCCTCTTACCCGGCGCGACCCGACTGGATTGTACCCGAACACGATTGCCGCCGACCCGGGAACGTTGCGTCTTGGGGCAGCGGCAATGGCTGCGTTGGGCGTCCTGGCACCTCCGCTCGGCGTTGCGGCTGTCGGTGGAGCTGCGATTTACGTATCGTGGCAGCTTGGTGAAGAGATCGCAAGGCACCCGTCAAATCCGCTCTCCCGTCCGTGGGTCTCGCCCGACGTGATCCGGCCCCCTCTCATTCCGCCGGTGTCGCGGCCATATTGCCAGCCGGCCCCGAGGGCCATACCCTGGTATCGAGATCGAACTATCCCATGGCCTGATCCCAATCCAGAAAGAGATGGCTGCACCGAAGAGTGGGCTCGTGCATATGAATGGTGCGCAGAGAACATTGGCAGACGAGATCAACGAAGAGGCACTGGCGGTTATACCGACTTGCAATCATGCGCGCGAGGTCGCGTTAGCGAAAGGTGTGGAGGAAATCGAATTGATTGGGGGAATTCAAATTTATGACCGAGATCGATTTCCTTCAACGCTACCAGTTTTTGTTAGAGCATGGCGACATTTCGGCGGCCCTGAACATTTGCGACGAGTTTATATTGGCAAAACCCCGTGCTGCTATCGGATTTTGGAAAAAGGCCACCCTTTTCGCACGCCAAAACCAATTTCAGGAAGCAGTTGCAACCATTGACGAAGCGATTAGACTTCATCCGGATGATGCTCGATACCACTTCTTTCGAGGATGGTGGAATTTCGAGATCGGCAACTATAGGGCTGCTGAAACGGATCAAACAATTGCAATACAACTTGAAAAGGAGACTAATAGCACGGTTTTGATCGAAAGTGCTTATTTTTTTCGTGCGCTAGCCCGAATTCGGCTAGATGAGTTCGAAGATGCGTTGACAGACGCTGACGAAGTTTCAGAGGATTTCCTGATATATTTGGAATCCGAAGGTAAGCTTACAAACAAAAACATCAAAGAATATGCTAGAAATCGAATGAAGTCGTAATTGCAATTCGCGTTCGGAGCTTACGGGGACAAAGGTGTTTGGTTACGACAATATCGACCGGCTGACCTCGGTTGCGGATGCGGTGAACGGGAACGAGAGCTATGCCTTTGACGGCGTCGGGAACCGGACCGCCAGTCATTTGTCGAACACCTACACCCACCAGCCGTTCAACCGTCTGACGGCGACCGAAACGGGAAGCTATTCACAAGACGCGAATGGGAACACGGTCTCGAAGGTCGAAGGTTCAAGGCGTTGGACGTATTCCTGGGACTACGAGAACCGGCTGACGCAGGCGTGGGACCGCAAGACTCGCGTCCGTTATAGCTACGATGCTGTCGGTCGGCGGGTCGAGCGAAACCTCGGCTTTGGCCGGGAGCGGACAAAGTTCACGTACGACGGCGAGGATGTATTGCTCGACGACGCAAACGGGACACAGACCAAATATCTGAACGGCCCGGGCATTGATAGCAAGCTGAGAAGCAAGACCGGCGGCACGGCCAACTACTACCTCGCCGATCATTTAGGCAGCACCAACGCCTTGACGGATTCGAACGGAGCAATCACGGCCTCGCAGAGCTACGACGCATTTGGCAACGCCACCAACCCGGCTTTCCCGACCCGCTACCAATTCACCGGCCGTGAGCGTGACGACTTCACCGGACTCCAGTTCTCACGAGCGAGATTCTACGATGGTACGTTGGGACGGTTTATTAGTGAGGATCCTATTGGGTTCGCCGGCGGTGATGTGAATCTCTATGGGTATGTCTGGAAC
>ERZ761602.2382-NODE-2382-length-29703-cov-4.540374_pt1 | contig 29703 bp, 27 predicted proteins | sample MGYA00512165_ERZ761602 | MGnify/ENA primary metagenome ERZ761602 (study PRJEB28899, sample SAMN02445085) | bioreactor sludge metagenome | biome: EBPR sludge; isolation source: Thorneside wastewater treatment plant | place: Australia: Brisbane, Thorneside...
ATTCTGGGACATCGGATCCGGTCTGGTGAAGGGCGCGGTGTTCGGCTTTCTCGTGGCGCTGATGGGCTGCTATCACGGGATGAATTCGGCGCGCGGCGCGCAGGGCGTGGGGGCCGCCACGAAATCGGCGGTGGTCGCGGCCAGCGTGCTGATTCTCGCCGCCAACTATCTGCTGACAGAGGTGTTCTTCTCGGCATGATCGAACTTTCCGGCGTCACCAAGAGCTTTGGCCCGAACCGCGTTCTGCGCGGGGTGGATCTGGTGATCCCCAGGGGGCAAAGCATGGTGGTGATCGGCGGATCGGGCACCGGCAAGTCGGTGCTGCTGAAATGCATCCTTGGCCTTGTCCGCCCGGACGGCGGCACGATCACGCTGGACGGCCAGGATGTGACGCGGGCCGAGCGCGATGCCTTCCTGTCGCGCTTCGGCATCAACGAATTCGAGCGCGTGGGCGAGCGCGAGCTGCGCCTCGGGTGATCCGCGGCGCGCGCCCTGGACATCGGCGCGATAACCGAGCGATATTCGTTTTTGCCGCTGCCGCCTCCGATCGAGCCTCCGCCATGCCCGACAGCATCGCCCCCGACTCCCTGCGCCGACTCGTCCTGCCCGACCGCGTGCACCGGAGCCTCTACACCGATCCCGCGATCTTCGACCTGGAGATGACGCGCATTTTCGGGCGCTGCTGGCTGTTCCTCGCGCACGAGAGCCAGATCCGCGCGCCCGGCGATTTCGTCCGCGCGCGGCTCGGGCGCGAAGACGTCATCGTCGTGCGCGCGCGCGACGGGCGCATCCGCGCGCTCGTCAACCGCTGCACGCACCGCGGCGCGCAGGTCTGCCAGGCCGAGCGCGGCAATACCGCCGGCTTCGCCTGCCCCTACCATGCCTGGACCTTCGGCCTCGACGGCGCGCTGAACTCGGTGCCGCACCGGCAGAGCCTGCCGCCCGATTTCGATCTCAAGGACCCGCGGCTCGCGCTCGCCGCGGTCCCGCGCGTCGAGAGCTATCGCGGCTTCGTCTTCGGCAGCCTCGCGCCCGGCGGCGAGAGCCTCGTCGAGCATCTCGGGCCGATCGCCGCGGTGATCGACAACGTCGTCGATCGCGCGCCCGACGGCGAGATCGAGCAGGCGGGCGGCATCGCCCGCCAGGAGTATCGCGGCAACTGGAAACTCCACCACGAGAACGCGAACGACACGCTGCATCCCGGCTTCGTGCACGAATCGTCGGTGTCGGCCGCGCGCGGCGACCCGCGCGACTACGCGGCGCCGGCCTACGACGGGCATCAGACGCACACGCAGATGCTCTCGAACGGCTTCGGCGTGCGCGAATGGCAGAGCCTGTCGCTCACCGGTTTTCCGGCGGGGCATTCCTACATGGGCGGCTTCTACCGCGGCGGCGTGCTCTCGCCGGATCGCGACGATCCGGTCTGGCGCGAATACCGCGCGCGGCTCGTCGCCCGACACGGCGAGGAGAAGACCGCGCGCGTGCTCGGCGAAGACCGCTTCAACAACCTGCTTTACCCGAACGTGAGCATCAACGCGCAATACCAGCAGATCCGCATCGTCACGCCGCTCGCGGTCGATCGCACGCGGGTCACGGCGTTCTGTTTCCGCCTGAAGGGCGCGCCCGAGGCGCTGTTCCACCGCGCGGTGCGCTTCCTCACCAACCTGTCCTCGCCGGCCTCGATGATCCTGTCCGACGACATCGAGATTTTCGAGCGCGTGCAGGGCGGCCTCGCCAACCCCGAACCGGAGTGGCTGGATCAGTCGCGCGGGCTCGGCGCCGACCGGACCGAGGCGGGCGGGCGCACCGTCTCCGCCGGCCTCAGCGAGTTGCCGCACCGCGCCCAATACGCGGCCTGGCTGCGCTACATGACGGCGGCGGCATGAACGCGGCGGTGGAGATCGACGTGAAGAGCGAAGCGGAGGCTTTCCTGATCGCCGAAGCGCGCCTGCTCGATGCGGGGCGCTTCGACGAATGGCTGGCGCTTTTCGCCGAAGACGGGTTTTATTGGGTTCCGGCCGCGCCCGGCCAGAGCGATCCTTTGAACCACCTTTCGATTCTCTACGAAGACAAGAGCGTGCTCGGCATGCGCGTGCGGCGCCTCGGCCATCCGCGGGTCTATTCCGCGCAGCCGGCGCCGCGCACCGCGCATCTCGTCGGCAACGTCACGGCTGCGCCGGGCGCCGGGCCCGGCGTCGATTGCGAAGTGCGCTCGACCGTGATGATGGCCGAATACCGCCCGGGCCAGGCCGCCGACCGCCGCCTGTGGGCCGGGCAGCAGACGCACAAGCTCCGCCGCACGCCCGAGGGCTGGCGCATCGTGCTGAAGCGCGTCGACCTCATCGATTGCGACGCCGTGCACGGAATTCTCGCGGTTCCGATCTAAGCGGGGGCGGATGGCGCAGGTTCTGAAGCCCGCGGTCCGCCGCCTGATCGTCGAGAAGGCCGCCGCCGTCTTCAGCAGCCAGGGCTATCACGCGGCCACCGTTTCGGCGATCGCGGCGCGCGCCGGCGTCGCGGTCGGCACGGTCTACACCTATTTCCCCTCGAAGCTGCACCTGCTCTACGCGGTCTATTCGCCGTGGCTCATGGAGCGGCTGGACGAACTCGCGGCCCGCGCCGACGCGGCCAAGACACCGCGCGCCAAGATCAAGGCCATCGTCGTCGGTCTCTGGCGCGACACGCCCACGCAGAATCCCGGCCTCGCCAACAGCCTCATGGAGGCGCTGGCCACCGCCGACCCGGCCAAGGGCAAGGTCGAGCCGCTGCTCGTCAAGAGCGAAAAGCGCCTGGCCGCGATCCTGGCCAAGGCGCTGCCGCGCTCGCGCCGCCGCTTCGCCGATGCGCTGGTCGCGAACCTGCTGCTGATGGCCTACGACGGCTACGTCATCAACCGCCGCCTCGGCGATCTCCGCGACTATGCGAAGCTCGCCGACATCGTCGCCGATCTGCTGCTCGGGCGCGCGGAGAACGGCGGGTAGCCCCGGCGCGCGCGCTCAATCCAGCAGCGGCGCGAAAACGCGGTAGAGGTTTTCCTTGCGCTCGAAGCCGGTGCCCGGCGCGTCCCACGGCGTGACGTGCCCGTCCTCGACCGCGACGCCCTCGGGATAGCCGCCGAACAGCAGCCTGCCGTCGGGCGCCGCCTCGTGGCTGCCGAGCCCGAGGCCGGCCACGACATGGAACGAGAACAGATGCCCGGCATGCGGCACGAGCCGCGTGCGCGGCCAGCCCGCCTCCTTGAGCAGCGCGACGATGCGCAGATATTCCGGGACGCCGTAGGTCAGCGAGATGTCCATCTGCAGCCGGTCGCGCGCGGGCTTCAGGCCGCCATACCGGAGCAGGTTGCGCGTGTCGGCGGCCGAGAAGACGTTCTCCCCGGTGGCGAGCGGCAGAAATCCCGCCGCGGAAATCTCGGCCAGGAGCGCGTAGTCGAGCGGATCGCAGGGCTCTTCGAACCAGCGCAGCCCGTAGGGCGCGAGCGCGCCCAACAGCGCGAGCGCGGCGGCGCGGTCCGCCGCACCGTTGCCGTCGACGGCAAGCGCGTCGCCGCCGCCGGCCACCGCGAGCGCGGCTTCGATGCGCGCCTTGTCGCGGTCGAGCGCCGCGCCGCCCACCTTGATCTTGAATTGCGTATACCCGAGCGCGCGATAGGCCGAGAGTTCGGCGGCGATCGCCCGCGCCTCGTCGGCGCCCTCCCGATAATGCCCGCCGCTGGCGTAGGTCGGAACGCGGGCGGGCGCGCGGCCGCCGTTGAAGCGGTCGGCGAGCACGCGCCACAGCGGCTTGCCCTCGGCCTTGGCGGCGAGATCCCAGAGCGCGGCGTCGAGCACGCCCACCGCGCCGGCGCGCTCGCCGTGCCCGCCGGCCTTCTCGTTGCGCATCATCACCGCCCAGGCGCGCAGCGGATCGATCGCGTCGCCCGCCGCCGCCGCGTAGTCTTCGGGCCTCGCCGCGAGCAGGCGCGGGATGAAACGCTCGCGCAGGAGGCCGCCATGCCCGTAGCGGCCGATCGAATCGAAGCCGAGCCCGATCAGCGGACGGCCGTCCACGATCCGGTCGGTGACGACGGCGACGGCGCTCGCCGTCATCGCGTCGAACGCGATGTCGGCGTTGCGCATCGGCGCCGCGAGCGGCACCATCGTCTCGCGAATGGCCGTGATCTTCATGGCAGGCTTGACCCCCGCGCCGGCGGAACCCTAACTTGAACCATATTCGGTTTTGCGCGCAGCGCGAATCGCGGGCGCCGCCGCGGGCCTAGCTCTTGCGCTTGCCTTCACCGGAGTTGTGCCAGCCGTGCTCGGAGATGTCGAAGACGACGCCGTTCACGTCCTTGTACTTCGCCTCGGCGTCGACGCCGGGGTAGGGCGGCAGCGTCATGTAGAACGAGCCGCCGGCCTTCTCGATGCGGGCCTTGGTCTCGGCCTCGCTGTCGACGAGGAAGCCCATGTGATGCAGTCCGGCCCAGTCGGGCCCGTGCTTCTGGCCGCCCTTGCCGTCGGGGAAGTTGAGCAGCGTGAGGTTCATCACGCCGTCCGAAAGCATGATCGCATTGCCGATCGGGCTCTCGGCCTGATGCACGCGCTTCAGGTCGAAGCACGTCTCGTAGAAGCGCGCGGCGCGCTCGATGTCGGGCACCTGCATCGCGATGTGGCGGAGTTTCGCCATGGCCGGCCTATGCGTGTGGGTTGGGATCCGCGGCCGCAAGTGTTGGCTCGCGGGCCGCTTTGTCAAGCGCACGATTGCGCCGGGGAGGATTGATGTTCGCGCTGTTTCTGGCCTTTTACGCGCGCGATGCCAAGGTACGCGCGAGCGATGCCGATCTTTCGCGGGCGATCGAGATCGTGCGCGGCGTTCCGGATCTGCGCCGCGGGCTCGTGTTCACGCCCGACAAGGCGCCGGATCCTTTCGTCGAGTATCCGCCGCCGCCGCAGCTCGCGTTCCAGCTCTACTTCGACGCGATCGCGCCGCTCGAGGCCGCGGCCGGCCGCAAGGGCGCGCTGATGGCGCTGGCCGAGCCCGGCGCATTGCCGACCGTCGACAAGAGCGGCGCCGAGCAGCAGGCGATGCTCGCGCGGCCCTTTCCGGTGCCGGACCCCGTCTTCCGGACGCCCGCGGGCGGATTTCCATGCTCCGACATCATCCACTATCCGGGCAAGGCCGAGGACCTCAACGCTTGGCTCGGCTTCTACTTCGAGAGCCACGTGCCGCTGATGCGGCGCCTGCCCGGCCTCCGCGAGTTGGAGCTCTACACGCGCATCGATTGGGTGAGCGCGCTGCCGTGGACGAAGGTCGAGTACATGCAGCGCAACAAGGTGGTCTTCGACGACGCCGACGCCGCGACCGCGGCGCTCCAATCGCCGATCCGCGCCGAGATGCGTGCCGACTTCCTCTCGTTCCCGAAGTTCACCGAAGGCAACCGCCACAACCCGATGCAGACGCGCGAGGTGGTGCGGCGCTAGGCGTCCTCAAGGCGCGGCCCGCGCCGCTTCGATGCGGGCGGCGGCGCCGCGCAGTATCCCGAGATAGCGCGCGCGGTTCGCGCGCATGCGCGCCAGAGGCCCGCCGATCCCGAGCACGGCGGCCTGGTCCTGGATGCGGATCGGCAGCGGCACGCAGAGCGCCGCCACGTCCGGGAACGGCCGGTTCTCGGCATAGCCGAACCGGTCGCGCCGTATCCTGCGGACGGCAGCCATCACCTCGGCAACGGGGGGCGGCGGCGCCGCCGCGGCCGCCGCGCGGCCGGCGGCGATGCGCGCGCGCCGCGCGACGTCGTCGGCCTGCCGGTCCGTCAGCGCGGCGAGCAGCGTCCATCCGACAGCCGACTGGGTGAGCAGGATCATCGCGCCTTCGTCGATGTGGAAACGCCCGCTTCCGGCCGGCGGCATCAGGCGGATGAACTGCAGGTAGATGTCGTTCTGGACCGCGATCGCGGCCTGCTCGCCGGTGGCGTCGCGCACGCTGCGGACGATGCCGCCGAGATCGCCGCGCCCGAGCAGATCGCCGGCCACCCAGTCGCCGAGCGCCGCGACGCGCAGGGTCGGGAAATAGACCCGGCGCCCGCGGTGGTAGTTCAGATAGCCGAGCGTCGTGAGCGTCTTCAGCAGCACCGACGCGCTCGACTGCGGATAGCCGAGCGCCGCCGCGACGTGCTTCAGCGCCAGCGGCCGCCGCGTCGCCGCGAAATGCTCCAGCACCGCGATCGCCCGCGCGGCCGATTTCACCGGCATGTCCGCACCCGCTGCCCGCTCCGCGAAATTTTCACATATGTGATAATTCCGCGACCGACGCAATTCGCGCTCCCGCCGGCGCGCCGACCGTGACAGCATTCCCGGCGTCGCAACGCCGCCGGGAGGGCCGCATGAAGCTCGGGCTGTTCTACGAACATCAGTGCCCGCAACCGTGGGAGGGCGGCGCGGAGCGGAAGCTGCTGCACGAATCGCTGGCGCAGGTCGAGCTCGCCGACCGCCTCGGCTTCGACTGCGCCTGGGCGACCGAGCATCACTTCCTCGAGGAGTGTTCGCACTCCAGCGCGCCCGAGGTGTTTCTCGCCGCCTGCTCGCAGCGCACGAAGCGCATCCGGCTCGGCCATGCCGTCTGCCTCGCGCCGCCGCAATACAACCATCCGGCGCGCGTGGCGGAACGCCTCGCGACCCTCGACCTCCTGTCCGACGGCCGCGTCGAATGGGGCACCGGCGAATCGGGCACGCTGATCGAGATGCAGGGCTTCGCGATCGACGTCGAGAACAAGAGCGCGGTCTGGCGCGAATGCGTCGAGCAGACCGCGGACATGATGGCGCTGCGCCCCTATCCGGGCTTCGCGGGCCGCTTCTTCTCGATGCCCATGCGCAACGTGGTGCCGAAGCCGCTGCAGTCGCCGCATCCGCCGCTCTGGATGGCGTGCTCGCGGCGCGACAGCATCCTGCGCGCCGCGCGGCACGGGGTCGGCGCGCTGGTGTTCGGCTTCGTCGAGCCGCATCAGGCGAAGACGTGGCGCGACGAATACTACGCCATCATCAAGTCCGAGGCGTGCGTGCCGATCGGCCACGCCGTCAACGCGAACTTCGCGACGCTCAACGGCATGATGGTGCATCGCGACCGCGACGAGGCCCGACGCCGAGGCGTCGACGGCTTCAAGTTCTTCGGCTACTGCATCGCGCACTACGCGATCTACGGCGCGCACCGCCCGGGCGTCACGAATCTCTGGGAGCGGTTCCTCGCGGTCAAGGACCGCATACCGGATTCGCCCGGCTCGGGCAGCATCGGCAGCCCCGAGGCCGTGCGCGCGCATCTCGAGGCCTACGCCGCGGTCGGCGTCGATCAGATGCTGTTCATGCAGCAGGGCGGCCGGATCGAGCACGCGCACATCTGCGAGTCGCTGGAGCTGTTCGCCCGCGAGGTGATGCCGGCGCTCCGGGAGCGGGAGGAAGAGAGAGAGCGGCGCAAGGCGGAGGCGCTCGCGCCCTACGTCGCCGCCGCGATGGCGCGCAAGCCGCGCCGCCCGCCGCTCGATCCCGCGGATGTGCCGGAGATCGAGGCGGCCGGCCTCGTCCTCGAGCGCCGCGCCGCGAAAGAAGGCGCCCCGGCCGGCGGCCACTACGTCGCGGATCCGACGCGCGGCGGCGCCATCCCGATGGCGCCGCGCGAGATCTTTCCGCCGGCGGCGAAGCCGCGCTGATCGCGCGCCCTGCGCCGCAAGCGCGAAACGCGCAATATCGAATATTGCTCGGGTTTGGGCCGGGGCCTATAGTCGCGAGCGGGATCGATTGCGACGCGAGGGGTGGGACATGCGCAAGCTCGTGACACTGGCGGCAGTCGCCGCGTTTGCCTGGGCCGCGCCGGCCGGGGCGCAGGAAGTGCGCTTCAAGGCGGTGAGCTTCCTCCCGCTGACGCAGAGCTTCGGCATCCATTTCAAGCGCTGGGTCGACGAGGCGAACCGGCGCGGCAAGGGCGTCCTCCAGATCGACGCGGTCGGGCCGGAGGCGATCCCCACGCCCGAGCAGCCGAATGCCGTCAAGAACGGCGTCGTGCAGATGCATTTCGGCCCGCCCACGTTCTACGCCGGCGTGATGTGGGAAGGAGAGACGCTCAGCCTGTCCGAGATCTCGGTCAAGGAAATGCGCGCCAACGGGGGCTGGGCCTATCTCGACAAGCTGCATCGCGAGAAGCTCAACGCGGTGCTGCTCGGCGGCGGCATCGGCGATGGAATCCGCTTCTTCGTCTACACGACGGCGCCCGCCAAGGCCGATGACAAGGACAAGCCGATGGCCGGGCTCACGCTGCGCTCGGTTCCGCTCTACAAGGCCTTCTTCGAAAGCCTCGGCGCGCGCACCGTGTCGATGCCGCCGGGCGAAGTGTTCACCGCGCTCGAGCGCAAGATCGTGCAGGGCTACGGCTGGCCGGCCTGGGGCATCAAGGATCTGGGCTGGCTGCCGGTGACGAAATACCGCTACGGGCCCGGCTTCTACAACGTGCACACCAACATCCTCGTGAACCTCGACGCCTGGAACAAGCTCGGCGAGCCGCAGCGCAAGTTCCTGACCGACATGGCGCTGTGGCTCGACGAGGAGTGGCCGAAGTGGCGCGCCGCCCAGGACGCCGACGAGCAGAAGATCCTCAAGGATGCCGGCGTCCAGTTCGTCGACCTCGGCGACTGGTTCAAGAAGCGCGCCCACGACGCCTATTGGGACGACCTCACGAAGAAGAGCCCGCAGCACATTCCCGCGCTGCGCAAGCTGGTGACGAAGCAGTAGCGCGCCGGAAAGCGGCCGAGTTCAACAGCCCCGCCGCCGAGCGACGCGCGGCCGGAACCCTGGAGACCGACATGCGGAAACGCCACCCGATCGCCGCGGCCCTCGCACTCGCCTTGGCCGTGCCCACCGCCGCCGCGGCGCAGGAGGTCACGCTGCGCGCGGCCTCGTTCCTGCCGCTCTCGGCCAACTACGGGCAGATCTTCAAGCGCTGGGTCGACGAGGTGAACAAGCGCGGCAAGGGCACGCTGCAGATCACCGTCGTCGGCCCCGAGGCCGTGCCGACGTTCGAGCAGTGGAACGCGGTGAAGTCCGGCGTCGTCGACATGCATTCCGGCCCGCCCGCCTACTACGTCGGCACCATGGTCGAGGGCGAGACCGCGATCCTGGCCGAAATTCCCGTCTCCGAGCAGCGCAAGAACGGCGCGCTCGCCTATCTCAACAAGCTGCACAACGAGAAGATGAACGTGGTGCTGCTGACGGCCTATGCCGACGGCGTCGCGTTCCACGCCTACACGACGAAGCCGCACAAGGCGGGGCCGAAGCCGTTCGACGGCATGCGGCTGCGCTCGACGCCGAACTTCAAGCGCTTCTTCGAAGACCTCGGCGCGCAGACGGTCACGCTGCCGCCCGGCGAAGTGTTCACCGCGCTCGAGCGCAACGTCGTCGACGGTTACGGCTGGCCGCGCTGGGGCATCCAGGACTTCGGCTGGACCAAGCTCACTAAGTTCCGCTACGAGCCCGGCTTCTACAACGTGATCGTCAACATCCTGGTGAACTTCGACCGCTGGAAGAAGCTCGACAAGAAGCAGCAGGATTTCCTGACCGAGATGGCCGTGTGGCTCGAGACCGAGTGGCCGAAATGGCGCGACGAGATGAACGCCAAGGAGCTCGAGATCCAGGACAAGGGCGGCGTCAAGGTCGTCGACATGGGGCCGGACTTCAAGAAGCGCGCGCACGACATCTACTGGGAAGCGCTCGCCAAACTGAGCCCGCAGCACGTTCCCGAGCTGCGCAAGCTGCTCACGAAGCAATAGCGGGCAATGCGGCTGGAGGGCGTCGCGGGCCGCGCGGCCGACGCCGCGGCTGATGCTGCCGCGCTTTCCGGCGGGGGCCGGCCGCCCGCCGGGGGCGGGTAGACGGGCATGCCGGCGCTGGCGAAGGGGCTCGGGCGCGTTCTCGACCTGTGCGGCGCGGTCGCGGCGCTGCTCGTCTTGGCGATGACGGCTCTCATCGTCGCCGACGTCGCGCTGCGCAACCTGTTCAACTTCACGCTCCCGGCCAGCGTCGAGCTCACCGAATACGCGATGTTCTTCGCCTCGGCCTTCGCGGCGCCGTGGCTGCTGCGCCGCGGCCAGCACATCCGCGTCGACGTCGTCGTCGTGCGCGCGCCGCCGCGGGTCGGCTGGATCATGGAGATCGCGTGCGATCTCATCGGCCTCGCGCTGTCGCTGCTGATGACGTGGTACGGCTTCGCGATGGTGCTCCGGAGCTGGCGCGGCGGCACGCTCGTCGTGAAGAACCTGGTGTTCGAGGAGTGGTACATCCTCTGGCCGCTGCCGGTCATGTTCCTGTTGCTGGCCGTCGAGTTCGTCTTCCGTCTGCAGCGCGTGGTCACCGGGCCGCGCCGGGCGCGCCGCGAAGGCGGCTCGGTCTGACCATGCATTGGACCGAAGCGCTCGTTCTGCTGATCGGCGGCGTCAGCGCCCTGCTCGCGCTCGGCGCTCCGGTCGCGTTCGCGTTCATCGCCGTCAACGTGGTGGGCGCGTTCTTCTTCCTCGGCGGCGAGGTCGGGCTGCTGCAGCTCGCGCGCAACATGGTCAATTCGGTGTCGAACTTCGCGTTCACGCCGATTCCGATGTTCCTGCTGATGGGCGACGTGCTGTTCCACACCGGCCTCGCCATCAAGGCGATCGACGCGGTGAGCCTCGTGGTGCGCCGCGTGCCGGCGCGCCTCTCGGTGATCGCGCTCGTGGCGGGCACGATCTTTTCCGCCGTCTCGGGCTCTACGATCGCGACCACGGCGATGCTGGGCGCGCTGCTGCTGCCGGAGATGCTGAAGCGCGGCTACGACAAGAAGCTGGCGATGGGGCCGATCATGGCCATCGGCGGCGTCGACATGCTGATTCCGCCCTCCGGCCTCGCGGTGCTGCTCGGCGGCCTTTCCGGCATTTCGATCAGCGGCCTGCTCATCGGCGGGCTCATCCCGGGCCTCATCCTCTCCGCCGTGTTCATCGCCTACATCGTCACGATCGGCTGGCTGAAGCCCGAACTCGCGCCGTCCGACGACGGCGCGAAGTTGCCCGACGGGGTGACGGCGCCGTCGCCGGCCGTGGCACTCGGCGCGTTCGCGGTCGGCGCGGCCGGCGCGGTCTTCGGGGAATGGTACGTGGGTCTCGGCGCCTGGGCCGCGCCGATCGCCGCCGGGGTGCTGATCCGCTGCCTTCTCTCGCGCGGCTACCGGCGCTGGTATTGGATCGTCTGGGGCCCGACCGTGAAATACGTCGTGCCGCTCGTCTTCATCATGTTCATGGTGATCGGCAGCATGGTGCTCGGCTGGGCGACGCCGACGGAATCGGCCGCCGTCGGCGCCGCGGCGACGATGGCCTATGCCGCGGCGTTTCGCGCGCTCAAGCGGCGCGCTCTCAAGGAGGCGCTGCTCAGCACGGCCGGCGTGACCGGCATGATCATGTTCATCATCCTCGGCGCCACCACCTTCTCGCAGATCCTCGCCTTCACCGGCGCCACCAGCGGCATCGCGTCCGTCGTCACCGAATCGGGCCTCTCGCCGACGACGATCCTGATCGGCATGATGCTCCTGCTCATCCTCCTCGGCCTCTTCATCGACCAGGCCAGCATCATGATGCTCACGGTGCCGCTGTTCATGCCGCTGGTGAAGAAATTCGGCTTCGACGAGGTGTGGTTCGGCGTCATGTATCTCGTCTGCATGCAGCTGGGCCTGCTCTCGCCGCCTTTCGGCCTGCTGCTGTTCACGATGAAGGGCGTGGCGCCGCCCGACGTCACGATGGGAGAGGTGATCCGTGCCGCCGTGCCCTACATGCTGTTCGGTCTGCTCTTGCTGGCGCTGATCTTCTTCGTGCCGCCGGTGGCGACCTGGCTGCCGAGCCGTGTCTGAGCGCCCGGGCACCCCGCGCCGCGAGACGCGGCGCCTCGTCGCCGGCCGCGGCGTCTTCACCGGCGACATCGCGCTGCCGCGCATGGCGCACGTCGCGTTCCTGCGCAGCCCGCACGCGCACGCGCGCATCGTCCGCATCGACTCCGCGGCCGCGCGCGCGATGCCGGGCGTTCTCCGCGTCGCCGCCGCCGCCGACCTCGCCGCGGTCTGCAGGCCGATGCAGACCGCGATGGCCAACGCGCCCGATCACGTCTCGCCGCCGCAGTCGCCGCTTGCCGACGGCGTCGCGCGCTGGCAGGGCGAGCCCGTCGTCGCCGTCGTCGCGGAGACGCAGGCGGAGGCCGAAGACGCGGTCGAGGCGATCGAGATCGCGTGGGAAGAGCTGCCGGCCGCGCTCGACGCGGCGGCCGCGCTCGAAAGCGGCGCGCCGCTCGTGCATCCCGCGCTCGGCCACAACCGCGCGCTCGACCGCGCGCTCGGCAAGCCCGACGTCGCGGCGGAGGCGGCGCAAGGCGAGGTCGTCGTCGCGCGGCGCTTCGGCTTCAACCGCCATACCGGCGTGCCGCTCGAGCCCCGCATCGTCCTCGCCGACTACGATCCGTTTGCGGATTCGCTCGCGGTCTGGCAGTCGCATCAGGTGCCGCACCAGATGCACGACGTGTTCGCGCGCCTGCTCGGCATTCCCGAGCATCGCGTGCGCGTCGTCTGCCGCGACGTGGGCGGCGGCTTCGGCATCAAGCTGCACGTCTACCCCGACGAGCTGGCGACGGCGGCGCTGGCGAAGCTGCTCGGCCGCCCCGTGCGCTTCGAATCGCGCCGCACCGAGGCGTTCGTCTCCGACGCGCATGCGCGCGAGTTCGAGATCGAGGGGCGGCTCGCGGCCGGCGCCGACGGCACGATCGCGGCGCTGGAGACCGACATTCTCTGCGCGGCCGGCGCCTATTCGATCTATCCGCGCGGCAGCGTCGGCGACGCCATGCTCGCCGGCATGATGATGGGCGGGCCCTATCGCGTGGGCGCGCAGCGCGCGCGGGTGCGCGTCGCCTATCTCAACAAGGTGCCGACCGGCTCCTATCGCGGCGTCGGCCAGCCGGTCGGCTGCGCGGTCACCGAAGTCCTCGTCGACGAGGCCGCGCACGCGCTCGGCGTCGATCCGGTCGAATTCCGGCGCCGCGCCTATCACCGCGCCGACGCGCTGCCGCTGACGACAGCGGGCGGCCTGCGGCTCGAATCGATCTCGCTCCGGCCATGCCTCGACGCTCTCGTCGCGCGCATGGATTACGCGGGGTTGCGCGCCGAGCAGCAGCGCCTGCGCGAGGCCGGCCGCCTCGCCGGCATCGGCGTGGCCACGTTCCTCGAGATGACGGCACCCGGCGCGTATCTCTACGGCCCCGCCGAGATCCGCATCAGCGCGCAGGATTCGGCCACCGTGCAGATCGATCCCGCCGGCATGGTGCGCTGCGCGGTCGGCTGCACGGATCAGGGGCAGGGCACGCTCACCGGCGTGGCCGCGATCGTGGCCGAGGCGCTCGGCGTGCCAATGGAGCACGTCGCGGTCGAGGCCGGCGACAGCGCCGGCCCCTATGGCGGCGGCGCCTACGCCTCGCGCGGCCTCCCGATCGGCGGCGAGGCCGCGCACCGCGCCGCGCGCGACCTGCGCGCGCATCTGCTCGAGCTGGCCGCGCCGCTGCTGCAGACGAAGCCGGAGGCGCTCGACATCCGCGCCGCTTCGATCGTCGACAAGGCCGGCGGTGCCGAGCGCATGAAGCTGGCCGAGCTTTCCCGCATCGCGCATTTCCGGCCGGATCTTCTGCCCGGCGGCACTGCGCCGCGGCTCGCCGCGACGCAGAGCTTCGTGCCGGCGGCGCCGTACTTCGCGGCCAACGGCGTTCAGGGCTGCCTGCTCGAGATCGACCGCGAAACCGGCGTCATCGCGCTCCTGAAGCACTGGGTGGTCGAGGATTGCGGCCGCATCGTCAACGCCGATCTCGTCGACGGCCAGCTCCGCGGCGGCGTCGTGCAGGGGCTCGGCTGCGCGCTGCTGGAGCACTGCGTCTACGACGGCGAGGGGCAGCTTCTCGCCGGCTCGCTGATGGACTACGCGATGCCGCGCGCCGACAACATGCCGCCGATCGACGTTGGCCACGTCTCCACGCCGCAGCCGGGCACAGCGCTCGGCATCAAGGGCGTGGGCGAGGCGGGCACGGTCGGCGCCTCGGCCGCGATGTGGTGCGCGGTCAACGATGCGCTGCGCCCGCTCGGCGCGCGGATGGAGCGCATGCCGTTCACGGCCGAACGCGTGCTGGCGGCGATCAAAGCGGCGAAAGGATGAGGAGAGGAAGATGCGCGGCGAACTGATCGAGGAGTTCGTGATCCCGGCGCGGCACGGGCGGGCTTTCGTCGTGAAGAAAGGCCAGGTGCTGCGTATCCACCAGATCACCGGCGGCCAGGTCGGCGACTGCGTGTTCTACAACGCGCACGACTACAAGGAATGGTTCCACGTCGGACAGAGCTGGGCCATCAACGTCATACTCGGCACGGGCACATCGAAGAGCTTCAAGCACTTTTATTCGAAGCCGCCACGGGAAAACATCATGCTCACGACGCTCGAGGATACGTGCAAGAACCACTGGGGCAACAATGGCGGACGCTGCTCGACGAAGCTCTACCAGCTGCGCGACAAGGAGACGAATCACCGCTCGTGCCAGGAGAACCTGACCGAGGCGCTGGCGCCGTTCGGCCTTTCCGGCGACGACGTGATGGACATCTTCAACGTGTTCATGGCGGCCGATCTGCACGCCGACGGCAGCTTCGAAATCCAGCCAACCAAGGTCACGAAAGACGACTACATCGATCTCCGCGCCGAGATGGACGTGCTGGCCGGCATCTCGGCCTGCCCGTCCGACAAGGCGAGGACCAACAACGGCCGGCCGAACCCGCTCGGCATCAAGATCTTCGCGTCGTGAACCCGTTGCCGCCCGGTATCGACACGGTCGCGGCGCTGCTGTTCGACACGGCGCGCAAGCTGCCGGACAACGATCTCTTCGCCGTGCCGCGCTGGCTCGCGGAGAAGTGGCGCCTGCCGCGCGCGGCGATCTCCTATCGCGAGGTAGCGGAGACGGTCGCGGCGCTGGCCGCGCGCTATCGCGCGGCCGGCTACGGGCCCGGCCACCGCGTGGCGCTGCTGCTCGAGAACCGGCCCGACCATTTCTTCCACTTCCTGGCACTGAACGCCGCCGGCGCCGGCATGGTGCCGCTCAATCCCGATTACGGCGCCGACGAGATGCGCTACGCGCTCGAGCACAGCGAATCGGCGCTCGTGGTGGCGCTCGCCGAACGCGCGGCGCAAGTGGCTCCGGTCGCGGCGGCGCTCGGCGTTCCGCTCGCGCCCGGCGCCGACGCCGCGCTGCCGCCGCCGCGCCGCGCCGCGCCGCCGGCCTCGCCGCGGAAGCCGCGCTGCTCTACACTTCGGGCACCACCGGCCGGCCCAAGGGCTGCATGCTGTCGAACGAGTATTTTCTCGGCTGGGGCGAATGGTACGCCGCGCAGCAGGAGCCGCTGCAGCTGCGCTGGGGCCGGGAACGGCTGCTGCAGCCGCTGCCGACGTTCCACACCAACGCCACCGGCAACTCCTTCATGGGCATGCTGATCAGCGGCGGCGCCCAGATCATCCTCGACCGCTTCCATCCGCGCAGCTGGTGGCAGGACGCGGTCGATACCGGCGCCACCTGCTTCCACTATCTCGGCGTCATGCCGGCGATGCTGCTCAACCTGCCGCCGTCGCCGCTCGACCGCGCGCATGCGGTCCGCTTCGGCATGGGCGGTGGCGTCCACGCCTCGCACCACGCGGCGTTCGAGCGGCGCTTCGGGCTCGTGCTCACCAATGGCTGGGCGATGACCGAAACCGGCGGCTCGGCCACGCTGGTGGATTGGGAGGAGCCGCGCCGCATCGGCCTGCACTGCATGGGCCGCGCGAACCGTCCCGGCCCGCCGATGGAGGCCCGCGTCGTCGACGACGCCGGCGGCGACGTGGCGGCGGGAACGCCGGGCAACTTCCTCGTCCGCGCCAAGGGGCCGAATCCGAAACGGCGCTTCTTCAGCGGCTACCTCAAGGACGAGGCCGCCACCGCCGCGGCGTGGAAGGGCGGCTGGCTCAACACCGGCGACATCGTGCGCCAGGACGCAGACGGCTACTTCTATTTCATGGACCGCAAGAAGGCGATCGTGCGCCGCTCGGGCGAGAACATCGCCTGCGCCGAGGTCGAGCAGGTCGTCGCCGAGCATCCCGCCGTGGGCGAAGTGAGCGTGCTCGCGGTGCGCGACGAGATTCGCGAGGAAGAGGTGATGGCGGTGATCGTGCCGCGGCCGGGCCGGGCGCCCGATGCCGCGCTGGCCAACGCCATCTTCGAGCACTGCCGCGCGCGCTTTGCCTATTACAAGGCGCCGGGCTATATCGCGTTCCTGTCCGAAATGCCCACCACCGCCACGCAGAAGATCCGGAAGGCCGATCTCGGCGATCTCGCCGAGAACCCCGCGCGTCATCCCAATTGCTTCGACCTCCGCGCGCTGAAGCAGCAGACCAAGCCGCGGCCGAACGCATGAACCGCCGCGCCTCATACGACGGCATCGTCGTGACGACGCCGGTCTCCATTCCCTACGTGCGCTTCTCGATCCGCGCCGCGCACTGGTGGATCGGCCGCGCGCTCGCCGAGCTGATCAGGGATTCTCACATCGAAAAGGGGCACATCGACGGCTTCTGCGTCTCGTCGTTCACGCTCGCGCCGGATACGGCGATCGGCCTGTCCGAACATCTCGGGCTTTCGACGCGCTGGCTCGATTTCATCCCGCTCGGCGGGAATTGCGGCGTCGTGAGCCTGCGCCGCGCGGCGCGCGCCGTGCAGAGCGGCGACGCCGAGATCGTCGCGTGCATCGCCGGCGACACCAACCACGTCGATTCGTTCCGCCAGGGCACCGCGAATTTCAGCCGCTTCGCGCGCGATGCCGTCTATCCTATGGGCGCGGGCGGCCCGAACCAGAGCTTCGCCTACCTCACCGACTACTACATGCGCACGTTCGGCGCCGAGCCGGCCGATTTCGGCAAGATGTGCGTGGCGCAGCGCCAGAACGCGCTCAAGATTCCCTACGCGATGTTCAAGAAGCCGCTGACGATGGAGGAGTATCTCGGCGCGCGGCTGATCGCCGATCCGGTGCGCCTGTTCGATTGCGTGATGCCCTGCGCCGGTGCCGAGGGCTTCCTCGTGATGCGCCGCGAGACGGCGGAGGCGGCCGGCATCAAATACGCGCGCGTTCTCGGCGCGATCGAGCGGCATGCGGCGTTCCAGTCCGATCCGATCCAGTATCGCGGCGGCTGGGCGCTCGAGCGCGACGAGCTCTACGGCCAGGCCGGCGTGGCGCCCGCCGACATCGATTTCATCCAGGTCTACGACGACTATCCGGTCATCAACATGCTGCAGTTCGAGGATCTCGGTTTTTGCGGCAAGGGCGAGGCGCCGGCCTTCGTGCGCGCGAACACGCTGACGGTCGACGGCACGTTCCCGTCCAACACCTCGGGCGGCCAGCTCTCGGTCGGGCAGGCCGGTGCCGCCGGCGGCATGCTCGGCATGGTCGAGGCGATCCGCCAGCTCACCCGGCAGACCATCGGCGGCCAGGTGCCCGACGCCGCGCTCGGCCTCGTCTCCGGCTTCGGCATGATCAACTACGACCGCGGACTGTCCACCGGCGCCGCGATCCTCGCAGCCGCGTAACCCGGGAGCGAAGCGAGCACGCCCGTGACCCCTCCGCTGCAAAAACCCAAGCGCAAGAACCCGATTCTGCGTACGCGCCTTCCGGTTCCGCCACCTCAGGCGCGCAGCCGCTATGCGCTCGGCCTCCTGCGCGGCGCCGCAGAGGGGCGGCTCGAGCTGCAGGAGTGCCGCGATTGCGGCCAGGTGCAGTATCCGCCGCGCGAAATGTGCCGCCGCTGCCTGTCGGACCGGCTCGACTGGAAGCCGCAGCCGGAAGACGGCGAGCTGATCTCCGAAACGCTGCTGCGCCACAGCCTCGAGCTGTTCTTCCGCGAGCGCGTGCCGTGGCGCACGGGCCTCGTGCGCCTGCGTGGCGGCGTCACGGTCGTGGCCCACATCCACGCCGACGTGCCGCCGCCGCCCGCCAGGGTGCGCGTGCGCGCGCATCTCGACCGCGCCGGGCAGGCCGTGCTCGTCGCCATTCCCGAACGCGACACGCCCAACATGGCGGACGACAAGATCATGCGCGAAATGACCTGCGATCCGAAGTTCCGCAAAGTGCTCGTGACCGACGGCAAGACAGCCGTGGGCCAAGCGCTCGTCAAGGCGCTCGCCAAGGCCGGCGCCGACATCGTCTGGGTCGGCAACGCCGAGCCGTGGAAGAACTTCCCCGGCTTCGACGAGATCAAGTCCATTCCGCAGGTGACGCTGCTCAATCTCGACGTCACCGACCAGCGCTCGGTGCGCGAGATCGCCGGCGAGATCGCGGGCCGCGTCGACATCGTCGTGAACAACGCCGAGATCCACCGCACCTACGGCATCTCGGCGCGCTACGGAACCGACGCGGCGCGCGCCGAGATGGACGTGAACTATTTCGGCCTGCTGCGGCTCGCGCAGGAATTCGGCCCGGCGCTCAAGGCGCGCGGCGCCGACGGGGTCAACAGCGCGGCCGCCTGGGTGAACCTGCTCTCGATCTACGCGCTCGCGAATTTTCCGCCGCACGGCACCTTCTCGGCCTCGAAAGCGGCCGCGCATTCGCTCGCGCAGTGCCTGCGCGCCGAGATGCGGCCCACCGGCGTGCGCGTCATCAACGTCTATCCCGGTCCGATCGATGACGAGTGGAACCAGCTGCTGCTGCCGCCGAAGATCGCGCCTGGGGCGCTCGCCAACGCGATCGTCAACGCGCTGAAGCAGGGCACCGAAGACGTCTATCCCGGCGACGTGGCGCAGGACTGGCTCGCGCGCTGGCGCGAGAACCCGAAAGCGCTCGAAGTCGAAGCGTCGAACCCCTGAGGAGGACGGCAGGATGAACGCCCTCGTTCAGTTCGCCAAAGAGCTCGCGGCCGGCCGCATCCGCGTCATCGATCTCACGCAGACGCTGGCGCCCGATTTCCCGACGATCACACTGCCGCCCGAGGCTGGGCAGGCCTGGCCGTTCCGCATCGAGGAAATCTCGCGCTACGACGACCGCGGCTCGGCCGCCTACTGGAACAACGTCTCGTTCAGCGAGCACACCGGCACGCATTTCGACGCGCCGGTCCACTGGATTTCCGGCCGCGATCTGCCCAACAACGCGGTCGACACGATTCCGGCCGAGCATTTCATCGCGCCCGCCTGCGTGCTCGATTGCTCGAAGCAGGCCGCGCAGGATCCCGACTACCTGCTCACCGTCGATTTCGTGACGAACTGGGAGAAGGAGCACGGCCGCATTCCGCCGCGCGCCTGGGTGCTGATGCGCACCGACTGGTCGAAGCGCACCGACCCCGTCGCGTACCAGAACTACGACGAGACCGGCCAGCACACGCCGGGGCCGGATTCCGAGGTCGTGCAGTTCCTCGTGAAAGAGCGCGACGTGATCGGCTTCGGCACCGAGACGATCGGCACTGATGCCGGGCAGGCGTTCCACCTCAATCCGCCCTATCCGTGCCACTACTTCATGCACGGCGCGGGCCGATACGGCCTGCAGTGCCTGACCAACCTCGACCTGTTGCCGCCGACCGGGTCGGTGATCTTCGCCGCGCCGCTCAAGATCAAGCGCGGCAGCGGCAGCCCGCTGCGCGTCCTGGCGCTCGCGCCCGCGTAAGCCCCGGCATGGGCGCCGATCCCGCGGTCAACTACAAGGACGCGATCGCCCGGGCGCTGCGCGAGGCGATGGCGGCCGATCCCAGGGTGTTCGTGCTCGGCCAGGACGTCGGCAAATTCAGCATCGGCGGCGTCACCCAGGGGCTGATCGAGGAGTTCGGCGCGGCGCGCGTGCGCGATTGCCCGATCAGCGAAAGCGCCATGGTCGGCATCGGCGCCGGCGCCGCGATGAACGGCTACACGGCGGTGATCGAGATCGCCTATGCCGACATCCTCGCGGTGGCGTTCAGCTCGATCGTGCATTCCGCCGCGAAGCTCAGCTACGCGACGAACGGGCAACTGCGCTGCCCCTTGATCGTCCGCGCGCCGATCAACCGCTTCTCGCGGCACGGGCCGATGGGCACGGAGGTGACGCTCTCCTGGTTCATGAACGTGCCCGATCTCGACATCGCGATGCCCGCCGATGCGGCCGAGGCCTATTGGCTTCTGCGCCATGCCTTCGCGCGCCCGGTGCCCACGATCTTCCTCGAAGACCGTTCGCTGAATGCGTCATCCGGCCCGCTCGGCGCGAAGCCGAAGGCGCCGGGCCGCGCGCGCACGCTGCGGCCGGGCCGCGACGCGGTGGTGATCGCCGCCGGGCGCATGGCTGCGCTTGCGCGCGACGCGGCCGACGCGATGGCGGCGTCGAAGACGCCGGCCGATGTCCGCGTGCTCAGCCTCGGCTGCGTGAAGCCGCTCGACCGCGCAGCGATCCTCGAAGCCGCGCGCGCCGCGGGCCGCGTGCTGATCGTCCAGGAAGAGCCGCCGCTCGGCGGCTACGGCCCCGCGATCCAGAGCCTGCTCGATACGCTTCCGGCGAGCGCGCTGAAGCGCCAGCCCGCGTTGCTCGCGCGGCCCGACACGTTCCTGCCCTACAACCGCGAGGAAGACGTCTTGCCGTCGGCGGAGACGATCGCGGCCGCGCTGCGGGAGCTGCTGGCATGAACACGCGGCCGCAGCGGCGCAACGACGTTCCGCCCGGCGCCGAGCCGGTCGAATTCCTGAGGCTCATGTGGCGCACGCGCCTGTTCGAGGAAACTTCGATGCGCCTCAAGAGAGAGGGCGCGGTGCTCGGCAATACCTACCCGTGCCTGGGGCAGGAGGCGCTCGGCGTGGCGGCCCTCGCGCTCGCGGCGGGCGACGCGGTGTTCCCGTCCTATCGCTCGCGCGCGATCGTGTTCGGCAAGGGGGCCACGGTCGAGCAGCATTTCCGCGAGATGATCGGCGCGCCCGAGGCGGAGCAGGGCGGGCGCGAAGTGTTCCACCATGCGGCGTTTCCCGGCATCGGCGTCATGCCGAGCTCGTCGATGATCGGCGGCTGGGCGCCGACCGCGGCCGGCTACGCGCTGACGCAGCAGATGGAGCGGAGCGGCACCGTGACGGTGTGCGTGATCGGCGACGGCTCGCTCGGCGCCGGCGACCTGCACGAGGCGCTCAATATCGCGGGCACCTGGAAGCTGCCGTTCGTGCTGATGGTCGAGAACAATGGCTACCAGGTCTCGGCGGCGTGGAGCCAGGTGCGCGCGCAGAAGGCGCTCGCGCCCTATGTCGCGCCCTATGGCTTCGTCACGCGGCCGGTGGACGGCAACAACGCGTTCGACGTGTTCCATTCGATGGCGTGGGCGCGCGCCGAAGCGCTCGCCGGGCGGCCGGCCATGCTCGATTGCGAAACCTATCGCATGGGCGGCTACAGCAGCCATTTCGGCGAGCCGCGCAGCGGCATCGAGGGCGAGCTGGCCGCGTGGCGCGCGCGCGATCCGATCGCGTTCGTGGAAGACTGGCTCGAGCGTCACGGCGGCATGGCGCGGCGCGAGATCGCGGCGGTCCGCGCGGCGGAGGCGCAGGCGATCGCCGCCGCGTGGGAAAAGGCGAAGCGCGAGGCGCCACGGCGGGCGGGAGACGCGCGGCGTTGACAGCCGCGCGCGGCGCCGCCACTCTCGCTTAGATTTCTATGGATATTTCTCGCTGCGTGAAGAGCGCCGCAAAGGCGCCGACGAGGGAGGAGCCGTTTGGGTGATCGGCGCGGCAGCCTTGCGCTGGCCGGCGCGGGTGCGTCGATGGGCGTAGCCGCGGCGGAACCGCGTGCGCGGATGCTTCTTCCGCGCGGCCACACGCTGCCGATCGTGCTGGCCATTCTGCTCGCGCTGCTCACCGTCGTTCCGGTCGCCACCGTCATCGTCGCGAGCTTCCGCCCGTCCGGACTGCCGCTCAGCGACGGCTGGACGCTCGCGCACTTCGCCAAGGTGTGGAGCAGCGCGTACTCCTACCGCCTCGTCTGGCAGACCCTGGTCTTCGCCGCCGGCAGCACCGCGTTCGGCATCGCGCTCGCGGCCGCACTCGCCTGGCTCGTCGAGCGGACCGACATGCCCGGCCGCGACTTCTTCCGCACCGGCATTCTGATGCCGATGGCGACGCCGCCCCTGCTGCTCGCGATCGGCTGGGTGCTGCTGATGAGCCCGGCGATCGGCATCGTCCCGACGCTGCTGGCGCCGGTGTTCGGCGAGGGCGTGAAGTCGTTCAGCATCTTCAACCTTCCCGGCATGATCTTCGTGCAGGGCCTCGCCTACGTGCCGACGTCGTTCCTGATGCTGGCGCCCGCGATGCGCAACATGGATCCGGTCTACGAAGAGGCCGCCCGCACCTCGGGCGCCGCCTTCGGCCAGACGCTGCGCCGCGTCTCGCTCCCGTTCCTCGTGCCGGCGCTGCTCTCGGTCACGACGCTGCTGATGATCGTCGGCATGCTGACCTTCGACGTGCCCGCCGTCATCGGCCAGCGCGGCAACGTCAGCGTCATGAGCTCCGAGATCTTCAACCTGATGAACCCGGCCAACGGTCTGCCGGCCTATGGCGAGATCGCGGCGCTCAACAGCACGCTGTTCGTGCTGCTGGCGCTGGGCCTCTGGGTCTATTACCGCGCGACGCAGCAGAGCGAGCGCTTCGCCACGATCAGCGGCAAGGGCTACAAGGCCACGCGCTTCAAGCTCGGCCGCTGGCGCCCGGTCGCGGCCGCCTTCGTGACGCTGTATTTCCTCCTCGCCGTCGTGCTGCCGTTCCTGGCGCTGCTGTGGACCAGCCTCGTGCCCTATTTCGCGGGCTTTCAGACCAAGCTGCTCGGCGAATTGTCGTTCAAGGCCTACGCGACGCTGCTAGGCCAGCCGCGCATCTGGGAGGGCGTCGTCAACTCCACGGTGATCGCGGTCGTCGCCGCGCTGGCGACGACGGCGCTGGCGCTCTTCGTCGCGTGGACGATCGTGCGCTCGAAGCTGCGCTGGGTGCGCGTCCTCGACGTGATGTCGATGATCCCGATCAGCGTGCCGTTCCTGATGATGGGCGTGGCGCTCGTCTTCATCTTCTTCGGCCTGCGCGCCGTCCCGATCTACGGCACGGTCTGGATCATCGCACTCGGGCATCTCATCGTGTTCCTGCCGCTGGCCGCGCGCATGATGCAGTCGGGCGTGCTCCAGGTGCACCGCGAGCTGGAAGAGGCCGCGTCGGTCTCGGGCGCCACGTTCCTCCAGAACATCCGCCGCGTCGTCGTTCCGCTGCTGAAGCCCACGATCTTCGCGCTGCTGATCTGGCTCGTCGTCCATTCTCTGCGCGAATTCTCGGTGGCCGTCATGCTGATCGCGCGGCAGAACGAGGTGCTCTCGACGATCCTGTTCAGCCTCTGGGACCAGGGCGAGCCGGGGCAGGCCGCGGCGATCGCCGTGATCCTGATGCTGGTGCTCGGCGGGCTGGTGGCGGCGTTCACCGGCCTCACGCGCGCGCGGCAGGAGGCCTGAGTGCTCGCCGCCGAAGCCCTCGAGAAGCGGTTCGCGCTGCACGACGGCCGCATCGTGAACGCGATGGACGGCGTCGGCTTCCGCATCGAGCCGGGCCAGCTCTACACGCTGCTCGGACCGTCGGGCTGCGGCAAGACCACGACGCTGCGCAGCATCGCCGGGCTCGAGACGCCGGACAGCGGCCGCATCGCGATCGGCGACATGGCGGTGTTCGACTCGGCGCGCCGGCTGCTCGTGCCGGCCAACCGGCGCAAGATCGGCATGGTGTTCCAGTCCTACGCGATCTGGCCGCACATGGACGTGTACGAGAACGTCGCCTTTCCGCTGCGCGTCTCGGGCGAGCGGGTGCGCGAGGGCGACGTCGCCGCGCGCGTGGCGAAGGCGCTGGCGACCGTGCGCATGGAGGGCTTCGAGCGCCGCCCGGCCACGCGGCTTTCCGGCGGGCAGCAGCAGCGGCTGGCGCTCGCCCGCGCGCTGGTGATGGAGCCGCGCGTGCTGCTGCTCGACGAGCCGTTGAGCAACCTCGACGCCAAGCTGCGCGAATCGATGCGCCTCGAGCTGCGCCGCATCCAGAAGAGCCTCGGCATCACGGCCGTCTACGTCACGCACGACCAGACCGAGGCGCTGGCGATGTCCGACGTCGTCGCGGTGATGGAGAACGGGCGCATCGTCCAGCAGGGCGATCCGCGCACGATCTACTCCAGGCCCGCCACGCGCTTCGTCGCCGAGTTCATCGGTTCCACGAATTTCGTCCCCGGCAGGATCGCGCGCGCCGGCGCGGATGCGCTGGTCGAGATCGAGGGCGGCCGCCTGCGCTGCGCGGTTCCCGCGGGCCTCGACACCGGCGCCAGGGTGCTGGTCTCGATCCGTCCGGAGGACATCGCGGTGCGCGCGGCGGGGGCCGCCGCCGCCGCGGGCGACGGCAACCGCATCGCCGGCCGCGTCGTCGAGCAGATCTTCCTCGGCAGCCTCGCCGATCACGTGATCGCCGCCGGCGGCGCCGAGTTCCATGCCTGGTGCCATCCCGCCGCCGCTTTTGCGCCGGGCAGCGAGGTGGTGCTCGAGGTCGATCCGGCGCGCTGCATCGTCTTGCCCGAGAAGGCCTGACATGACGCTGTTTCTCGACACGCACCACATCGCGCGCCTGCACGACGAGGGCCATGTCGGCATGCGCGACTACGTCGACGCCGTGGAGCGCGCCTATCGCGAGCAGGGCGAGGGCCGGCTGCAGCTCCTGCCGCGCCGGAATTTCTGGATGGCCGGCGCCGACGCGGCCAGCCGCGGCCCTTCGCTGAAAGTCGCCGCGGCGGTGCTCGAAGGGCTCGGCGTCATCGGCATACCGCTCTACACGGCCGGCTACCGGCGCGGCGCGATCGATCTCTGGATCGCGCTGATGAGCACCAAGACCGGCGAGATGCTCGCGCACATCCACGGCCAGAGCATGAGCCTCTGGAAGACGGGCGCGATGGCCGCGGTCGCCACGCGCCACATGGCGCGCGCCGAGGCCGCCACGGTGGGCATGATCGGCACCGGGCAGTACGCGCGCACGCAGCTGCTCGGCCTCGCCGCCGTGCGCGAGATCCGCGAGCTGCGCTGCTACAGCCGTAACGCCGAGAATCGCGCGCGCTTCGCCGAATGGGCGCGCGGCGCCGTCCCCGGCCTCGCGGTCAGGCCGGTCGAAACGGGCCGTGCCGCGGCCGAGGGCGCTGACATCGTCGTGACGGTCACGACGTCGCGCACGCCGGTGCTCGAAGGCGCGTGGCTCGCGCCGGGCACGCATTGCAATCTCGTCGGCATGCACTATCCCGAGGCGCGCGAGGCGGACACCGAGACGATCCGCCGCGCGCGCGTCGTCGTCGACGATCTCGATCAGGCCTGGGGCGAGAAGGGCGAGATCATGATCCCGCTCGCCGCGGGCGAGATCGCGCGCGCGCACGTCGCCGGCGACATCGGCTCGGTCATCGCCGGCAAGATCGCGGGCCGCCGCGACGCGCGCGAGATCACGGTGTTCTGCTCGGGCGGCACCGCGCTCGAATATGTCGGCGCCAGCGCGATGGTCTACGAGGCCGCGCGCAAGGCCGGCATCGGCCAATCCTTGGAAATGAAAGCATGACGGGGCTGCGGCCGCGGCGCGTTTACACCGCCCGGCGACGGATGATAGCGTTTTCGCCGAGCGGCGCCGCCAAGAGCGCCCCGATTCCGGACATCGAGGGAGGACGACCATGATCCCACGCAGGACGGCGCTTCTGGCCGCGCTCGCGATCGCCGCGCTGCCCGCCGCGCAGGCCGCCGCCCAGACGCTCGACGAGGTGAAGGCCGCCGCCGCCAAGGAAGGCAAGGTCGTCTGGTACGACAGCCTGCCGCGCGCCGAGGGCGACGCCATTCTGGCCGAGTTCCAGAAGGCGTTTCCGTTCATCAAGACCGCCGAATATCTCGAGGTGCCGGGCGCCGCCAAGACCGCGCGCATCACGCAGGAGAGCCGCGCCGGCGGGCCGACCGCCGACGTCACGCTCGACGGCCCCGCCTCCGGCATGCGCCACGCCGAATCGGGCTTCCTGCACAAGGTCGATTGGAAGTCGCTCGGCGTCGAGACGTCGAAGGACCGCACGCCGAACGAATACCTGATCGCGATCACGACGCCGCTGTTCGGCATCCTCTACAACACCACCAAGGTGAAAGACGACGAGGCGCCGAAGACCTACGACGAGCTCGTCGACGCCAAGTGGTCGGGCCGCGTCGGCACCTGGTCGCGCGCGATCGGCTTCGTGATCCTCGCCGCCGACCTGGGCGAGGAGAAGACGACGGCGCTGGTGCAGAAATTCTCGGCGTTGAAGCCGAAGCTCTATCGCAGCACCTATGCCGCGGCGCAGTCGGTCGGCGCCGGCGAGGTCGACATCATCTACGGCATCCACCACACCGCGCTGCCGACGATCGAGAAGGGTGCGCCGGTGAAATGGCGCTTCCTCGAGCCGGTGCCCGTGGGCCCGCTCTACGGCGTGCTGCTGAAATTCGGAAAGAACCCGAACGCCGGCAAGCTGCTGCTCGCGTGGCTCGGCTCCAAGGACGGGGCGCTGGCCTACGAGAAGGTGGCCAAGCGCGGCAATCCGTTCATCCCCGAAACGGAAACGGCGAAAATGCTGAAGGGCCGCAAGATCTCGATGTTCGATTCGGAGACCGAGGTGGCGAAGGCCCAGTGGTACAACGATCTCGAGGCCAAGTTCGGCCGCATGCTGCAAGGCCGCTAGAGGAGGCGACCATGATCCCCAATTCCGTTGCCGACATCCTCCGCTCCAAGACGGCGCGCGCGCTGCCGCGTGCGCCGGAATACCCGCCCTACGACGTCGCCGCGTTCCAGGGCGCGATGGACAATTTCCACAAGGTGTTCGCGATCAAGCCCGGCGATCACGTGGTGATGCTCACCGATCCGCTGCTCGATCCGCGCGTGATCCAGGCCGTCTACGGGCTCGCGCGGGCGCGCGGCGCCACGTTCGCCTCCTACATGGGCTCCTCGACCCAGCTCATGGAGGTGCCCGACGAGGCGAAGCCGGTCCTCGAGCGCGCGACGTTCGTCGTCTCCACCTGGTTCGCGTCGGTGATCGATCCCTACTGCATCGGCCTCCGCAAGAAGGGCCAGCGCTGGATCAAGATCACGTTCTTCCGCAATCTCGATCTCTGGCACACGCCGCAGGCGCGCTTCCCGATCGACGTGCTCGGCGAGATCATCCGCGCCACCGCGCGGCTCTATCCGAAGGCCGGCGATTTCGACCTCAAGTTCACCGATTCGCGCGGCACGCAGTTCGAGATCGCCTACACGCAGGCGATGCGCGACCGGCTGCTCGCCCACAACCGCTGGCGCGGCCACAATTACGCCGACGAGCCGGGCTGCTACATCCACTACATCCCGACGCACGGGCCCAATCTCTACGAGCCCTACGTGATGGGCGACGAGCAGCGCCGCGCGCCGGTCAACGGCGTCGTGTTCGCGCAATGGGCGGTCGGCTTCGAGAAGCCGTTCGAGGAGAAGATCGGCGTCGAGTTCAAGGACGACCGCGTCGTCGCGGTGCACGGCCGCGGCATGGAGGCGGAGGTGATCCGCGACCTCGTGATCGGCGGCAAGCTCGAGGAGCTCGGCTGCGGCCACAATCCCAAGGCGCCGCGCTTCGACATCTACCCGGCCGGGCCGAATTCGCCGGGCGGGCTGCATTTCGGCATCAACGGGCCGAAGCCGTCGCCCTATCTCCGCCGCATGATGCCGAACTGGGAAGAGCCGCACGTCCACATGGACCTCGTCACCTTCGACAGCACGGTGACGGCCGGCAACCAGACGATCCTCGATCGGGGCTATCTGATGTCGCTGCGCGATCCCGAAGTGGTCAAAGCCGCCGCGCGCTACGGCGACCCGGTCGATCTGCTCGAGGCGTTTCCGGTCTGAGGCCGGTCGCGAGACCGGCCGGACGGTTGGCGCGCAGGGGCGCGCGCAGCGCGCCCCCGCGAATCGCGCATCGCCGCGTCACCCGGCGTTGACGTAGCCGTAGCGCAGATTGCTCGGCCGCGGCCCGCGCCGCTCGTAGGCGGCCTTGATCGCGGTCACCCGGTCGCGCTCGAGGCCGGCCTTCTTCACGTCGTACCTGTACATCTTCGCCGAGTTCGCGCCGAAGATCGCGGTCTTCACCGGGCCGTCGGCCAGCCCGAGCGGCGCGAAGCCGTGCTTCTTCTGCATGTCGTCCGGAATCTCGAGCCGGCGCAGCGCCTCGATCTGCCATTGCGGCGAGCCGGTCCAGATCGCGTCGGTGCCCCACACGACGTGGTCGGCGCCGAGGCCCTTGATCAGCAGGCCCATCAGCGCGGCGGCGAGGCGCGGCTGCGCCACCGTCGTCTGCGCGAAGATCTGGCCGAGATCGCCATAGACGTTCGTGACGCCGTATTTTTCGGGGATCTCGGCGAGGTCGCTGGTCCATTCGACCCGGCCGGTGCCCTCGAACTGCGCCAGCGCGTCCTCGGCGCGGCCGCCGCCGGCCCACCGATAGGCCGAGTGGTAGATAACGAAATTGATCTGTGGCCAGTCTTTTGCCGCCTTGCCTACGTCGCGCACGTCGGCGTAGGCGACGAGATGCGGGAACTGCGCCTCGGTCGATGGCGCGAACAGGCCCTTGTGCACGCAGACGATGTTGCTCCCGGCCTTCAGGATCTTCTCATAGAAGGGATACGTCACCTTCTCGTCGTCCATGCGCCAGGGATACTTGCTGACGCTCTTGTTCGTGTTGTCGCCGACCGTGTAGCCCTTCCACGAATCGGGCTTGAGGAGTTCCAACTCCTTGTCGACGCGCTCGAGCCAGCCGGGCTGGCCGGGCGTGAAGATCGCGTGGCTCAACAGGCGCTTCGTGCCGGCTTCCCTGTTCACGCGCTCGCGCGCCTCGGCCTTCATCTCATTGGTCAGGAACCAGTCTTCGGGGATATCCGACGGTGCGCCGCTGATCAGGGCCACCTTCGTGTCGCTGTCGAGGAAAACCTCCTTGAACCAGTTCGCATACATGAGGTCGTCGAGCGTCTGCTCCTTGCCCGCGAGTTGCGGATTCCAGCCGAGGCGGCCCACCGCCGCACGCATGTTGACGAATCCCTTGAGGCGCGTGTTGGGCCGCAGGAAATGCGTGTGAACGTCCATGACGAATTGCTGTGATCTGGCCTGCGCCAGCTCGGCTGCATGGCCGGTGCTCCGCGCCTCGGCCTCGCTCACCGCGAACAGCGGGCCGTAGATCTCGTTCATCGCGACGAAGGCGGTGGCCATGCCGGCGGCGGTGCCGAAGAAGCGGCGCCGCGACAGGCCGTTGCGGCGCGCATTCTCGGCCCCGAGCTGCTTGAGCCGCGCCTCCACCTTCTTCTGACGCGCGCTTTGCGGCGCCGGATAGAATTCGTCGCTGGAAACGATCTGGGTGGGGATCGGCGAGGGAAACGAGGCCGCCTCGGCGGGCAGCAGGCTCTCGAGTTCCGCGCGGCTCAACATGCTCATCGGCGCCTCCCGGGGCAAACGTCGCGTCTCGACGCCGGGAAGCGTAGCAGCGGCGGCGCCCCGCGCGCGGTCACATCCGCGCGAAGCCGCCGGCGGGGCCAGCCTCGGCCGGTCCGGCCGCTGCCGCTTCGGCCCGCAGGGCGGCCAGCCCCTGCGGTGCCAGCAC
>ERZ761602.2385-NODE-2385-length-29649-cov-12.098432_pt1 | contig 29649 bp, 27 predicted proteins | sample MGYA00512165_ERZ761602 | MGnify/ENA primary metagenome ERZ761602 (study PRJEB28899, sample SAMN02445085) | bioreactor sludge metagenome | biome: EBPR sludge; isolation source: Thorneside wastewater treatment plant | place: Australia: Brisbane, Thorneside...
CCGACATGGCGGCCTACGCGCGCCGCGTCGTGCGCTTCGTCGACGGGCTGATCGACAGCGACCGGCGCAACGGGACGGCGCCGACGGCCCCCACTCGTGACCTGAGCGGCCGCTCGAGCGCCCCGCACCCGCTCGCGCCGGACGCGGCCCCCGGATCCTGACATGCTCGGCAACACGCTGCTGCTGGCCCTGCGCGCGATCCGGCGCAACCTGCTGCGCTCGTTCCTGACGATCCTGGGCATCGTGATCGGCGTCGCCGCGGTGATCACGATGGTCACCGTCGGCAACGGGGCGACCCGCGCGGTCTCCGACCAGATCTCCAGCCTGGGCACCAACCTGCTGCAGATCCGCCCCGGCCAGCGCCTCGGCCCGGGCCGCGACGCGGCCGGATCGCCGCCGTTCCGCCGCGCCGATGCCGATGCGATCGCGGCGCAGGTGGCCGGCGTGCGCGCCGTGGCACCGCAGTCCACAGCCGGCGCGACGGCGGTCTACGGGGCCCGCAACTGGTCCACCGTCGTCATCGGCACGACGAACGCGTACTTCGAGACCAACAACTGGAGCTTCGCCGCCGGCCGCGCCTTCGAGCCGGCCGAGGAACGCGTCGGCGCCTCGGTCTGCGTGGTCGGCGCGACGGTGCAGCGCGAGCTCTACGCGGGCCAGGACCCGCTGGGCTCGCGGCTGCGGCTGCGCCAGATCAGCTGCGAGGTCGTCGGCGTGCTGCGCAGCAAGGGCCAGACCGGCATGGGCGGCGACCAGGACGACATCGTCGTGCTGCCGATCGCGACCGTGCAGCGGCGGCTGACCGGCAACGTCAACGTCGGCACGCTGCTGGTGTCGATGGAGGACGGCGCCGACGCCGAGGGCGTGAAGGCCGACCTGGCGCGGCTGCTGCGCGAGCGGCGCAAGCTCGCCGAGGGCGACGAGAACAACTTCAACATCCTCGACACGAAGCAGCTCGCCGAGACGCTGTCGGGCACGACGCGCGTGATGACGATGCTGCTCGGCGCGGTCGCGGCGGTCAGCCTGCTCGTCGGGGGCATCGGCATCATGAACATCATGCTGGTCAGCGTGACCGAGCGCACGCGCGAGATCGGCATCCGGCTGGCCATCGGCGCGCTCGGCCACGAGGTGCTGCTGCAGTTCCTGATCGAGGCCGTCGTGCTGGCCGCGCTCGGCGGGCTGGTCGGCATCGCGCTGGCCAGCGGCGCCTCGCTGCTCATCACCTCGCTGATGGGCGTACCCTACGCCTTCGACGCCGGCATCAACCTGCTCGCGTTCGCGTTCGCCGCGCTGATCGGCGTGGTCTTCGGCTACTTCCCGGCGCGCCGCGCGGCGCGGCTCGATCCGATCGAGGCGCTGCGACACGAGTGAGGGACGGGCTCAGCGGGGCCGCGTCGGCTGCGCGGCCGTGGCACGCACGACGGGCCAGGCCGCGAACAGCAGCTGCCCGCCCAGCCCGAGCTGGTGCGCCCCTTGCGCATACAGCGCGAGGTGCTCCGCGAGCGTGCGGCCGGCCAGCAGCACCGACAGCGCCGCCTCGGCCAGCAGCAGCAGCGCCAGTGCGGTGAGACCCATCCCGGCCGCCTGGCCCGGCTGCAGCGGCCGGCGCCGCAGGATGCTCCCGCAGGCAAGCCAGGCGATGCCGAGCATCACCGGCAGCTCCAGCGCAACCGCCGCGACCGGGCCGAGCCAGGGTTCGAGGACGAGCGTGCGCAGCACGCCGAGCACGAACCCGGCGGCGAAGACGGTCGCGAAGTAGACGGCCGCGGACACGAGGATCGGTTTCATCGTGGCCGCATCGTCGCACGCGCCGGTTCGTGCCACCAGGCTGCCGGTGGCGGCGCCGGTGCAGCTGCCCGCACCAGCTGGAGGCGCGCCCCGCGCGCGCCGGCACGAGCTCGCCGCGCAACGCCCCACGCCGACCCGATGCGCCGGGCCGACCGTAGACTGGCTGCCACGCCCCTCTCGCCGATGGCCGATGCCCATGTCCGACATCCCCTGGCAGCAGCTCAGCGCCGCCGAGCGCGCCCGCGAGTACTCGCCGAGCTCGTGCATCGGCGGCAACTACCAGCCGTTCGTCGAGGCCTACCGGGCCCGCAGCGCCGAGGCGCACGCCGCCGCGCTGGCGCTGGGCGCGCGCTGGATCGAAGGGCACTACGGCACCGCGCCGTCGCAGCGCCTGGACCTGTACCTGCCGCCTGCGATGCAACGCGGCGCCGCACCCTGCCCGCTGCTGGTCTTCATCCACGGCGGCTACTGGCAGGAGCTGTCGGCGCGCGACTCGCGCTTCGCCGCCGCCCGCTGCGTCGAGCGCGGCATCGCGTTCGCGGCCGTCGACTACACGCTGGCACCCGCCGCGCGCGTCCCGCAGATCGTCGACGAGTGCCGGGCCGCCTTCGTCGACCTCGCGCGTGCGGCACCGGGCCTGGGCATCGACCCGGCGCTTGTCGTCGTCGCGGGCAGCTCGGCCGGGGCGCACCTGGCGGCGATGATCGGCGTCGAGGGCGCGTTGCCTGGAGGCGTCGCCCCGCCGCACGCGCTGGTGCTCGTCTCCGGCATCTACCTGCTCGAGCCGCTGATCGGCACGCCGATCGACGACGCGCTCGGCCTGCAGGCCGGCGAGGCGCGCGTGCTGAGCCCGCTGCGGTTGCCGTTGCGCGGCTTCCCGCGCAGCGCGGTCTGCTGGGGCGAGGTCGAGACCGCGCAGTTCAAGGCCCAGAGCCGCGCCTTCGACGACGCGCTGCGTGCGGCGGGCGCCGCGACGCAGCGCTTCGAAGTGCCCGGGCGCAACCACTTCGACGTGATCCTCGACCTCGCCGAGCCCGGCACGACGCTCGGCAACGCCACCTTGCAGCTGTTCGACAATCGCGCCTGACGGCACGGCGCCGCATCCGGCACGGCGAGCGCGCCACGCGCGCCGCCCTGCCCCCCTGCTCCCCTGCCGCAAGGCCGCGTGACCGCACGACCCACCTGCCCGGAACACGACCCGATGACCCCACCGCTCACCCGCGAGGCGCTGCTGCAGCGCGACCGCGACGACCCGCTGGCCGCCAGGCGCCATGCCTTCACGCTGCCCGAGGGCGTGATCTACCTCGACGGCAACTCGCTCGGCGCGCTGGTGGCCAGCGTGCCCGCGCGGATCGAACACGCGGTGCGCGACGAGTGGGGCCGCGGCCTGATCCGCTCTTGGAACGACGCCGGCTGGTACCCGGCACCGCAGCGCATCGGCGCGGCGGTGTCGCGGCTGGTCGGCGCGCAGCCGCACGAGGTCGTCGCCTGCGACTCGACCTCGGTGAACCTGTTCAAGGTGCTCGTCGCCGCGCTGCGCCTGCGCCCCGGCCGGCGCGTGATCGTCGGCGAACTCGGCAACTTCCCCACCGACATGTACGTCGCCTCCGGCGTCGCGCAACTGATGGGCGCCGAGCTGCGCTGCGTCGAGCCGGAAGCCGTCGAGGCGGCGATCGCCGAGGCCGGCGAGGCGCTGGCGGTCGTCACGCTGACGCAGGTCAACTACAAGACCGGCCGGCTGCACGACATGGCCCGCATCACCGCGGCGGCGCACCGGGTCGGCGGCCTGGCCTGCTGGGACCTCGCGCACAGCGCCGGCACGCTGCCGGTGCGGCTGAACGACTGCGATGCCGACTTCGCCGTCGGCTGCGGCTACAAGTACCTCAACGGCGGCCCGGGGGCACCGGCCTTCGTCTTCGTCGCGCAGCGCCACCTGGCGGCGCTGGACCAGCCGATCGCCGGCTGGCACGGCCACGCGCGGCCCTTCGACTTCGCGCACGACTACGTGGCGCACGCCGGCATCGAGCGCATGCTCGTCGGCACCGCGCCGCAGCTGGCGATGATCGCGCTCGAGGAGGCGCTGACCGTCTTCGACGGCGTCGACCTGCAGCAGCTGCGCCGCAAGGGCAGCGAACTCGGGGATGCCTTCATCGCGCTGGTCGACCAGGAACTCGCCGGCCGTGGTTTCGGCCTGGCGAGCCCGCGCGACGCCGAGCAGCGCGGCAGCCAGGTCTCGCTGACCCACCCGCACGGCTACGCGATCATGCAGGCGCTGATCGCCCGCGGCGTGATCGGCGACTTCCGCGCACCGGACATCCTGCGCTTCGGCTTCGCCGGGCTCTACGTGCGCCACGTCGACGTCTGGGACGCCGTGGCCGCGCTCAAGGCGGTGATGGACACGCGCGAGTGGGACCAGCCGGCCTTCACGATGCGCAAGGCGGTGACTTGAGCGGCGCTTCCGCCATCGCGGCCATCCCGCGCCGGCCATCGGCGCACCACCTCGACGTCGCCGACGTCCCCATCGAGGACACGACCCCATGAAGATCTGCATCGTCGGCGCCGGCTCGATCGGCGGCTACCTCGGGACGCAACTCGCCGCCACCGGCCGGCACGTCGTCAGCGCACTGGCCCGCGGCGCGACGCTGGCCGCGCTGCGCGAGCACGGCTGGCGCGTGCGGTCGGGCGACACGCTGCGCGAGGCACCCGTCATCGCGTCCGAGCACTGCGCGGACCTGGGCCCGCAGGACCTGGTGTTCGTCGCCGTCAAGGCCCCGGTGCTGCCGGCGCTGGCGCCGACCCTGGCACCGCTGCTCGCGCCGCACACGCTGGTCGTGCCGGCGATGAACGGCGTGCCGTGGTGGTTCTGCACCGGGCTGCCGGGCTTCGGCGACGCGCCGCTGGACAGCGTCGACCCCGGCGGCGGCATCGCCGCGGCGCTGCCGTTCGCGCAGGTGATCGGTTGCGTCGTGCACATCAGCTGCTCCTCGCCCGAACCTGGGCTGGTGCAGCACAAGATGGGCCAGGGCCTGATCGTCGGCGAGCCGCGCGGCGGCGCCAGCGCACGCGTCGACGCGCTGGCCGGCGTGCTGCGCGAGGCCGGCTTCGACCTCACCGCCAGCCCCGACGTGCGCCGCGACATCTGGTACAAGCTGTGGGGCAACCTGACGATGAACCCGATCAGCGCGCTGACCGGCTCCACCGTCGACCGCATCCTCGACGACCCGCTGCTGCGCGGGTTCTGCTCGCAGGCGATGCGCGAGGCCAGCGCGGTGGGCGCGCGCATCGGCTGCCCGATCGACCAGACGCCCGAGGACCGGCACGCGATCACGCGCAAGCTCGGCGCGTTCAAGACCTCGATGCTGCAGGACGTCGAGGCCGGCCGGGCGATCGAGCTCGACGCCATCGTCACCGCGGTGCACGAGATCGCGCGGCGCGTCGAGGTGCCGACGCCGGGCATCGATGCGCTGCTCGGGCTGACGCGGCTGTTCGCCCGCGTGCGCGGGCTGTATCCGGACGCGGCGCTATGCTTCCCCGCATGAACACCCGACCGTTGAAGATCGCCGTCATCCCCGGGGATGGCATCGGCAAGGAAGTGATGCCCGAAGGCCTGCGCGCGCTCGACGCCGCGGCGCGCCGCTTCGGCATCGCGCTGCAGCTCACGCACATCGACTGGGCCAGCTGCGACCACTACGCGAAGACCGGACAGATGATGCCGGACGACTGGAAGGCACGGTTGCAGGACATGGACGCGCTGCTGTTCGGCGCCGTCGGCTGGCCGGCAACCGTGCCCGACCACGTCTCGCTGTGGGGCTCGCTGCTGAAGTTCCGCCGCGAGTTCGACCAGTACGTCAACCTGCGGCCGGTGCGGCTGTTCGACGGCGTGCCCTGCCCGCTGGTCGATGCCCAGGGCCGGCCGCGCAAGCCCGGCGACATCGACATGCTGATCGTGCGCGAGAACACCGAGGGCGAGTACAGCTCGGTGGGCGGCGTGATGTTCGCCGGCACCGAGCGCGAGTTCGTGCTGCAGGAAAGCGTGTTCACGCGCCACGGCAGCCAGCGGCTGCTGGACTTCGCGTTCGGGCTGGCGCGGCAGCGGCAACGCCGGCACGTGACGGTCGCCACCAAGAGCAACGGCATCGCGATCTCGATGCCCTGGTGGGACGAACGCGCCGCCGAGGCCGCGGCGCGCTTCCCCGACGTCACCTGGGACAAGCAGCACATCGACATCCTCGCCGCGCGCTTCGTGATGCAGCCGCAGCGCTTCGACGTCGTCGCGGCGACCAACCTGTTCGGCGACATCCTGTCGGACCTGGGGCCCGCCTGCACCGGCACGATCGGCCTGGCGCCGAGCGCGAACCTGAACCCCGAGCGGCGTTTCCCGTCCCTGTTCGAGCCGGTGCACGGCTCGGCGCCGGACATTGCCGGGCAGGGCATCGCCAACCCGGTGGCGATGATCTGGTCGGCGGCGATGATGCTCGACTTCCTCGGCCACCGCGACGCGCACGACACGATGCTGCGGGCGATCGAGCAGGTGCTCGCCGACGGGCCTCGCACGCGCGACCTCGGCGGGCAGGCCTCGACGGTCGAGATGGGGCGCGCGATCGCCGACCTGATCTGAGCGCGATGCGGCGGTCTTCAGCCCGGCCGCGGCGGCCTGCCGCCGATCGGCGCGCCCGGCAGCTCGACGCTGAACACCGCGCCACCGCCCTCGCGGTTGGCTGCCGAGATGCGGCCGCCGTGCGCCTCGACGATGCGGCGCGAGATGGCCAGGCCCAGCCCGGTGCCGCCCCCCGCGCCCTGCGTCGCGGTTGACTGCACGAAGGGCTCGAAGATGCGCTCGATCTCCGCCGGCGGTATGCCGGGACCGCGATCCGCGACGAGCATCTCGATCGTGCCGTCGTCGCGCGCCTGCGCCTTGACCTCGACCGGCTGCTCGGCGGGCGACAGCCGGATCGCGTTGGCCAGCAGGTTGCGCACCACCTGCGCGAAACGGTCGCCGTCGACATCGGCGACGAGCGGCGCGGGGGCCATCTGCAGGCGCAGCGGGACCGAACGACGGATCGCGAGCGGCTCGATCTCGGCCACGACCTCGCGCACCAGCACCCGAATGTCCTGGGGCACGGTGTCCAGGCGCGCGCCCAGGCGATCGAAGCGGGACAGGTCCAGCAGGTCGTTGACCAGCGTCAGCATGCGCGAGCCCGCACGGTAGATGTCGCCGAACAGGGCCTGGACCGGCGCAGCGCCCGATGCGCTGCGCTGCTGGCCGATCTCCGAGAAGCCGAGGATCGACTGCAGCGGCGTGCGCAGTTCGTGGCTGACGCTGGCGATGAACTCGGACTTCGCGCTGGACGCGCTCTCGGCGCTGTCGCGCGCCCGGCGGGTCGCCCGCTCGGCCTCGCGGAACTCGCTGACGTCCATGAAGACGCTGACGATGGCCGCGGGCCGGCCATCGTCGCCCGGGACCGGCGCCGACGAGATCAGCATGTCGCGCAGCTGCCCGTCGGCGCGCAGCGCCTGGGCCTCGTAGCGCAGCTCGCCGGCACCCCGCGCCAGGAGTTCGCTGGCCTTGGCATCGTGGATGCGGCCGAGTTCCGGCCCGTGGGTCAGCGAGACCAGCGTGCCGATCACCTGGTCGCGCGAGCGGCCGAAGAAGCTCTCCCAGGCCTTGTTGACGCGCACGTAGCGGTTCAGCGTGTCGCGCACGGCGACCGGCAACGGATGGCTCTCGACGAGGGCCGAGTTGAAGGCGAGCTGCGCGCGCAGCTGCGTCTGCGCGGCGAGCAGCTCGGTGACGTCGACCCCGCAGCCGGCGAATCCCGTGAGGCGCCCGCCCTCGAAGAGCGGCACGACCGTCACGTCGAAGCGGATGGCCCGGCCGGCAGGCCCGGCGATCGTCGCCTGGCCCTGGCGTGCCCCGCCGGGGGTCGCGGCGCCGGCGTCGAACAGCGCCGCGACCGCCTCGCGCGACTCCGCGGTCACCAGGCTCGCGAAGGGGCGTCCTTGCGCCGCCTGGACCGGCAGCCCGCTGGCCCGTTCCCAGCGGGCGTTGATCAGTTCCACGCTGCCGGCCGCGTCGGTGCGGAACAGCAGCTCGCGCACGCTGGCGAAGATGCCGTCGAGCTCGCGCCCGCGTTCGGCCAGCGCGGCCTGCGCCCGATCCAGCGCCAGGCGGTCCTGCTCGTGCGCCCGCTGCATGCGGCTGGCCACCAGGGTCGACGCCAAGAGGGCCAACGCCGCCGCCGTCCCCGCGGCGACGAACCAGCGGACCCGCGAGACGACCTTCGCGGTCGCCTCGGCGCGGCCGATGTCGACGATGACCCACAGCGGGTACTCGCGCAAGGTGCGGAAGGCGGCGATGCGCGGGCCGGGCCCCAATCCGGCCCCGATCCACGCCGCGCGCTCGGTCTGCGGCAGGTAGGTGGCCAGTGGCGGCAGGTCCCGCAGCAGGTGGTCGTCACGCAGGTCGGCCGATCGTGTCGCGGCGACGACGCGCCCGTCGTACCCCACCAGCGCGGCCGCCCTGCGCGGGTCGTTCAGCGTCTGCTCCTGGAAGCTCGCGAAGGCATCGGGGTTGAGCAGCACGACCACGTGGATCCGGCGCTCGTCGGTCAGCCCGACGGTGCGCACGTAAGGCAGGACCACGAGCGCCGGCGGCGCGTCGTCGGCGAGGCCCACCACGGGCAGCCCCCTGCCGCGCTGGACGCCGAGCAGCGCCCCCCGACCCGGCGGCGGCAGTGGCGGCAGGCGGCGCCAGTCGACCGTGGACCCGACGCGGGCCGCGCCTGCCCCGGCGATGACCAGGCCGTCGGCCTGGACGATGGCGACCCCGCGAATCGCACCGCCCGCATCCAGCACCTTCTGCAGCACGACGTCCACGTCGGCCCCGGACGCGTCGGCCCACATCGCGTCGGCCGCGAGCCCCAGCACGTCACCCACCTCGACCGCCGCCCGCGCGGCCAGCGACACCGTCCGTGCGGCATGGTCCTCGATGACACGCGCCAGCAACTCGTTGCGCTCGTGCGTGTTGTCGACCTCGTGGGCGTGCTCGTAGGACACGAGCCCGGCGACGGCCGACACGAGCAGCACGACCAGCAGCACGCCGGCCGCCAGCAGCGCCCGGCTGGACAGCAGGTTCGTGGCAGCGGTCGCCGGCGGGGTCTGCGCGTCCATCGAGGCGGCACCCTCTCAGCGCAGCCGCACGATCGGCATCAGCCGGTGGCGCCGCGCGGCCGCCTCCAGCCGTCCATCGGCCTGGATGCGGGCGACGAAGCCGTCGACAGCCGCGAACCACGCGTCGTCGCCGGGGCGCACGGCGTAGGCATACGGCAGCACGTCGAAGCGCTCGGGCGGCGACACGAGCCGGGCCCAGTCGGCGGTGTCCAGCAGCCGCCGGCTGTACGGGTAGTCGGTCATGAAGACGTCGACGCGGCCGGCCTGGAGCTCACGCTCGCGCGTGGCCGGCGGCCGCACGCTGACCAGCCGCGCCTGGCTCAGCCGTCCGCGCATCACCGATTCCATCCGGGTGCCGGCGGCCACCGCGACGACCACGCCGGGACGGTCGATGTCTTCCCAGGTGCGCACGACCGCATTCGAGCGGGTCGTCACCGCGTAGATGTCGCTCTCCAGGTACGGTCGCGTGAAGCGCAGCAGCCGCTGGCGCTCCGGCAGGATGCCGACGGCGAACATCGCGACATCGCAGCGCTCGCCGAGCACGTCGTCGGCGAGCGTGACGAAGGACGAGTCGACGTGCTCGACCCGCACGCCGAGGTCCTGGCCCAGGGCCAGCGAGAGGTCGACGTCCAGGCCGCCGAGCTGGCGCGTGCGCGGGTCGCGGTAGGTGATGCCGTAGTACTCGGGCCAGATGCACACGCGAACGACACCGGCGGCCTTGACCCGCTCCATCACCGTGCCGGCGCGCCCCGGCGCCGCGAGCATCCCGACGACGGCCACCAGGGCCAGCCCGAAGACGAGCCGCAGCGGCCTCGACACGGCCTCGGGTCGGATCGGACGCGGGGGGTGGATCATGGCTCGGCCCGACTCCGGCAACCAGCGGCTGGCACGACGGCGCCGCGCGGACTCTGTCACGGCCGGCGCGGGCCTGACATCCCCAGAACGGCCGGACGACTCTAGCATTTGTCCCCGTCCAGACACCCCGGTCAGCCGACCCGGACGCTCGCGAATTCGGCAGAATTGCGGCATGCCGCCGCAGCCCGCCGGAGACGATGCCGAGCATGCCGACTGTTCGTCGATCGAGGCCGCGCGGCTGCTCGGGCTCGCGGTGCGTTCGGTGCAGTTGATGGTCGACCGTGGCGAGCTCCAGGCCTGGAAGACACCCGGCGGCCACCGCCGCATCTCGCGCGCGTCGATCGACGCGTGGCTGCAACGCCGCCAGCTCCGCGCGCCCGGCGAGACGCCGCTGGCCGGTGCCCCCCATGAACCGGCGCGCCGGCACCCCAAGCTGCTGCTGATCGAGGACTCGGCGCACTTCCAGAACCTGGTGGGCCTGCTGGTGCGGCAGACGCTGCCGGATGCGGAACTGCACGTCGCCGACGACGGCATCGCGGGGCTCGCGATGGCCGGCAAGCTCGAGCCGGACATGCTGATCATCGACATCCTCCTGCCGGGCATCGACGGCGCGACGCTGATCACCAGCCTGCGCTCGCACCCGCCGTTCCGCCGGACCGCGCTGGTCGTCGTGACCGCGCTCGACGACGCGCAGCGCGCACCCTACGAGTTCGCGCTGCAGGGCCTGCCCGTCATCCACAAGACGCGCATCGTCGCCGAGCTGCCTGCCCAGTTGCGGCGCTGGGCAGAGCAGGCGGCCGCGGCCGCGGCGGGCTGAACAGCCGTGGAGGGGCTCGCGCCGGCCCCGCGGCCGCGCGTCCTGCTCGTCGAGGACGACGCGCCGATCCGGCAGTTCGTCGCCATGGCGCTGGAGGCGCTCGCCATCGACCTCGTCGAGTGTCCGACGCTGCAGGCGGCACGCCACGCGCTCGGGCAAGGCCCGGCGGCACTGGTGCTGCTCGACCTGATGCTGCCCGACGGCTCCGGGCTCGAGCTGCTGCACGACGCGACGACCCGCCAGCGTGCCGGCAAGGCGCGCTGGGTGGTCTTCAGTGCGGGCCTGACGGCGCGCGCCCAGGAGCAGCTGGCCCTGTCGGGCGTGCACCGCGTGCTGCAGAAGCCGGTCGGGTTGCGGGCGCTGCAGTCGTGCGTCGAGGAGATGCTGCGCGCGAACGGCCCCCCGGCCGCGGACACGGCGCGTGTCCTGGTGGACGACGGGATCACGCCGGACCGGCAGGCGCTGGCGCGGATCGACGGCACGCCGCAGGCCGAGGAGGACGCCGTGCGCGAGTACTTCGACGGCCGTCGCGACTTGTTCGCGCGCGTCAAGACCCACGCCGGGACCCGCCTGGCCGCCGACATCGCCGCCGGCGATGCTGCGCTGGCCCGCGGCGATGCCTCTGCATTGCTCGTCGTCGCGCACGGCCTGAAGTCGGTGATGCGCATGCTCGGCCGCCCGACGACCGCCGAGCTGGCGCAGGCGCTCGAGCTGGCGGCCAGGACGGAGCGACGGGAGGCGTGGGACCCGCTCTGGCAGGCCCTGCGCCAGGCACTCGCCGGGACGCCCCTGGCCTGATCTCGCCGCGCACCGGCGCCGCGTCCCGGCGCAGCCTAGCCCGCAGCGCCGGTGCGCGCCGGTCTCAAGCGGCAGCGTCCATCCCGTGACGCCGCTTCGCGGCACGCGCCTGCGGCCCTGCCAGCCAGGCGAGCAGCCGCCGCACGCGCTGCGGCTCGCCAGAGGTCGCGCAGACGCCCGCGGCGAAGGTCGTGACGATCTGGATCTCGCCGGGCAGCGGGCCGACGACCTCGATGCCCGGCACGTTCAGCAGCTCGCTGAGCTGCTGGAAGCCGAGCTCGACGCGGCCGTCGGCCACCAGGCGGGCCACCGGCACGCCCGGCGGCGCCTGCGCGATGCGCTCGCGGATCGCGTCGGCGATGCCCCAGCGTTCGAACAGCGCCTGCAGGTGCACGCCGCTGGGCCCCGTCGAGAAGCCGATGCTGCGTGCGGCCAGCACCGCAGCGCGCACCGCCTGCTCGTCTCCGATCGGTGGCGCCTGCGCGCCTGCCCGCACGGCGATGGCCACGCCGCTGCGCACGATGTCGACCCGGCTGCCCGGCAGCACCCGCCCCGCCGCGACGAGCTGGTCGATCGCCTGGGACGCGAGCATCACCGCGTCGAAGGGCTCGCCCGCCTGCACGCGACGGGCCGCATCGACGCCGCCGACCGACTCCGCCTCGACGCGTTCGCCGGTCGCGGCCTCGTAGCCGGCCAGCAACTCGGCCAGCAGCAGCCGGGTGGCCATCGAGGAGATCAGGGTCAGGGCTTGGGCCATCGGCATGCTCCGCAGCGCCCGCAGCATAGCGGCAGCCGCGTGACAACGGCGCCCTCACGCGTCGCGACCGAGCAGCCGGGCCACCAGCGCCGGCTGGCGGCTCGTGCCCGTCTTGCGGTAGAGCACCGTGATGTGCGTGCGCACCGTCGCCAGCGAGATGCCCAGCGCGGCAGCCGCCTGCGCCGCGCTCCGGCCGGCGGCCAGCGCAGCCGCCACGCGGGCCTGGGCCGGCGTGAGGTCGAAACGCTGCCGCAGGTCCTCGGGGCGCCGCTCGTCGGCGAACTCGACGATGCCGATCACCTGGTCTTCCGACAGCCCGGCGTCGGTGCCCGGGCCGCGTTCGATGCGCCGCAGCAGGAGCTCGTAACCGCCGCCCACGTGCATGCGCGCCACGCCGGGAGTCGACCGGTCGTGCAGCAGCGCGCGCAGGGTGCGGCTGAGGCTGTGCCACGACGCGCGGTCGCGCAGCGCGAGCTGGCCCCGCCCATCGACGCGCACGTGGTCGGCATGGAGCGCGGACCACGCCTCCCAGGCGGCGTTGCGCCGCGTCAGGCTGCCCAGTCCGTCGAGCACGATCATCGGGCTGCGCGCCTCGCCGAAGAGCTGCTCGAAGGTCTTGCCGATCGCGATCTGTTGCGACAGGCGGCGGTGCAGCCGCGTCGCGTTGCGCAGGTGGGGCAGCCACTGCCGGACCTGCCGCATCTCGGGCTCGCCGAAGACCGGTTGCCGCTCGCCCCGGTGGAAACGCAGGAAGGTGAAGGCGCCCGACTCGTCCGCCGTCTCCAGGACGACGGCCAGCCCGTGCACCGTGTCGTGGCGGCTGAGGAAGGCCCTCCAGAAGTAGCTCCGCCGCAGGCTCCGGACATCGACGAGATCGTCGGTGCGGATCAGCGCACCCGCGACAAGCAAGCCGCGCGCCTGCATGGCGCGCAGCCAGACGTCGTGCTCGCGGAAGTGGCTCTCGTACTCCAGCACCGCCTCCGCCGGCACGCCCGCCGCCGCGATGTGCCGGCACGGGCCACCGGGCGTCATCGACATCGTCGTCATCAGCACCGTCGCGGCCCCCACCCGGGGCCGCAGCGCCGCCAGCGCGTCGCAGAACCGGCGCTCGTCGCCGACCGCGGCGTAGATCGCGTCGATCTCGTCCGGCCACCCCTCTTCCAACGTCATCGACGCACGACCCTTCCCGTCCCCTTGCCCGCACCGGCTGTTCGTGGCCGATTGTTCGAAGTCGGGACGCCCGCGTCCTCATCACTTCTGATGGGATCCATGCCGGGGATTGCCCGCCCCCTGGCTAGCCCGGATCCGCCGTCGCTTGGGGTATTCCCGAGCTTCGCGGCGTCGGGCGCGATCCGGTCGCTGGCGCGCACCCGCTCGGGGGCACGCTCGCGGGACGGCCGGCAAGCCGACCCTGACCCTGGCGCTCAGCCCTTGGCGCCCGACAGGGTCGCCACCAGCGACGGCAGCCGCTTGCAGCCGGTCTTGGCATACAGCGCGGTGATGTGCGTGCGCACCGTCGACAGCGAGATGCCCAGCGCGGCTGCCGCCTCGGACGGGGCCTTGCCGTCGGCGAGCGACAGCGCGACGCGGGCCTGCGCCGGGGTCAGCCCGAAGCGTTCCCGCAACGACTCCGGGTGCCCCCCGGCCACCGTCTCGACGATGCCGATGACGCGGTCCACGCCGGGACCGACGGCGCTCAGCGGGCCGTGTTCGATGCGACGGAGCGTCAGCTGCCGGTCGGCCCCGACGCGCAGGCGCAGCACGCCCGGCCGCGACAGCTCGTGCAGCATCGGCCGGATCAGCGGCGCGACGCCGCGCCAGGCCGACCGCTCGCGCACCGCCAGCTGGCCCCGCGCGTCGATGCGCACCTGGGCACCCGGGCGAGCGGCCCAGGCTTCCCAGGCCGGGTTGTGGCGTGTCACGCGGCCGAGGGCGTCGAGCATCGCCATCGGGCTGGCCGCCTCGCCGAACAGCTGCTCGAGCGCCTTGCCGGTCGCGAAACGCGGTGCCAGCCTGCGGTGCAGCCGCAGCGCGTTGCGCAGGTCCGGCAGCCAGTTCACGAGCAGGTCACGGTCCTTCGACGCGAAGCGCGGCTGCAGCTCGCCGCGGTGGAAGACGACGAAGGCCAGCTCGTCGCCCTCGTCCCGCGCGTCGAGCACGGCCAGCAGGGCCTCGGTGTGGTCGTAGCGGCTGAGAAAGGCACGCCAGAAATACGAGCGTTGCAGCTCACGGCGATCGACCATCTCGTCGCTCGTGGCGACCGCACCAGGCCGCACGAGGCCCTTCGCGCGAGCGCCGCGCAGCCAGCTGTCGTGGAGGTGGAAGTGGTTGCGGTACTCGATCATCGCCTCGGGGGGCACGCCGATCGAGACCAGGTCGCGGCACGGGTCGTGGCGCGAGGCCGGAACCGCGCCCATCAGCAGCGAGCGCGCGTCGAGCCGCTTGCGAAGGCCGTCCAGCGCCCTGTACATCGCAGCCTCGTCACCGACCGCCCCATAGAACGCGTCGACCTCCTGCGGCCAGCTGCGGCTCTGCACCATCGCCCCCTCCCCTCGCGCCCGCGTTTCGCACGCTTGCTGTTCTGCGCGGGGGATTCTGGGGGCTCGCAGGGGCGGCCGCCTTGCGCAAGGTCATCGCCGCACCGCCGCACCGCCCACCGGCGCGTCGGCGCAGCCGCCCGGCGCGAACGGCCGGCGCTCAGGGCAGCGTGACGGGGTCGTCGACCCGCGTCGACAGGCCGGGCGTTCCCGAGGGCACGGGCGACGCCGGCGCGACGGGCGGTGCCACCGGCGCCGCCGTCCCGGCCTCGCCCCGCAGCGCCACGGCCGGCTCGAAGAGCTCGAAGCGCGTGCGGTGCGCGCGCTCCCAGTCCTGCCGCTCGATGACAAATTCCTGCAGCTCGACCTCGTGGCCCATCTCGGTGGGCCTGCGCACCAGTTCCAGCGGCCGCAACCCCACCAGCCGCATCAGCTCGCAGGAACTGCGGTTGGCCGGCGCGGACGCGCCGATCAGCGTCTGCACGTTCGACAGCGAGAAGGCGGCCGCCACACACAGCCGCCCGATCTCGAGGCTGTAGCGGCCGTGCCAGAACCGGTCGTGCGTCCACAGCCCCATCTCGATGGCCCCCGGACGGCGGCCGTGCGGGAGAAACCGGAACAGGCTGATCCACTCTCCAGTTTGCTTGACGACGGCCGATACCGCACACAGGCGCCCCTTCCTGGCCTCGTGCGTGATCAGGTTCAACCGCGTCAGCAGTTCGGCCTCGTGGCGGGGTTGGGGCCACAGCAAGTGCTCGTTGAACGACTCGTTGCGCGTCGCCTGGAACAGCGGCCAAGCGTCGGCGAGCGACACCTGTCGCAGCGCCACACGCCGGCTGCTCACGCGCTCGAGGCGTTCGGTCAGCTCGACGAAATCGAAACTCATCGCCCTCCGGGCCCGAGGCCCCTTCGTGACAGTCCGCTTGAAGCTTCGCACATCTGGCCCTCCCCGCAAATAGGGGGGGTACAACACCATGGACAGTGGAAACCTGGGTCTGGTGTTCGGCAGCCTGCAAGGGCCGTCGGTCGCCCATCAGCTCGACGGCATCGACCTGGCATACCTCTTGCAGGAGGCCGGCGAAGCGGTGGTCTACGTCGACGCCGGTTGGGTGGTGCGCTTCTGCAACGACGTGTACCTGTCCAACGTGCGGCTCCCCCGCCACCAGGTGCTGGGCCACACACCGTTCGAGTACAGCCCGCACTTCGGCCGGTCGATCTTCTACGAGGCCATCGAGCAATGCCGGCAGAACCGGAAGCCGACCGCCAAGATCGGGTATTCGACCGTGCTGAACCGCTGGCTGCTCGTGCGGGTCTTCCCGGCCGGCAGCGGCACGATGATGCTGGCCAACGACGCCTCGCAGAGTGTCGTGCGGCAGGTCCAGCTGGCCCAGCGCGCCGTCAAGGACGACCTGACCGGGCTGGCCAACAAGATCGGGCTGATCCACGACCTCGAGACCCTGCTGCCGGGCGACCAGCCCTTCACGCTGGCGCTGATCGGGCTGGACCGCTTCCGGGCGATCAACGACGCGCTGGGCTATGCGGGTGGCGACCTGGGACTGATGGAAGTCGGCTCGCGGATGCAGACCGCCACGCTCGACGGCGAGCGGGTGTACCGGCTGGCCGGCGACGAGTTCGCGCTGCTCAGTCGCGCGGCGAGCGAGCCGGCCCGGCAGCGTGTCGCGGAGTTGCTGCGCGTCGCGTCGCAACCGCTGGAGATCCAGGGACACCGCTTCACGCTGGGCGCGACCGCCGGCTGCGTCGAGCGCAAGCACGGCTGCAGCGAACCCGAGCACGCGCTGAAGCTGGCGGCCCTGGCCCTGCAGCACGCCAAGAAGAGCCAGCGCGGCGGGGTGGTGACCTACGAGCAGGGGCTGGAGTCGGCCTCGCAGCTGCGCGCCCAGCTCGAGGACGAGCTGCGCAAGGCCATCGACAGCCGCGAGCTCCAGCTGCACCTGCAACCCAAGGGCTCCCTGTCCGACGGGCGCCTCGTCGGTGCCGAGGCGCTGCTGCGCTGGCCGCACCCGAAGCGCGGCATGGTCCCGCCGGGCGAGTTCCTGCCGCTGGCGCAGGAGTGCGGCATCATGCGCTCGATCGACCAGCTGGTGCTCGGCCTGGCCCTGGAGGCGATCCGCGAACTCCAGGCCCACGGGGTCCCGGTGCCGGTCAGCATCAACCTGTCGGTGGATTCGCTGACCGACCGCTGCCTGCTCGACCGCATCGACGAGGCGCTGCGCCGGGCCGGCGTGCCGCCGCAGCTGCTGGAGATCGAGATCCCCGAGGGCGCGCTGATGCACAACGTCGAGACAGCCACGACCGTGCTGGCGGGGCTCGACGCGATGGGCATCCGCATCAGCATCGACGACTTCGGCACCGGCTACTCCTCGTTTGCCTACCTCGCCCGCTTTCCCGTGCACGCGATGAAGATCGACCGGTCCTTCGTCGCCGACATGACCACGAACCCGGCCAACCAGAAGATCGTCCGCAGCCTCGTGCGCCTGGCGCACTCGCTGCAGATCCACGTGGTCGCCGAGGGCGCCGAGACCGAGCCGCAGATCGAGATGCTCGCCAAGCTGAAGTGCGACCAGGTGCAGGGCTACGGCTACGCGCGGCCGATGCCGCTCGGCCGCTTCCTGGCGTTTGCCAAGGCCCGGCTGGCGCACCCGACGCTATCCGCCTACACGCTCTGACCGGCACGTCGGCCGGGCACTCGGCCTTGACCCCTCCGGGCTTACCCGGACATCGGCGCGAGACCGGTGGGATTCCGGGGCCCGCGCCGCCACAATCCCCGGTCTTCCGAGGGGGGAGTCGCGTGAAGGAGCACCGCAGAAGAACAAGCCGGGGTGCGGCCGACATCGGGGCCGTCGTCGGCGCGCGAGCGGCGCCGGCGCCCTCGGCGCTGACGCTGCGCGAAGCCGCGACCTTTGCCGTCGTCGCCACCGGCGCGTTCATGGTGGTGCTGGACTTCTTCATCGTCCTGGTCGCGCTGCCGTCGATCGCGCGCGACCTGCAGGCCACGCACGCGCAGCTGCAGCTGGTGGTCGCGGGCTATGCGATCGCCAACGCCGCCGGCCTGATCGCCGGCGGCCGCTGCGGCGACATCTGGGGCCGCAAGCGCATGTTCCTGCTGGGGATGGCGCTGTTCTCGCTGGCCTCCGCCGGCTGCGCCGCGGCCGGCAGTGCGGCGGCGCTGGTGGCCTGGCGGATCGCCCAGGGCGCGGCCGGCGCGCTGCTGCAGCCGCAGGTGCTGGCGCTGCTCAACGCCGGCTTCGAGGGTGCCAAGCGCGTGCGGCTGTTCGGCTACTACGCGGTGGCCATGGGCCTGGGCGGCGTCGCGGGCCAGGCCATCGGCGGCGCGCTGATCGAGGCCGCCCCGCTGGGCCTGAGCTGGGAGTGGTGCTTCCTGATCAACATCCCGCTGGGCCTGGCGGCGCTGGCCGCCGGGGCGGTGCTGCTGCGCGAATCGCCCACCGGCGCCGCCGAGCCGACGGACTGGTCGGGGCTGTTCACCGCGACCCTGGCCATCGTGCTGCTCGTGCTGCCGCTGACCTACGGCCGAGAGGCCTTCGCGGGCCTGGCCAATGCCGCGCTGCTGGCGGCCTCGGCGGCCTGCGCGGCGCTGTTCCTCCTGCAGCAGGCCGGGCGGCGCGGGCGAGGCCAGCCTCACCTGCTGCGCCGGCCCTTGCTAGAGGCCCCGGGGTTCGTGCGCGGCGCGATCACCGTGCTCGTCTTCTACGGCGGGCTCGCGTCGTACTACTTCGTGCTGGGCATGCACCTGCAGACCGCGCTGCAGCTCTCGCCGCTCGACTCGGGGCTCGCCTTCGGCCTGCTCGGCTGCGGCTTCATGGCCGCGTCGGCGAACGCCTCGCGCCTGAACGCCGCGCTCGGCCGACGTCAGGTCTGGGCCGGCAGCCTCGTGCTGCTGGCCGGCCACCTGCTGCAGCTGCTGGCCGCCGTCGCACACGGCCCGCTCGGCCTGCTGCTCGCCGCCGTGGTCGTCGAGGGCATCGGCATCGGCATGGTCATGGCGCCGCTCGTCGCACTGGCGCTGGCCGGCGTGCCGGGCAGCGAGGCGGGCCTGGCCTCCGGCATCGTCGCGACCATGCAGAGCACCGGCAACGCCGTCGGCGTCGCGCTGGTGACGACGATCTACTTCCTGAGCGGCGGCGCCGACCCGACCCGCGGCGCCAGCGAGGCCCGCGGCTTCGCGGTGGCGCTGGGGGTGCTGTCGGTGCTGACGCTGGTCGTCATGTGGCAGGCGCGCGCCCTCGCCCGGCGCCCGGGCCGCTGACGCCGCGCCTGGCGCGCCGGGCCGCGCCCGCCGCCGACCGCCACCGGGTGTGCCCGCAAGCTCTCGCCCGCTCGCCATCGCGAGCACGGGAGCGCGAAGCTGCTCACGGCGCCTGCAGCGCACCCAGCCCGCCGAGGAACAACTCGACGACCACGGGCGCCAGCGACTCGTGGGTCAGCTCGCCGTCGGCGCGCAGCCAGGTGAAGGTCCAGTTGATCATGCCGAACAGCAGCATCGCCAGCGGCTTGTGCAGCGCGGGCCGCAGGTCCGGCCGCACGGCGGCCACGGCGTCGGCATAGGCCTGCACGACGCGGCGCTGGCCGTCCTCGACGGCCTCGCGCACGACCGGGACGAGGAAGCGCACGTCCTCGGTCAGCACCCGGTGTGCGTCGCCCGAGCCGGCGTAGGCCTGCATGAAGCGCAGGATCAGGGCCTGCAGGTGCTCGCGCGGCTCCAGGCCCTGCGCGCGCAGCTCGGCCACCAGTGCCTCCAGCCGCTGCACGTGGCCGTCGGTGATGTGCGCGAGCAGCTGGTGCTTGTCGCTGAAATAGTGGTAGAGCGTGGCCTTGGAGACGCCGCTGGCTCGTGCGACCTCGTTCATCGTCGCGGCGGTGTAGCCGCGGCGCGCGAAGACGCCGGCCGCCGCGTGCAGGATCTGGGCGCGCTGCTCGTCGTAGGTCGCTGCGCGGGTGCGGGCCATCGGCGGGTGGGGTGCGGTTCGTCGCGAAGGCCCTGCGGCGTGCGGCGCTGCAACGGCAGCGGATCCCGGACGGGGTGCGCGACGATCCGGGGCTGCCGGCGAGGCCGCCCTCAGCGGTGATCGAAGGAGACGACCACCCGCTCGGTCAGCGGGTGCGCCTGGCAGGTCAGCACGAAACCGGCGTCCAGGTCGGCCTTCTCCAGCGCGAAGTTGCGGTCCATGCGCACGCGGCCCTCGATCAGCTTCGCGCGGCAGGTCGCGCAGACGCCGCTCTTGCACGAGTACGGCACGTCCAGACCCTCGCGGGCCGCCGCGTCGAGGATGCTCGGGTCGCCCTTGCGGAAGACGAACTCGCGGGTCAGGCCGTCGCGCACGACGACCACGCGGGCCGCGTCGGCGTCACCCGGCTGCGCGGCGTGCAGCTCGGCCCCGCGAACCTCCTCCGGTGGCAGCCCGAAGCGCTCCACGTGGATGCGCTCGGGCGGCAGGCCGGCCTCGCGCAGCGCGGCCTCGGTCTCGTCGTTCATCGCGTGCGGGCCGCAGACGAAGGCCTGGTCGACGTCCCGCGGATCGACCAGCGTGCGCAGGAACAGCGCGATGCGTTCGCGGTCGAGCCGCCCGGCGTGCAGCGGCGAGTCGACCTGTTCGCGCGAGAAGACCGGGTGGATCGCCAGCCGGGTCAGGTGACGGTTCTTCAGGTCCTCGAGCTCCTCCTTGAACATCGTGGAGGCCGCGCTGCGGTTGCCGTACAGCAGCGTGCAGCGCGTGGCCTCGCCCTGTTCGAGCAGCGTGCGCAGGATGGACAGGATCGGCGTGATGCCGCTGCCGCCGGCGACCAGCAGCACATGGCGCGGCGCACCCTGCGCCAGCGCCGCGCCGAAACGCCCCTGCGGCTCCATCACGTCCAGGGTATCGCCTTCGCGCAGCGCGCCGTGCAGCCACGGCGAGAAGAGGCCGCGCGGCACGCGCCGCACGCCCACCCGCAGGCCCTCGCCCGGCGCGCAGCAGATCGAGTACGAGCGGCGCGCCTCCTCGGGACCCGAGCCGCGCTTGAGCGTCAGGTACTGGCCGGGCGCGAAGCGGAAGGTCTCGCGCAACGCCTCGGGCACGTCGAAGCGGATGACCACCGAGTCCTCGGTGTCGCGCCGGATCTCGCTGACGCGCAGCGGATGGAAGTGGATCATCGCGGGCTCAGCTGGGCTGGAGGGGAGGGTCAGATCGGCTTGAAGTACTCGAACGGCTCGCGGCAGTCGAGGCAGCGGTAGAGCGCCTTGCAGGCCGTCGAGCCGAACGCGGAGAGGCGCTCCGTGCGGGCGCTGTCGCACCGCGGGCAGGCCACGCCGCGCACGACGAGATGGATCGGCTGCGTGTCGGCGCAGGCCCCGGGGGGCGCGATGCCGTAGCGGCGCAGCTTCTCCCGGCCGGCCGCGCTGATCCAGTCGGTGGTCCAGGCCGGCGCGAGCTGCAGCCTCACCCGCACCGGCGCGAATCCCGCGGCTTCCAGCGCGCGCCGCACGTTGTCGGCGATCAGCTCGGTGGCCGGGCAGCCGGAGTAGGTCGGCGTCAGCACGACCTCGAGGCCCGCGCCGCCCGCACCGGGCCGGATCTCGCGCACGATGCCCAGGTCGCACACCGACAGCGCCGGCACCTCGGGGTCGAGCACGCCCTCGAGCACCGACCAGGCCGCCGCGAGCGGACGCTCCTGCCCGGCCGGCGCGGCCGCCGCCCCGGCCGCCGGCTCGGCCGGGGCCTGCGGCGCCGCACGGCCGGCCGGCCCGGCCGCGCTCGCGTCCGCGGACAGCCTCACCAGCGCCCTCCCGGATAGGCGCGCTGCAGGTGCTGCATCTCGGCGAGGATGAATCCCATGTGCTCGCTGTGCACGCCGCGGCTGCCGGTGCTGAGGTAGGGCGAGTCGGGCGGAGCGGCGAGCTGCGCGGCGCCCAGCACGGCGTCGATCTCGCGCCGCCAGGCCTCGCGCAGCGCGCTGCGGCGCGGGCCGAGGCCCTCGGCCTGGGCGGCATCGTCGAGCGCGTCGTCGGCGAACATCTCGCCGACATAGGGCCAGGCGCGTGCCAGCGCGGCCGTCATCCGCCGCGCCGACTCGTCGGTGCCGTCGCCCAGGCGCACCGTCCAGTCGGCGGCATGCTCGACGTGGTAGCGCGCCTCCTTCAGTGCCTTGCCGGCGATCGCCGCGAGGCCGGCGTCGCGGCTGCCCAGCAGCTGCTGCCAGTGCAGCCGCAGCCAGGTGGCCACCAGCAGGTTGCGCACGATCGTGTCGGCGAAGTCGCCACCCGGCGCGTGCGCGCTGCTGCGGCGCATCGGCTGCTCGACGAGCGTCAGGTTCAGGTAGGCGGGCTCGTCGCGCAGGAAGGCGAGCTGGTCCTCGTCGAAGCCCTGGCCGTCCAGCTGCGCCGCGTGCGACAGCAGCGCGCGCGCCTGCCCCAGCAGGTCCAGCGACAGGTTGGTCAGCGCGATGTCCTCCTCGAGCACCGGGCCGTGGCCGCACCATTCGGCCAGGCGTTGCGCGTGGATCAGGCAGGTGTCGGCCAGGCGCAGCACGTAGCGCACGTGGGCCGAGGGCTTCAGGGCGATCGAGGTCATGGTGCCGGGAGCTCCGCGCCGGGCCGCCCGCTGCAGGCGGCGCCGGTCCTCACATGTGGTTGACGGCCTCGGGCAGCTCGTAGAAGGTCGGGTGGCGGTAGACCTTGTCCTCCATCGGGTCGAACAGCATGTCCTTGTCGCCCGGGTCGCTGGCGGTGATCTGCGCCGAGGGCACGACCCAGATGCTGCAGCCCTCCTGCCGGCGCGTGTAGACCTCGCGCGCGAGCTGGATCGCCATCTTCGCGTCGGGCGCGTGCAGGCTGCCGCAGTGCTTGTGGTCCAGGCCCGCTCGGGCCCGCACGAACACCTCCCACAGCGGCCATTCGGCGCGCGGCTTGTCGTTCTCGCTCATGCGGCTGCTCCTTTCAGGGCCTGCTTGCGGGCGTGCGCCAGCGCGGCCTCGCGCACCCAGGCGCCGTCTTCCCAGGCCTTCACGCGGGCGTCCAGGCGCTCGCGGTTGCACGGCCCGTTGCCGCCGACCACGCGCCAGAACTCGGCCCAGTCGATCGGCCCGAAGTCGTGATGGCCGCGCTCCTCGTTCCACTTCAGCAGCGGGTCGGGCAGCGTGACGCCGAGCACCCGGGCCTGCTGCGCGGTGGCATCGACGAACTTCTGGCGCAACTCGTCGTTGCCGATGCGCTTGATGCCCCAGCGCATGCTCTGTTCGCTGTGCGTGCTGTCCTTGTCCGGCGGCCCGAACATCATCAGGCACGGCCACCACCAGCGGTTCACCGCGTCCTGCACCATCGCGCGCTGGGCCTCGGTGCCCTCGCGCATCATCACGTTCAGCGCGTCGAAGCCCTGGCGCTGGTGGAAGCTCTCCTCGCGGCAGATGCGGATCATCGCGCGCGCATAGGGCGCGTAGCTGCAGCGCGTCAGCGGGATCTGGTTCATGATCGCCGCGCCGTCGACGAGCCAGCCGATCACGCCGATGTCGGCCCAGTTCAGCGTCGGGTAGTTGAAGATCGAGCTGTACTTGGCCTTGCCCGCGTGCAGCGCGTCGATCAGCCCGTCGCGGCTGACGCCCAGCGTCTCCGCGGCGGCGTACAGGTACAGCCCGTGGCCGCCCTCGTCCTGGATCTTCGCCAGCAGGATGCACTTGCGCTTGAGCGTCGGCGCGCGCGTGACCCAGTTGCCCTCGGGCAGCATGCCGACGACCTCGGAGTGCGCGTGCTGGCTGATCTGGCGCACGAGCGTGCGGCGGTAGTGCTCGGGCATCCAGTCCTTCGCCTCGACGTAGTCGCCCTCGTCGATCCTCGCCTCGAAGCGGCGCTCGAGCTCGGCCTCCCCGGCCGTGCGCACGGCCTTGCGCTCGTCCTTCGGCGCGAGGTCCATCGCCTGCGTGTACATGCGCTTGCTCCTTATCTCGGTCGTTGGTCGACGACGCGCCGGGCCTTGCCGACCAGCGTGCGCTCGATGGAGTCGGGCAGCCCTACGTCGACGCTCGTGCTCACGCCGATCAGCGTCTTGATGCGGTGGCGCAGCTCGGCGGCGATGGCCGCGCGGTCGGCCGTGACGTTCGCGGGCTGCAGCTCGCAGCGCACGAGCACCTCGTCGAGGTGCGCCTCGCGGGTCACGACGATCTGGTACTGCCCCGAGAGCTGGCCCTGCTGCAGCACGATCTCCTCGATCTGCGTCGGGAACAGGTTGACGCCGCGGATGATCAGCATGTCGTCGCTGCGGCCGACGATCTTGCCCATGCGCCGCATGCTGCGCGCGGTCGGCGGCAGCAGCCGCGTCAGGTCGCGCGTGCGGTAGCGCACGACGGGCAGCGCCTCCTTGGTCAGCGTCGTGAACACCAGCTCGCCCTCGCTGCCCTCGGGCAGCACCTCGCCGGTGTCCGGGTCGATGATCTCGGGGTAGAAGTGGTCCTCCCAGATCACCGGGCCGTCCTTGCTCTCGATGCACTCGTTGGCCACGCCCGGGCCCATCACCTCGGACAGCCCGTAGATGTCCACCGCGTCGATCGCCGCGCTGCGCTCGATGTCGCGGCGCATCTCCTCGGTCCAGGGCTCGGCGCCGAAGATGCCCACGCGCACCGACATCTCGCGCGGGTCCAGCCCCTGGCGGCGGAACTCCTCGACGATCACCTGCATGTAGCTCGGCGTGACCATGATGATGTCGGGCCGGAAGTCGACGATCAGCTGCACCTGCTTCTCGGTCTGGCCGCCGCTCATCGGCACGACCGTGCAGCCCATGCGCTCGGCGCCGTAGTGCGCGCCGAGGCCGCCGGTGAACAGCCCGTAGCCGTAGGCGACGTGGACGATGTCGCCCGGACGCCCGCCGCTGGCGCGGATCGAGCGCGCGACGAGATCGGCCCAGCGGTCGATGTCGCCCTGCGTGTAGCCGACGACGGTGGGCTTGCCGGTCGTCCCCGAGCTCGCGTGCACGCGCACGACCTTCTCGCGCGGCACGGCGAACATGCCGAAGGGGTAGTTCGCGCGCAGGTCGGCCTTGCTGGTGAAGGGGAACTTCGCGAGGTCGGCCAGCGTCCGGCAGTCGGACGGGTGCACGCCGCGCTCGTCGAAGGCCTTGCGGTAGTGCGCGACGTGGTCGTAGGCGTGCTGCAGCGTCCACTGCAGCCGCTTGAGCTGCAGCGCGCGCAGCTCGTCCTGGCTGGCACGCTCGATGGGCTCGAGGTCGCCGGGGGCGGGTCGGGTGACGGGCATCGTGCGGTCTCCTCGCCGGGCGCCGGCTCGTCTCAGCCGGTGGCCTGCCGGCCCACCGGCAGGCCCTCGACGATCGCGCGGCCCTTCATCGTGTAGCTGCGGCCGCGGAAGGCCGCGACCCGTTCGCCGTGCTGGTTGTGGATCTCGATGTCGTAGACGCCGGTGCGGCCGGAGCGGCTGACCTCGCGCGCCTGCGCCGTGAGCACGTCGCCCAGGCGCGCCGAGGCGAGCAGGTTCATGTCGAAGCCCGACGCGACGGTGAGCTCGTTGTAGGCGTTGCAGGCATAGGCGAAGGCCGTGTCGGCCAGCGTCGTGATCAGGCCGCCGTGCGCCAGCGCATGGCCGTTGAGCATCTCCTTGCGCACGCTCAACTCGGCCGTGCAGCTGCCCGGGCCGACGGCGGCGATGGTGATGCCGAGCCAGCGCGTGGCGTGATCGTCGGCCAGCATCTCGTCGCGGACATGCTCGGCGATCTGCTGCGGTGACATCGTGGGGTTCCGTTCTTCTTGAGGGGTCGGTTGTGCCGGCAGATGCCGGCCGCGAGGCGTGCGGGCTTTCAGCGGTCCTCGAACTTCGGCGGGCGCTTCTCGAAGAAGGCCGCGACGCCTTCGGCGAAGTCGTGGGCCTGGCTCAGCCGCCCCTGCACACGCGCCTCGGTGGCCAGGGCCTCGTCCAGGCTCATCGTCGTGGCGTCGTCAAGGATGCGCCGGGTCTGCGCCAGCGCCGCCGTGGGCATCGCCGCCAGCCGCTCGGCCAGCGCCTGCGCCTCGGCCACCAGCTGCGCGTCGTCGACACAGCGCCAGATCAGGCCGATGCGCTGCGCCTCCTCGGCCGGCAGCTTGTCGCCGGTCATCGCCAGTGCCATCGCCTGCGCGCGGCCCACCAGACGCGGCAGCAGCCAGGTGCCGGCGCAATCGGGCACCAGGCCGATCTTCGCGAAGGCCTGGATGAAACTCGCGCCGCGTGCGGCCAGCACCATGTCGCAGCACAGCGCGAAGTTCGCCCCGGCTCCGGCGGCCACGCCGTTGACCGCGGCGATCACCGGCACCGGCATGCTGCGCAGGCGCAGCACCAGCGGGCGGTAGTGGCGCTCGATCACCAGGCCGGCGTCGGGCGGCTGCCCGCCGTCGCCACGCATCGCCGGATCGTTCAGGTCCTGCCCGGCGCAGAAGCCGCGCCCGGCACCGGTGATCACCACCGCGCGCACGGCCGCGTCGCCTGCCGCCGCATCCAGCGCCGGCATCAGCTGCGCGTGCATCGCCGCGGTGAAGCTGTTCAGCGCGGCCGGGCGGTTCAGCGTGATCCAGCGCACCGCACCGCGGGTCTCGACGAGGACGGGCGGCGCTTCGGCTGGGACATCGGACACGTCGGGGCTCCCGGGTTGGCGCAGATTCGTCGACCGCGCGGTCGGGGAATGTAGGGGGAGGCTCCGCGGCGTCGCATCAGGGTTTTCGAGCATCACCCCCAGGCTCCCGGGCAGCCTGCGCGGCCGGTGCCGCGGGGCTGGCCGATCCGCCGCGCGAGCTGGGCTTCAGGCGCCGGCGTAGGTCTCCTGCAGCACCGCCAGCAAGGTGCGGATCGTCTGCGCCTCGCCACCGGCCGGACGGCCCGGACGCGCCGAGTCGCTCCAGGCGAACAGGTCGACGTGCAGCCAGTCGATGCCCTCGGGCACGAAGTCGGCGAGGAACAGCGCGGCGGTGATCGCGCCGGCCATGCCGCCCTTGCCGGTGTTGACGATGTCGGCGATGTCGCTCTCGATGTTCGCGTGATAGGGCTGCCACAGCGGCATGTGCCACAGCGGGTCGCCGATCGCCAGCCCGCGGTCGACGATGCGCCGCGCGAGATCCGTGCGGCGGCAGAACAGCGCCGGCAGCTGCGGGCCGAGCGCGACGCGCGCCGCGCCGGTCAGCGTGGCCAGGTCGACGATCAGCGAGGGCTTGCCCTCGACCGCATGGGCCAGCGCGTCGCACAGGATCACCCGGCCCTCGGCGTCGGTGTTGCCGATCTCCACGTGCACGCCGGCACGGGTGCGGATCACGTCGCCCGGGCGGTAGGCGTTGCCGGCGATCGCGTTCTCCACGGCCGGGATCAGCACCTGCAGCCGCACCGGCAGCCCGAGCGCCATCACCAGCGAGGCCAGGCCCAGCGCGTTCGCCGCGCCGCCCATGTCCTTCTTCATCAGGCGCATGCCCTCCGCGCCCTTGATGTCCAGGCCGCCGGAATCGAAGCACACGCCCTTGCCGACGATCGCGACGCGCGGGTGTTTCGGGTCGCCCCAGTTCAGCTCGATCAGCCGCGGCGCGCGGGTGGCGGCACGGCCCACCGCGTGGATCGCCGGGAAGCCCTTCTTCAGCAGCTCGTCGCCGACGATCTGGCGGAACTTCGCCCCGTGCTCGCGCGCGACGAGGCGGGCCGCCTCGGCCAGCTCGGCCGGCCCCATGTGCTCGGCCGGCGTGTTGACCAGGTCGCGCACCGCGGCGATGGCGGCGGCCACCAGCGCGCCGCGCGACGCCGCGTCGCTGGCGGGCAGCACCAGCGACGCCGGCTCGCGCTTCGCGGCCTTGTACAGGTCGAATACATAGCTGCCGAGTTCCCACGACAGCGCGGCCGCCTCCTCGGACAGCGCCAGCCCGCCGTCGCCGAGCCGGTACACGCCCGGCGGCAGCTGTCGCGGCAGCGCCGCCAGCGCATACGGGTCCTCGGCGGTGCGCACACCCGCCCACACCTCGAGCAGCCGGCCGTCGTCGGCGGCGACCAGGGCGTGGCTGTCGGGCGCGCCCTCGAAGCCGACCGTGGCCAGCCAGCGGCGGCGCGTCTCGTCCAGGCCGGCCTGGCTGGCCGTCCAGGCGGCACGGTCGACGGTGTGGATGGGCACGGCGGCCGCGGGCAGGCTCTTCTTCGCGGGGATCAGGTCGAGGCTCATCGGGACAGCTCGGCGGCAGGGGGGACGTCGATTCTGGCGCAGTCCGGCTGCGCAGCGGGCGCGGACACACCGCGGCACAACCCGCCCGGCGGACCGGGCGCGGTTGCCCGCATACTGCGCGCCTCGCCGACCGATGAACCCGAGCCCTTCGCCCCGCCACGAACCCGGCGCGCCCGCCGACCCGACGCGCCGCCGGCTCCTGGCGGCCGCCGCCGCAGCCGGGCTCGCGGCGGGCACGCCGGCCATCGGCGCGGCCCCGCGACCGTCGACAGCGGCCTCCGCCGGGGCCGGCTGGCGCATTCCCGGCGAGTTCGAGGCGCAGCGGGCCATCTGGCTCGGTTACGACACGACGCTGGCCGACACGACCGCCGCACTCGTGCGTGCCCTGGCACCGTTCACGCCGCTCGTCTTCCTGGTCCCCGACGAAGCCGCCGCCGCCGCTGCGCAGGAACTGGTCGCCGCCCAGGGCCTCGGACACGACGGCGTGCGCGTCCTGGTGGAGCCGACCGCGATGTACTACCCGCGCGACGGCACGGTCTTCGCCACCGGGCCCGGCCGGCAGCTGGGTGTCGTCGACCTGCGCTGGAGCCAGTACGGGGTGCCGGCCTGGTGCCGCCGCCGGCACGCCGGCGACGCCCGCAACGCGACCGCGTGCGCAGCCAACCCCGACATGTCGCGCGACGGGCTCGATCGCGCCGTCGCCCGGCTGGCCGACGCCCGCGTGCTGCCCTCGGAGCTGGCCAGCGAGGGGGGCAGCGTCGAGAGCAACGGGCAGGGCCTGCTGATCGCCTGCGAGGCGCAGTTGCGCACCCGCAACCCGGGCCTGTCGCGCAGCCGGCTCGAGCGGCTGCAGCTCGCGCTGCCCGGCGTGCGCCGGGTGGTCTGGCTGCCCGAGGGGCTGGCGCACGACCCGCACCTGCGCGGGACGATCACGGGCGACTACGTCGCCTGGGGCACCGGCGGCCACACCGACGAGTTCGTCCGCTTCACCTCGCCCGACACGGTGATGCTCGCCTGGCCGGACGACGACGATGTCCGCCGCCACCCGGTGGCGCGGCTGAACCGGCAGCGCATGCAGCGCAATGCCGAGATCCTGCGGCGCACGCGCACCCTCGACGGCCGCCCGCTGCGCGTGCTGCGGGTGCCGACCCCGCGCCTCGTCGAGCGCCGGACCGTGCTGAGTGCCGACGCCGATCGCGCCCGCTTCGACGAGTGGACGGCCGACTTCTTCCCGCGGGCCGAGCGCCGGCGCGAGGGCGACACGGTGATCCAGGTGGCCACGGTGAGCTACCTGAACTTCGTGCTCGCCAACGGCGTGGTGGTGGTGCCGGACTACCTCGCGCACGGCACGCCGCCGGAACTCCAGCGGCGGGTGCAGCAGCTGTTCGAGCAGGCCTTCCCGGGCCGGGCCGTGGTCTTCGTCGATGCGCTGGCGCTGAACTGGCTCGGCGGCGGCCTGCACTGCGCGACGCTGCACGAGCCGCTGCCGCGCTGACCGGCCGCGCCGCGACGGCGAGCCGGCCTTCGCTAGAAGAGCAGCCGCACCAGCCCGAGGCTGATCACGGGGATGAACAGCAGCAGCACGACGCGCAGCGCGTCCCAGGCCAGGAACGGGAAGACGCCCTTGTAGGTCTCGCCCATCGGCACGTCGCGCGCCAGGCTGTTGACGACGTAGACGTTCAGCCCGACCGGCGGCGCGATCAGGCCGATGCCCACCGTCATCAGCACCAGGATGCCGAACCAGAT
>ERZ761602.2386-NODE-2386-length-29640-cov-11.430759_pt1 | contig 29640 bp, 27 predicted proteins | sample MGYA00512165_ERZ761602 | MGnify/ENA primary metagenome ERZ761602 (study PRJEB28899, sample SAMN02445085) | bioreactor sludge metagenome | biome: EBPR sludge; isolation source: Thorneside wastewater treatment plant | place: Australia: Brisbane, Thorneside...
ACGAAGGCTTCGACGAGATCGCCGACTGGTTCGAGACGCTGGCCAAGGCCGAGCGTTCGCACGCCAACCGCTACCAGAAGGCGCTGGACGCCCTGGTGGACTGATCCCGCAGGAGCAAGCGCGGAACAGGGGGCCTCGTGCCCCTTGTTCGTTTGAGTCACCCCCCAACGCTCGAGGCCCATCATGCGCGAAGGCAATCTCGAAGCCCCGACCCGCCACCCGCTGGACTGGCGCAACCCGGACTTCTACGACGAGGCATCCGCCTTCAAGGAGATGGAGCGCGTCTTCGACATCTGCCACGGCTGCCGCCGCTGCGTGAGCCTGTGCCAGAGCTTCCCGAACCTCTTCGACCTCGTCGACGCGACCGACGACGGCGAGGTGCACGGGGTCAAGAAGGAGGACTACTGGAAGGTCGTCGACCAGTGCTACCTCTGCGACCTGTGCTACATGACCAAGTGCCCGTACACGCCGCCCCACGCGTGGAACCTCGACTTCCCGCACCTGATGCTGCGCGCGAAGGCGATCAAGTTCAGGAAGGGCGGCGTCGGCGCGGCCAACAAGCTGCTCGCCTCCACCGACAAGCACGGCCAGTTCGCCGGCATCCCGATCGTCGTGCAGGCGGTGAACCTGATCAACGGCACGAAGTTCGCCCGCCGGCAGATGGACGGGCTGCTCGGCGTTCACCCCACGGCGTGGATGCCGAGCATCGCCACGCAGCGCTTCCGCTGGGGCCGCGCGATGAACAACAACGCCTTCGTCGTCACCAACGGCGAGCGCACCCCGGGCAAGGTGGCGATCTTCGCGACCTGCTTCGTCAACTACAACGAGCCGGGCATCGCCGACGACCTGGTCAAGGTGCTCGAGCACAACGAGATCCCGTACGAGATCGTCGAGAAGGAGCAGTGCTGCGGCATGCCCAAGCTCGAGCTCGGCGACCTCGAGTCGGTGGCGCGCCACAAGGAGGCCAACATCCCGGTGCTCGCGAAGTACGCGCGCGAGGGCTGGGCCATCGTCAGCGCGGTGCCGAGCTGCACCCTGATGTTCAAGCAGGAGCTGCCGCTGATGTTCCCCGACTGCGCCGACACGCAGGCGGTCAAGGACGCGATGTGGGACCCGTTCGAGTACCTCGTCGCCCGGCACAAGGACGGGCTGCTGAAGACCGACTTCAAGACGGCGCTCGGCAAGGTCAGCTACCACATTCCCTGTCATGGCCGCGTGCAGAACATCGGCAAGAAGACCGAGGAGATGCTCAAGCTGATCGGCACCAAGGTCGAGCTCGAGCTGAGCACGGTGGAGCGCTGCTCCGGCCACGCCGGCATCTACGGCGTGAAGACCGCGACGCACCCGGTGGCGATGAAGATCGGCAAGCCGGTCTTCAAGGCCATGGCCAAGGACCAGCCCGACGTCATCGGCAGCGACTGCCCGATGGCGGGCCACCACATCGCGCAAGGCATGGGTGAAGCCGGCACGCCGGCGAAGGCGGTGATGCACCCGCTGACGATGGTGCGCCACGCCTACGGCCTTTGAATCTCCGCCAGGAATCGACGACATGAGCATCACCCGCGACAGCCTCCTGACGCTGGAGGCCTACTCGAAGATCCGCAAGAGCAGCAAGCCCGAGGCCATCGCGCACCGCAAGCTGCGCAGCGTGGCACTGGGCGACCACATGACGCTGCAGTTCGAGGACGAGCAGACCATCCGCCGGCAGATCCAGGAGATGCTGCACATCGAGAAGATCTTCGACGAGGAGGGCATCCAGTCCGAGATCGACGCCTATGTGCCGCTGGTACCCGACGGCAGCAACTGGAAGGCCACGATGCTGATCGAGTACCCCGATCCGCACGAGCGCAAGCGGGAGCTGGCGCGGCTGATCGGCATCGAGGACCGGATGTTCGTCGAGGTCGAGGGCCACGCACGCGTCTACGCGATCGCCGACGAGGACCTGGACCGCGAGAACGCCGAGAAGACCTCGGCCGTGCACTTCGTGCGCTTCGAGTTCACGCCGGCGATGAAGGAGTCGATCCGCGCCGGTGCGGCCGTCAAGCTCGGCTGCGACCATCGCCACTACCCGGCGCACGTGCAGATCGTGCCGGAGACGCTGGCCAGCCTGGCCGGCGACCTTCGCTGACCCCCTCCGCCCGAGCGCTGCGCGAGTGGCGACGCGCCCGGGGGCCGTGCGCTGCACCCCGGCCGGCCGGGGCTGGCGTCAGAGGCGGATGAGGTAGTCGAAGGCGGAGAGCGCCGCCTTCGACCCTTCCCCGGTCGCGATGATGATCTGCTTGTAGGGCACCGTCGTCGCGTCGCCTGCGGCGAAGACGCCGGGCGCGCTGGTCGCACAGCGCTCGTCGATCACGACTTCGCCATGGCGCGACAGTTCGATCGTGCCCTTGAGCCATTCGGTGTTCGGGACCAGGCCGATCTGCACGAAGACCCCGGCCAGCGCGAGGTGCTGCTCCTCGCCCGTGGCCCGGTCCTTGTAGCGCAGCCCGTCGACCTTCTGGCCGTCGCCGGTGATCTCGGTCGTCTGGGCGTTCACGAGCACGGTCACGTTGGGCAGGCTGTGCAGCTTCCTGACCAGCACCGCATCGGCCTTGAGCTGGTCGAGGAACTCGATCAGCGTCACGTGCTCCGTCACGCCCGCCAGGTCGATCGCCGCCTCGACGCCGGAGTTGCCCCCGCCGATGACGGCGACGCGCTTGCCCTTGAACAGCGGGCCGTCGCAGTGCGGGCAATAGGCCACGCCCCTGGACTTGTAGGTCTGCTCGCCCGGCACGTTGACGTTGCGCCAGCGCGCGCCGGTCGCGACGACGACGCTGCGGGTCCGCAGCCGCGCGCCGTTGTCCAGCGTCACGGTGGCCAGTGTTCCCGGGCCGGACGCCGGCTCGAGCGCCGTGACACGCTGGCCGTTCATCAGGTCCACGTCGTAGGCCCGCACATGGGCCTCCAGGGCGGCGGCGAACTTCGGGCCCTCGGTCTCCTTCACCGAGATGAAGTTCTCGATGGCCAGCGTGTCCAGCGTCTGGCCGCCGAAACGTTCGGCCACGAGCCCCGTGCGGATGCCCTTGCGGGCCGCGTAGATGGCCGCTGCCGCGCCGGCCGGGCCGCCGCCGACGACGAGGACGTCGAAAGGATCCTTGGCCGACAGCCTGGCGGCGTCACGGGCGGCGGCGCCGGTGTCGACCTTGGCCAGGATCTCGGCCAGTTCCATGCGGCCCGAGGCAAAGGGCTGGCCGTTCAGGAAGACGGTCGGCACGGCCATGATCTGGCGCGCCTCGACCTCCTCGCGGAACAGCCCGCCATCGATCGCCACGTGGCGCACCCGCGGGTTCAGCACGGCCATCAGGTTCAGCGCCTGCACGACATCCGGGCAGTTGTGGCAGCTCAGGCTCATGACGGTCTCGAAGACGAAGTGCTTCCCGTCGTCCCGACCCAGCGCCCGGATCTGCTCGATCACCTCGGGTTCCACCTTCGGCGGATGGCCGCCGGCCTGCAGCAGCGCCAGCACCAGCGACGTGAACTCGTGGCCCAGCGGGATCGCCGCGAACCGCACGCCCATGTCAGCGCCGGCAGCGGTGATCTGGAAGGACGGCCGGCGAGCGTCCCGGCCGTCGATGCGCAGCGTGACCTTGTCGCTGAGCGCCGCGATCTCGCCCAGCAGCGCGTGCATCTCCCGCGACGCGCTGCTGTCGTCCAGCGTGGCGATCAGCTCGACCGGGCGCTGCAGCCGGGTCAGGTAGGTTCTCAACTGGTCGCTGAGTTGGGCGTCGAGCATGAGGTACTCCTGTAGGCGGCGGGGTCGGCGTCTCGGCCGTCCGACCCGGTCGCCAGCGTCCTTGCCGGGCGCTGGCGGCAGGGCCGGAAGTGCCTGCCGGCATCGGCCTTGCGCAAGGCCGATGCGCTGCGGGGATCAGATCTTGCCGACGAGATCCAGCGAGGGGGTCAGCGTCGGCGCGCCCTCGTTCCACTTGGCCGGGCAGACCTGGCCCGGGTTCCGGGCGACGTACTGCGCGGCCTTGAGCTTGCGCAGGGTCTCCTTGACGTCGCGTGCGATCGCGTTGTCGTGGATCTCGGCGGTCTTGATCACGCCGTCGGGATCGACGATGAAGGTGCCGCGCAGCGCCAGGCCTTCCTCGTCGATGTGCACGTCGAACATGCGCGAGAGCTGGTGGGTCGGGTCGCCGACCAGCGGGAACTTCGCCTTGCCCACGGCCGGCGAAGTCTCGTGCCAGACCTTGTGTGCGAAGTGCGTGTCGGTGGTCACCACGTAAACCTCGGCACCGAGCTTCTGGAACTCGGCGTACTGCGTCGCCGCATCCTCGACCTCGGTCGGGCAGTTGAAGGTGAAGGCCGCCGGCATGAAGATGAAGGCGGACCAGCGGCCCTTGATCGACTCTTCGTTGATCTCGACGAACTTGCCGTTGTGGAACGCCTGCGCCTTGAAGGGCTTGACGGTGGTGTTGATCAGGGACATCGGGTTTCCTCTCGGGTTCAGGGTGGGGATGCGGCGCAGACCGTGTCGGAGCTGCGATGACCGAGATTGTGGGTAAACCCGGATATTTGCGGGATGGATTGCGTCAAGAAGCGGGATAGCCGAAGTCTATCGATGCGCGTCACCCCGGTCGGCACGGCTGCGCCGCAGCAGATCGCCGCTGTAGACGGCCAGCGCGAGCCAGATCAGCCCGAAGCCGACCCCGCGGCGGCCGTCGAAGGGCTCGTGGAAGACCCACAGCCCGATCAGGAACTGCAGCGTCGGTGACACGTATTGCACGAGCCCCACCGTGGCCAGCGGCAGGCGCCGTGCGCCAGCGGCGAAGGCCATCAGCGGCAGCGCCGTCAGCGGCCCTGCCAGCACCAGGCCTGCGACCGTCGCGGCCTCGCCGCCGCCGAAGCCGCTGCCCGGTTGCAGCGCCCACCAGGTCAGCCACGGCAGCACGAGCGGCGCGAGGAGCAGGGTCTCGAGCGCGAGCCCCTCGACGGCCCCGAGCGTCGAGGTCTTGCGCAGCAGTCCGTAGACGCCGAAGCTGCCGGCCAGCACGAGGGCGATCCACGGCGGCCGGCCGATGGCCAGCGTCATCCACAGGACGCCGGCGCCGGCGATGGCCACCGCGAGCCACTGGATGCGATTCAGGCGTTCGCGCAGGACGAGCACCCCCAAGGTCACGCTGACCAGCGGGTTGACGAAGTAGCCGAGACTGGCGTCGAGCACGTGCCCGTGCTGCACGGCCCAGACGTAGACCAGCCAGTTGCCGAACAGCAGCACGGCGCTCGCGACGAACGGCAGCAGCGCACGCGGCTGCCGCAGCATCGGCCCCAGCCACTGCCAGCGCCGCAGCGCGGCGAGCAGCGCGCAGACGAACACCAGGGTCCAGGCGGACCGGTGCAGCGAGACCTCGACCGCATCGACCGAGCCGAGCCAGCGGAAGTACAGCGGGAACAGCCCCCAGGCCACGAAGGCGAGGCTGACGTAGGCAAGGCCGGCATTCATCGCGAGCTGCCGATTCTCGCCGGCCGACCCGCAGGTTCCCGCTCGTGGCGACGGCGCCTGCGCCTGCGGGTCCGAGGGTGCCGCACGGATCGTGGCGCGGCTTTCCTGTGCGAACGTGACCGACGCAACCTCTGGTATCCAGCAGGCCCGCGATGTTGCGCAGCCAAGACGCCGCCCACCCCGGCAGTCCCTAGGCCGAGGGACGCACCTGCGAGACGGGGGCTGACATCGGATCGCGCATCCCCGACAAATGCTTGTCATGTCCGGCAGGCAGCATCAGGTTGCCGCTGCCGTGCGGCGCAGGGAGAGTTGCGATGCCACAGACGCTCAACGTGGGTGCCCGGTCGGTCTTCGTCACCGCCGTGGCCTGGATCTTCATCGGCCTGGCGCTCCTGTCCGTCGCGGCCGGCGTGGTGCGATTCGCGTCGGCCGGGCCGATGATCGCCGCTGCGCCGGCCGGATCGGGGTTGACCGGGCTGCTCGCCGCCTACCTGCCGTGGGTCTGGGGAGCCGGCCTCGCGCTGTCGCTGACCACTCTGGCCGCAGCCGTCGGCCTCCTGCTGCGCCTCGACTGGGCGCGGTGCACCTTCATCGGGGTGCTCGTCGTGGCCATCCTCGCGAACCTCGCGGGCCTGTGGCTGCAGCACGAGCTGGTGGACTCGGTCGTGTCGAGTACCTTGAACCGCTCGCCGCTGCCGACACAGGTGCTCGACGTCTTCGGCGGCTTCGTCACGGCCTCTCGCGTGCTGGGGACCATCACGACGCTCGCCGCGTGCGGCGTGCTCGGCTGGATCATCCAGCGCCTGAGGTCATCGGCTGTCCGCCAGGAGTTCGCCTGAACCTGCCGCCGGCCCCGGGCCGAACCGCCCATGTTGCGCGGGTGCACCGAGGACGCGCGAACGGGGGGTATCGCACGGCACCATGGTGGTGGTCGAATCCCGCTTCAGGGTGAATCAAGAACAGATCGATCGATCGATGGACAGCTCACTGAGCCGCTCGCTGCGGTCGTTGCTCGCCGCAGCGGCCTTGTTGATGGCCGCGTACGCCATTGCCGCTTCCCCGGGCACGAGCTTGCCGGGGCCCTTGATGTCCGACTCCGTGTCGCTGCTCAGCGACGTCAAGCAGGAACTGGGCTTCGGGGTGGACCGGCAGCGTGCCGTAGCCCTGCCGACGCCGGCGTACCGCGACGAGACCGGTGTTCCGGTGTCGTCTGCTTTGCCCTGGGCGTTTGCCGGCTTGTGCCTCGTGGTGTCGCTGGCCCAGCGGCGCTTCTTCGGTCCCTGAGCGCGCGCCTGCCGGGCACGGCGCCCGCTGCGACCCCGTCCGGGGCCGGGGTCCCTCACTCGTGATAGTCGAAGGTCTGGAATCCAGCGCGGCGCACCAGCTCGTCGCGACGTGCTGATTCGTAGTCGGCCTCGACCATCTCGCGCACGAGTTCCTCGAAGGTGGTCGTCGGCTCCCAGCCGAGCTTGGCCTTGGCCTTCGACGGATCGCCCAGCAGGGTCTCGACCTCGGTCGGCCTGAAGTACCGCGGGTCGACCCGCACGACGACGCTGCCGACCTTGCAGCTGGCCCGGTTGCCGGTGACCGATGCGACCACGCCGACCTCGTCGACGCCCTGGCCGCGGAACTCGATCTCGATGCCCAGGTCGGCCGCCGCGCGCTGCACGAAGTGGCGCACGCTGTACTGCACGCCCGTGGCGATCACGAAGTCCTCGGGTTGCGCCTGCTGCAGCATCAGCCACTGCATCGCGACGTAGTCGCGCGCGTGACCCCAGTCGCGCAGCGCCGAGAGGTTGCCCAGGTAGACGCAGTCCTGCAGCCCCAGCGCGATGCGGGCCACCGCGCGGGTGATCTTGCGGGTGACGAAGGTCTCCCCGCGCATCGGGCTCTCGTGATTGAAGAGGATCCCGTTGCAGGCGTACATGCCGTAGGCCTCGCGGTAGTTGACCGTGATCCAGTAGGCGTACAGCTTGGCGACCGCGTACGGGCTGCGCGGATAGAACGGCGTGGTCTCGCGCTGCGGCACTTCCTGCACCAGGCCGTACAGCTCCGAGGTGCTCGCCTGGTAGAAGCGGGTCTTCTTCGCCAGCCCCAGGATGCGCATCGCCTCGAGCAGCCGGAGGGCACCCAGCGCGTCGGCATTGGCGGTGTACTCCGGTTCCTCGAAGCTGACCGCGACGTGGCTCATCGCCGCGAGGTTGTAGATCTCGTCGGGCTGCACCTGCTGGACGATGCGGATCAGGTTCGTCGAGTCGGTCAGGTCGCCGTAGTGCAGGGTGAAGCGGTGGTCCGGGTCGTGCGGGTCGCGGTAGAGGTGATCGACACGGTCGGTGTTGAACAGGCTCGAGCGGCGCTTGATGCCGTGCACCTCGTAGCCCTTCTCGAGCAGCAGTTCGGCGAGGTAGGCGCCGTCCTGGCCGGTCACGCCGGTGATCAGTGCTTTCTTCATGTTGTGGGTAGCTCCGGTCGTCGAAGGGAGGGGTCGTCAGCCCCGGAACGGCGCGCTGGCGTAGGCCCGGGCGATGCCCTCGCGCAGCGGCACGCGGGCCTGCCAGCCCAGGGCGCTCGCGCGCGACACGTCGAGCAGCTTGCGCGGCGTGCCGTCGGGCTTGCTGCGGTCGAAGACGATCTCGCCGTCGAAGCCGACGACGTCCATGACCGTCTGCGCGAGCTCGCGGATCGTCACGTCCGTGCCGGTGCCGATGTTCACCAGCGGCCCGTCGTAGCCGGTGGCCATCAGGTGCACGCAGGCGTCGGCCAGGTCGTCGACATAGAGGAACTCGCGACGCGGTTCGCCCGAGCCCCAGACCACGAACTCGCGGTCCCCGCGTGCCCGGGCCTCGTGCGCCTTGCGCATCAGGGCCGGCAGCACGTGGCTGGTCGCCAGGTCGTAGTTGTCGTTCGGCCCGTACAGGTTGGTGGGCATCACGCTGACGTACTGGCGTCCATGCTGCGCGTTGTAGGCCTCGCAGAGCTTGATGCCGGCGATCTTGGCGATCGCGTAGGGCTCGTTGGTCGGCTCCAGCGGCCCGGTCAGCAGGTAGTCCTCGCGGATCGGCTGCGGGCAGTCGCGCGGGTAGATGCAGCTCGAGCCGAGGAACATCAGCCGCTGCACGCCGGCCACGTGCGCGCCGTGGATCAGGTTGGCCTCGAGCGCGAGGTTCTGGTAGATGAAGTCCGCGCGCTGCAGGTTGTTGGCCTGGATGCCGCCGACCTTGGCGGCTGCGATGAACACGTAGTCGGGCTTCTCGCGGGCCAGCATGTCGAACACCGCCCGCTGGTCCAGCAGGTCGAGTTCGCCGCGGGTGCGCAGCAGCAGGTTGCGGTAGCCGCGGTCCAGCAGGCGTCGCACGAGCGCCGAGCCGACCATGCCGCGGTGTCCGGTCACGAAGATGCGGGCAGAGGTGTCCACGGGTCAGGGCCTGCCGTAGGTGTCGTCGTAGCGCACGATGTCGTCCTCGCCGAGGTAGGCGCCGCTCTGCACCTCGATGATCTCCAGCGGCACCTTGCCGGGGTTCGACAGCCGATGGACCTCGCCGAGCGGGATGTAGGTGCTCTGGTTCTCGGTCAGCAGCAGGCGGCGCTCGCCGCAGACCACCTCGGCCGTGCCGGACACGACGATCCAGTGTTCGGCACGGTGGTGGTGCTTCTGCAGGCTCAGGCTCGCGCCCGGCTTGACCATGATGCGCTTGACCTGGAAGCGCGGCCCCTGGTCGATGCTGTCGTACCACCCCCAGGGGCGGTGCACCTTGCGGTGGAGGTTCTGTTCGGCACGTGCGTGGCGGCCGAGCTGGCCGACGATCTGCCGGACGTCCTGGCTGCGGCCGCGATCGCTGACCAGCACGGCGTCGGGCGTCTCGACGACGACGACGTCCTGCAGCCCGATGACGCCGACCAGCCGGCTGGTCGCCCGCACCAGGCTGTCGCGCGTGTCGGCGACGATCACGTCGCCCTGCGTCGCGTTGCCGCTCGCGTCCTTCGTGGCCACCTGCCACACGGCGTCCCAGGCGCCGAGGTCGTTCCACCCGGCCGCCAGCGGCAGCATCAGCAAGTCCGGCGACGAGCCGGGCAGGTGTTCCATCACCGCGTAGTCGACCGACTCGGACGGCACCGCGGCGAAGGCCGCGGCGTCCGGGCGCACGAAAGGACCGTCCTGGCCGGCGTCGGCGAAGGCGGCGCGCGTCGCGCGGACGATGTCGGGCCGGAAGCGCTCGAGCGCGTCCAGCCAGACCGAGGCTTTCAGGACGAACAGGCCGCTGTTCCAGTAGAAGTTGCCGGCCTCGACGTAGCCGCGTGCGACGTCGGCCGAGGGCTTCTCGACGAAGCGCTGGACGCGCCGCGCCGCTCCGCCGGCCTCGGCGCCGGCCTCGATGTAGCCGAAGCCGGTCTCCGGCCGCTCGGGGCGGATGCCCAGGATCACCACGGCGCCGTCGGCCGCGCGGCGCGCGGCCTCGCGCAGCACCCCGGCGAAGGCTTCGGGATCCGTCACCGTCTGGTCGGCCGGCGCCACCGCGAGGACCGGGTCGTGGCCGTCGCGCATCGCCTGAAGCGCCGCCATCGTCAGGGCCGGCGCGGTGTTGCGGCCCACCGGCTCGAGAATCAGCGCGGACGGCTCCACGCCGATCTCGCGCAGCTGCTCGATCAGCAGGAAGCGGTGCTCCTCGTTGCCGACGACGATGGGCGGCGCGGCGCCCAGATTCCCCGATCCGACGGCCTGCAGGCGGCGCACCGCCAGCTGCAGCAGTGACTCACGCCCGTCGAGCGCGAGGAACTGCTTGGGGTAGGCCGCTCGCGACAAGGGCCACAGGCGCGTCCCCGAGCCGCCGGCCATCACCACGGGGCAGATGTAAGTCATTGTGTCCCCACTCCCATAAAGCAGCAGGGTCGGCACGCGGCCGACCCTGCGAGGCCCGTGCGGGGTCGGTCAGCGCAGCACGATCTCGCCGAAGCAGCCGATGTCGGTGGCATCGTAGCCCGCGACGCCGGCGCGCGAGGCGCGGTTGCGGTAGCCCAGGTCGCAACCGGCGCGGATCGCGCGCGTGGCGTCCCAGGTGAAGCCCAGGGTCAGGCCGGTGGTGCGCTCGCGGCTGGTTGCGCCGAACAGCAGGTCCACCGCAGTGGCCTCGTTGGCGGTCACGCCGGCGCGTGCCTTGATCTTGCCCGTGAGGTCGTAGGCCACCGTGGCCGACAGGGCGTTGTTCTCGCGGGTCGCCGCGGTGGCGTACGGCACCTGGCCGGGGTTGAACGCGAGCGTGGCGTCGTCGCCGCTGCTGCGCACGTAGGAGGTGGTCACGGCCGTGCGCCCGGTCGGCTGCCAGCGCCAGGTCAGGGCGCCGGTCACGCCCGAGAAGTTGCGCGCGGTGACCGTGTCGTAGCGGTCCTTGCCGAAGCTCAGGCGGGCGTCGATCGTGCTGGCGCCCGACAGCGGCCATTCGGCCGACAGGTCGAGGTTGTCACGCTCGAAGCCCTCGGGCGTGTAGCGGCCCGGTGCCGGATTGCGGAACTTGGGATATTCGCCGCGGGTCGCGCGCACCGCCGCCCCGAGCACCAGGGCGCCGCCCGGCCGGTAGCGGATGCCGCCGAAGACCTCGTCGATGTCGACGTCGCGGATCTGGTACAGCGGATTGTCGAAGCGCGTGCGCCGCATCGCCCCGCCGACCTCGAGGGTCATGCGCGTCACCGCGCCGATGCGCGCGACGGCCCGGGCCCCGTAGGTGTTGGTGGTGTTGTTGCCGGTGACCACCGGCAGCCCCAGCGGCGTGAAGTCGGCCAGCGACTGCGACGCGTCCAGACCGATCGAACCCGACAGGTTCCCGATCGTCGACCAGTCCAGGCCCAGGGCGCCGGTGTAGGCATCGTGGTTCAGCGCGTTGCGGTTCGCGTAGCGCGCCTGGCCCATCGAGACACGGCCATAGACGCGCTGGCGGCCGATGGGCTGGTCGAGGCCGCCGACCAGCGAGGTGGTCGACACGGTGTCGGACACCTGGGCCGTCGACGTCTGGAAGACGTTGTTCTGGTGGTTGATGCGCTGGTTCAGGCCGACGTACCAGGGGCTGGTCTGCGCCTGGGCGTTCAGTGCCAGCAGTCCGAGGACGCAGCCGATGGCGCCGAGGCGGCCGGGCGTCGGGCGAAGGATCCGGGTCATGTCGAGCGTCCTTTCTTGAAGGTCTTGTTCCAGCGAGGGGTCGGCACGGCCAGCCTCCGGGCCGTCGGGGGGAAGGATTGGCGCGGGAAAGCCCTGCGCGCTCGTCTCAGTACGCATTGCGGTCGACGAAAACCAGCTTGATTGTGCGCGCGATGATCTGCAGGTCGAAACCGAGCGACCAGTTGCGCAGGTATTCGAGATCGTATTCGACGCGGGCCTGCATTTTCTCGACGGTGTCCGTTTCCCCACGGTGACCGTTGACCTGCGCCCACCCCGTGATCCCGGGCTTGACCTTGTGGCGCACCATGTAGGCCTTGATCAGCTTGCGGTACAGCTCGTTGTGGGCCACCGCGTGCGGGCGCGGGCCGACGATGCTCATGCGGCCCTGCAGCACGTTGATGAACTGCGGCAGCTCGTCCAGCGAGGTCTTGCGGATGAACGCGCCGAAGCGCGTGATGCGCGGGTCGTCCTTCGTGGCCTGCTTCACGACGGGCCCGTTGTCCATCGTGCGCATCGAGCGGAACTTGTAGACGGTGATCTCCTCGCCGTCCAGCCCGTTGCGCTTCTGGCGGAAGATCACGGGGCCCGGCGAGCTCAGCTTGACGCCGATCGCGATGGCCAGCAGCACCGGCGCGATCAGGACCAGGATGATCGAGGACAGCACGATGTCCTCGATGCGCTTGACCAGCTGGTTGGTGCCGGTGAACGGCGTCTCGCACATGCCGACGATCGGCACGCCGTTCAGGTCCTGGAGCCGGCCCTGGATGATCGAGATGCCGAACACGTCCGGCACGAAGAAGATCGACGCCGTCGTCCCCTGCAGTTCCTCGAGCAGCTCGACGATGCGCGGTTGCGAGCCCAGTGGCAGCGTGATGTAGACCTCGCGGATCGCGTGCGAGCGCACGAACTGGGCGGCCTCCTTGAGGCTGCCCACGCGGTGCGCGGCGGCGTGCGGGTCGACGCGGTCGTCGGTGCGATCGTCGAAGTAGCCGACGAAGTCGATGCCCTGCTCGTGAGCCTCGCGCAGCGCGCGGGCGACCTTGACCCCCAGCGCCCCCGCGCCGATGACCACCGCCGTGCGCCGGTTGTCCGGCAGCGCCGCGTGGCGACGGATCAGGACATGGCCGATCGCGATCGGCACCCACTGGGCGAAGGGCGTGAGGATCGCCCACCACATCAGCACCCGGCCGTTGAAGTAGCCCAGGCTGGACGTCGCGTAGCCGCACAGCAGCATGATCGCGAGCAGGCCGAGCCAGGTGGCGACGGTGTCCACCGCCGCGGCGAGCAGGCTGTCGCGGAAGCGGTTGCGGCCCGGGAAGGTGATCGCGAAGACCAGCAGGCACAGCGTCAGGTCCGCGCGCACGATCGGCTCGCCGAAGGCGACCGACACGCCGAGGTAGACCAGCACGATCACCGTCGGCTCCAGGAACGCCGCCACCAGCGAGGTCACCGACTGCGGGGCGTTGTAGAACGTTCGCTGGTAGCTGCGGTCTTGAAACATCGACTCGGATCCGGAGGCGCGGGCGGCGCACCGTCTGGCGCCGCCGCGAGCTCGGTCGGCGGTGGCGCGCCCGGGCCCACCTGCCGAGAGCGCCGGATTGTCTCCGATGTGCCTGCGGCACGAGGAGCCGCCCCTCTGAGGTCCTAGGGGGGGCGGGCTCCCTACAATCGCGAAATGCTGCCCAATCTGCGCGAATTGTTCGAGCCGGCCGCCATGGAGCGGCTGACGCTGCTGCTGAACCACGTGCTCGGCCGCGAGGAGGCGGCGATGCAGCGGCTCAGGGCACATGCCGGCGCGGTGCTGCAGGTGGTTCCGGAGCGCTGGCCCTTCTGGCTGCCGGCGCCGCCGAACGCCGCGTTCCGGGTGACGCCGGCCGGCCTGCTCGAGTGGTGCGGGGCCGAGCCGCCGCAGGCCCCGACACTGCGCGTCGTGCTCGAGGCGACGAACCCGCTGTCCTTCGGCTTCTCGCTGTTGTCGGGACGGGTGCCCAGGGCCCGTGTCGAGGGCGACTCGGTCGTGGCCGCGGACGTCGACTGGCTCATCGCCAACGTGCGCTGGGATTTGATGGACGAGCTGCAGCAGACCTTCGGCCCGAGCGTGGCCCAGCTGCTGCACACGGTAGGCCAGGCCTTGCGCGCCGGCTTCGATGTCGCCCGGCGCACGTCGGCCGATGTCGCGTCGCGCTTCCGCCGGCCGCCGCCATGAGGCGCCTGGCGCGACTGCTGATCATCGTCTTCACGGTCCTGCGCTACGGCCTGGACAGGGACGCCTTCGAGAGCTTCCGCCACCGCGGGATCCGCCTGCTCGCGCGCATCGTGGGCATCGGGCGCTCGTTCGACGAGCCGCGTGGCGTGCGGCTGCGCATGGCGCTCGAGCGGCTCGGGCCGATCTTCGTCAAGTTCGGCCAGGTGCTGTCGCCCCGCCGTGACCTGGTTCCCCTGGACATCGCCGACGAGCTGGCGCGGCTGCAGGACCGCGTGCCGCCGTTCCCGGCGGCGGCCTCCGCCGCGCTGATCGAGCGCGCGCTCGGGCGGCGCATCGCCGACGTGTTCGCCCGCTTCGACGCCGAACCGGTGGCCAGCGCGTCGATCGCGCAGGTGCACTTCGCGCAACTGCACGGCAGCGGGAGCGCGCCGGGGCGCGAGGTCGCGGTCAAGGTGCTGCGCCCCGGCGTGCTGAAGACCATCGAGGACGACCTCGAGCTGCTGCACACGCTGGCGCGCTGGGTCGAGCGCTTGAGCCCCGACGGGCGCCGACTGCGACCGCGAGAGGTGGTCGCCGAGTTCGACATGTACCTGCACGACGAGCTCGACCTGGTGCGCGAGGCCGCCAACGCGGCGCAGCTGCGGCGCAACATGAAGGGGCTGGATCTCGTGCTGATCCCGGAGATGATCTGGGAGCTGTGCACGCCGACCGTCATCGTGATGGAGCGCATGTACGGGGTGCCGATCGGCCAGGTCGACCGGCTGCGCGCGGCCGGCGTCGACTTCCGCAAGCTCGCCCGCGACGGCGTGACGATCTTCTTCACCCAGGTGTTCCGTGACGGCTTCTTCCATGCCGACATGCACCCCGGGAACATCCAGGTCAGCGTCGAGCCGGCCACCTTCGGCCGCTACGTCGCGCTGGACTTCGGGATCATCGGCACGTTGACGCAGAGCGACAAGCAGTACCTCGCCCAGAACTTCATCGCCTTCTTCCGGCGCGACTACAAGCGCGTCGCCGAGCTGCATGTCGAGTCGGGCTGGGTGCCGCCGCGCACGCGCGTCGACGCGCTGGAGAGCGCGATCCGCGCGGTCTGCGAGCCGCAGTTCGAGCGGCCGCTGAAGGACATCTCGCTGGGCCAGGTGCTGATGCGGCTGTTCCAGACCTCGCGGCGCTTCAACGTCGAGATCCAGCCCCAGCTGGTGCTGCTGCAGAAGACGCTGCTGAACATCGAGGGCCTGGGCCGCCAGCTGGACCCTGACCTGGACCTGTGGACGACCGCGAAGCCCTTCCTGGAGCGCTGGATGCAGGAGCAGGTCGGCGCCGCGGGCCTGCTCGAGCGCCTGCGCCAGGAGGCGCCGCAGTACGCGCAGATCCTGCCCGACCTGCCCCGCCTCGTCTTCCAGACGCTCCAGCGCGAGCCCGCGGCGCAGGATCCGGGGCTGGCCGAGCTCGTGAGGGAGCAGCGGCGCACGAACCGGCTGCTGCAGCTGCTGCTCTACGGGGCGCTGGCGTTCGTCGCCGGTGCGCTGGGCGCCATGCTGGTGCAGGCCACGTAGCGACGACGGCGCCCGGCGCCGCGGCATCGGGCGCATCGGGCGGCGGGAGGGCTTCGCCGGCCGCCCGGGTGTCGCTACACTGCGGCGCCGCGCGGGCGGGGGTCTCGGGACAACGGAGGGATGGTCGTGCTGATCACGTTTGTCGTGCTGTACATGATGGTGACGATCGGCATCGGGCTGCTCGCCGCTCGGCGGGTGCATGGCTCGAGGGACTACCTGGTCGCCGGGCGGAGCCTGCCGCTGTACATGAACGTCGCGACCGTGTTCGCGACCTGGTTCGGTGCCGAGACCGTTCTGGCGGTGTCGGCGACCTTCGCCAAGGACGGCCTGCACGGCATCCCGGGGGATCCGTTCGGAGCGTCGGTGTGCCTGGTCCTGGCGGCGCTGCTGTTCGCCCGCCTGTTCTACCGGATGAACCTGCTGACCATCGGCGACTTCTACAAGCAGCGCTACGGCAAGGGTATCGAGGTGCTGACCAGCGTGGCGATCGTGCTGTCGTACCTGGGCTGGACCTCGGCGCAGCTGACCGCGCTCGGGCTGGTGATCCACGTGCTCAGCGGAGGCGCGATCGACCTGACCACGGCGATCCTGATCGGCGCGGGCATCGTGCTGGTCTACACGATCTTCGGCGGCATGTGGTCGGTGGCCTTCACCGACCTGTTCCAGACGGTGATCATCCTGATCGGCCTGTCGGCGGTGGCCTGGCTCGTGGGGGACCTGGCCGGCGGCGCGTCCAAGGTGATCTCGCAGGCGGCGGCCGACGGCAAGCTCGCGATGTTCCCGGCGGACATGGACGCGGCCGCCTGGTGGGCCATGGCCGGTGCGTTCTTCGCCTTCGCGTTCGGGTCGATCCCCCAGCAGGACGTCTTCCAGCGGATGACCAGCGCAAAGGACGAGAACACGGCCGTCCGCGGCACGCTGATCGGCGGGCTCGTGTACTTCGTGTTCGCGTTCGTGCCGATCTACATCGCCTATGCGGCGCTGGTGCACAACCCGGAGATCGCCAAGCTCTTCGGCTCGGAGGACGCTCGCGAGATCCAGCGCATCCTGCCGGACCTCGTCCTCGGGCAGATGCCGCTGTGGGCGCAGATCCTGTTCTTCGGCGCGCTGCTCTCGGCGATCCTGTCGACGGCCAGCGGCGCCCTGCTGGCGCCGACCGCGACCTTCACCGAGAACGTGCTGCGGCCGTTCGTCCCGAACATGAGCGACCGGCAGATGCTGCTGACGCTGCGCATCATCCTCGTGACCTTCACCGCGGCGGCGCTGGTCTTCGCGATGAACAGCAAGAGCACGATGTACGAGATGGTGCAGAACGCCTACAACGTGACGCTGTGCGGCGCGTTCGTGCCGCTGGTGGCGGGCGCCTACTGGAAGCGCGCGAACACGCAGGGGGCGCTGTTCTCGGTGGTCTTCGGCATCGGGACCTGGCTGGTGGCGCACAACGCCGCCCCCGACGCGATGATCCCGGCCAACCTGGTCGGCCTCTTCGCCTCGGTGCTCGGCATGGTGCTGGGCACCTTGGCGCCGTCCGTGATCCCCGACAAGGGCCAGTCGATCGAGGCCTCGCTGAAGCATCCGTCGCACGACCCGCTCGCCCAGGCGCCGCGCCATCGCTGAGCCCGCTGCGCGGGCGCCCGCGCACCTTGCGACGGTGAGCACCGCCTATAATGCGCGGTTTTCTTCTTCGCCCCTGCGTGAAGCCATGCCCATCTACGCCTACAAGTGCGAGTCCTGCGGTCACCAGCAGGACATCCTGCAGAAGGTGTCGGACCCGGTGCTGACGTCCTGCCCTGCCTGCGGTCAGCCGAGCTTCTCCAAGCAGATCACCGCCGCGGGCTTCCAGCTCAAGGGCTCGGGCTGGTACGTGACCGACTTCCGCAACAACGGGTCGGCGCCTGCCCGCAAGGACGCCGGCAAGGAGCCGGCCGCCGAGGGCGGCACGGCATCCGGCGCTGCCGCGCAACCCGCCTCGGAGCCCGCAGCCTCGCCGCCGTCGTCCACCCCACCGGCCGCGGGCGGCTCTTCGCCGGCCGCCGGCGGCTGAACGCGCGCAACGGGCGATCGTGAAGCGTTACCTGATCGCCGGCCTGCTGGCCTGGTTGCCGCTGGCGATCACGGTCTGGGTGCTGGGCTGGCTGATCGGCGCCACCGACTCGCTGTTCCTGTGGCTGCTGCAGGCCGCCGAGGCCGTGCTTCCCGCCGGGCTGAGGCCGGGCATCGACGCGCTGCGCCACATCCCGGGTCTGAGCATCGTGGTCCTGGCCGCCGTGCTGGTGCTCAGTGGCGTGTTCGTCACGAACATCTTCGGCCAGTGGATGCTGCGCCAGTGGGACCGGCTCGTGCACCGGATCCCGATCGTCAAGTCGATCTACAGCTCGGTCAAGCAGGTCTCCGACACGCTGTTCTCGAGCACCGGCAACGCGTTCCGCGAGGCCGTCCTGGTGCAGTACCCGCGCCGGGACGCGTGGACCATCGCCTTCGTCACCGGCCGGCCGGGCGGCGAGGTCGCGCAGCACCTGCAGGGCGAGTGGGTCAGCGTCTACGTGCCGACGACGCCGAACCCGACTTCCGGGTTCTTCCTGATGATGCCGCGCACGGACATCGTGGAACTGCAGATGAGTGTCGACCAGGCCCTGAAGTACGTGATCTCGATGGGCGTCGTCGTCCCGCCGCACGCGGCACCGGCGCCGCTGCGGGACGCGCCGGCCGTCGCGCGAAACCCGACCGGCTGAACGCGCGGCGAGCGTTCGGCCCCGACGGCATCGCGATGCCTCCGCCGCCAGTGCCGCGGGCCGACGAGAAGGGCCCGCGGGCCCAGCCATCCACCAGCCTGAGCCTCCCGACATGAGAACCACCTACTGCGGCCTCGTCAGTGAAAGCCTGATGGGGCAGTCCGTCACCCTGATGGGCTGGGCCCATCGCCGCCGCGACCATGGCGGCGTCATCTTCATCGACCTGCGCGACCGCGAGGGCGTCGTGCAGGTCGTCTGCGACCCCGACCGGCCCGCGATGTTCAGGACCGCCGAGGGCGTGCGCAACGAGTTCTGCGTGAAGGTGCAGGGCCTCGTGCGCCCGCGTCCGGCCGGCACCGAGAACCCCAACCTGACGAGCGGCAAGGTCGAGATCCTGTGCCACGAGCTCGAGGTGCTGAACGCCAGCGTGACGCCGCCGTTCCAGCTCGACGACGACAACCTGTCGGAGACGGTGCGGCTGACCCACCGCGTGCTCGACCTGCGCCGCCCGGCCATGCAGCGCAACCTGCGGCTTCGCTACCGCATCGCGATGGAGGTGCGCAAGTTCCTCGACGAGCAGGGCTTCATCGACATCGAGACGCCGATGCTCACCAAGAGCACGCCCGAGGGCGCGCGCGACTACCTGGTGCCTTCCCGCGTGCACGACGGCATGTTCTTCGCGCTGCCGCAGAGCCCGCAGCTGTTCAAGCAGCTGCTGATGGTGGCCGGCTTCGACCGCTACTACCAGATCACCAAGTGCTTCCGCGACGAGGACCTGCGCGCCGACCGCCAGCCGGAGTTCACGCAGATCGACATCGAGACCTCGTTCCTCTCCGAGGACGAGATCCGCGCCGTCACCGAGGCGATGGTGCGCACGGTCTTCCGCCGGACGATGGGCGTCGAGCTGCCGGTCTACCCGGTGATGACCTACGCCGAGGCGATGCACAAGTACGGCTCGGACAAGCCGGACTTGCGCGTGCGGCTGCAGTTCACCGACGTCACCGAGGTGATGCGCGACGTCGACTTCAAGGTCTTCTCCGGCCCGGCGACCACGCCAGGAGGCCGCGTCGTCGCGCTGCGCGTGCCCGGCGGCGGCGAGATGAGCCGCGGCGAGATCGACGGCTACGGCGAGTTCGTCAAGATCTACGGCGCCAAGGGTCTCGCGTGGATCAAGGTCAACGACGCCGGCAAGGGCCGCGAGGGCCTGCAGAGCCCGATCGTCAAGAACCTGCACGACGCCGCGATCGCCGAGGTGCTCGCGCGCACCGGCGCCTGCAACGGCGACCTCGTGTTCTTCGGCGCCGACAAGGCGAGGATCGTCAACGACGCGATCGGCGCGCTGCGGCTGAAGATCGGCCACAGCGACTTCGGTCGCTCGCACGGGCTCTTCGAGGATCGCTGGGCCCCGCTGTGGGTGGTCGACTTCCCGATGTTCGAGTTCGACGAGGAGGCCGGTCGCTGGAACGCGGTGCACCACCCGTTCACGGCGCCGAAGGACGGCCACGAGAACCTGATGGACACCGACCCGGGCGCCTGCCTGTCGAAGGCCTACGACATGGTGCTCAACGGCTGGGAGATCGGTGGTGGCTCGGTGCGGATCCACCGCGCCGAGGTGCAGAGCAAGGTCTTCGGCGCGCTGAAGATCACGCCGGACGAGGCTCGGCTGAAGTTCGGCTTCCTGCTCGACGCGCTGCAGTACGGTGCCCCGCCCCACGGCGGGCTGGCCTTCGGCCTGGACCGCATCGCGACCTTGCTGGCCGGTGCCGAGTCGATCCGCGACGTCATCGCGTTCCCGAAGACGCAGCGCGCGCAGTGCCTGCTGACCGGGGCGCCCAGCGGCGTCGACGAGACGCAGTTGCGCGAGCTGCACATCCGGCTGCGCAACCCGCAGGCCTGAGCGCGCGCCGGTGCCCGCGATCGCGGTGGAGCCGGGCGGCACGGTGGGGTGACGGCCGTGATGGACGGCGGGGCCGGCGTGCGCGGTCCGAAGATCCCGCAGTCGGTGCTGGTGGTCATCCACACCGCGGCGCTGGACGTGCTGCTGATCGAGCGCGCGGACCGGCCGGGCTACTGGCAGAGCGTGACGGGCTCGAAGGACGCGCCGGACGAGGCGCTGGAGACGACCGCGCGCCGGGAGGTGGAGGAGGAAACCGGCATCGTCGTCGGCAGCGACGCGGTGCCGCTGCACCACCTGCGCGACTGGCAGCTGCGCAACGTCTACGAGATCTACCCGGTCTGGCGCCACCGCTACGCGCCGGGCGTCACGCACAACACCGAGCACGTCTTCGGCCTCCTCGTGCCGGCGGGCACGGCCGTGCGCCTGAACCCGCGCGAGCACCTGCGCTGGCGCTGGTTGCCCTGGCGCGAGGCGGCCGACCTGTGCTTCTCCCCGAGCAACGCGGAGGCCATCCTCCAATTGCCTCGTTTCATCGGTTAGGCTTCGTCCGATGACATCGCGTCCCCACCTACCGCACGTCCACCCCGCCCATGCGCACGCGCGCTCCGCGCCGTCCACGATGCTCGACGCTTCCGTGCTGCGCGTGGCCACCTACAACATCCACAAGGGCGTTCGCGGCGTCGGCCCGCGCAAGCGGCTGGAGATCCACAACCTCGGGCTCGCGGTCGAGGCGCTCGATGCCGACCTGGTCTGCCTGCAGGAGGTGCGGCTCTTCCACCATCGCGACGCGCGGCGCTTCGACCACACCTGGTTCGGCTGGCCCGAGGGCGGGCAGGCCGACTACCTGGCTCCCGATGGCTACGAGGTCGCCTACCGCACGAACGCGGTGACCCGCCACGGGGAGCACGGCAACGCGCTGCTGTCGCGCTGGCCGCTCGGCGACGTCGGTCACCACGACGTCAGCGACCACCGCTTCGAGCAGCGGGGACTGCTGCACGTGCAGGTTCAGTGGGCTGGACGGCCGGTGCACGTGATCGTCGCGCACTTCGGGCTGGTCCACGCCAGCCGGGTCAGGCAGGTCGACCGGCTCGGGCGCTACATGCAGGCCTCGGTGCCTGCCGGCGTCCCGTTGCTCGTCGCCGGCGACTTCAACGACTGGAGCGAGAAGCTCGATGCGCCGATGGCCTCGATCGGCCTGGTGCGTGCCGCCCCCGGCGCCCCGGGGCGGCAGCGGCGCGCGACCTTCCCCGCGCTCGCGCCCGTCTTCGCGCTGGACCGTGTCTACGTCCGCGGCCTGCGCTGCCGATCGCTGCAGGTGCCGCGCGGCGCGGCCTGGGCACGGATGTCGGACCACCTGCCGCTGCTGGCCGAGCTCGAGCTGGACTGAGGCGGGGAGGAGCCGGCGATGCCCCGCGACGGCGTTGTCGACTACACGGGTGGCCACCACGTGCAGCTGCTGCGTGGGGGGGACGACCTGTTCCCGTCGCTGATCGAGGCCTTGTCGGTGGCTCGGCGCGACGTCTGGCTGGCCACCTACATCTTCAACGACGACACCTCGGGGCACCGTGTTGCCGAGGCGCTGATCGCCGCGGCGCAGCGTGGCGTTGCCGTGCACGTCCTCGTCGACGGCTTCGGCAGCAAGGCCTGGATCCCCGCCTTGCGCGCGCTGTTCAGCGGCGCCGGCGTCCGCTTCGAGGTCTTCCGCTCGCTGGACCGCTGGTGGTCGTACCTGCAGCCGCAGCAGCTGCGCCGCCTGCACCACAAGCTGTGTGCCGTCGACACCAAGATCGGCTACGTCGGCGGCATCAACATCATCGACGACCGCTTCGACATCCACCACGGCTGGTCGACCGCGCCGCGGCTGGACTACGCGGTGCGCCTGGATGGGCCGGTCGTCGTCGAGGTCGAGCAGGTGGTCCGGGCGCTGTGGCTGCGCTCGCACCTCGGGCGCGACTGGCGCGAGGAGATCGTCGCGCTGGCGCGCAGCGCGCACCCGATGCGCAGGACCCTGCGCGTGCTGCGCCAGCTGCGAAGGCCGGACGGCGACGAGGCGTCGCGCGCGCGGCGCACGCTGCAGGCCCTGCCGCCGGTGCGGGCCGGTCTCGTCGTGCGCGACAACATCCGCCAGCGGCGTGGCATCGAGCGCACGTACATCCAGGCGATCATGCGCGCGCGCGAGCGCATCGACATCGCCTGCCCGTACTTCTATCCCGGCCGGCGCTTTCGCCGCGCGCTGGAGCGTGCGGCCGCACGCGGCGTGCGCATCCGGCTGCTGATGCAGGGGAAGGTGGACTACCGCTTCGCGGCGCTCGCCGCACGCGTGCTGTACGACGGCCTGCTGGCCCGGGGGATCCGCATCTTCGAGTACACGCCGGCCTTCCTGCACGCGAAGGTGGCCGTCGTCGACGACCACTGGGCCACCGTCGGCAGTTCGAACATCGATCCCCTGTCGCTGCTGCTGAACCTGGAAGCGAACGCCGTCGTCGCCGACGAGCCCTTCGTCGCGCGGCTGTCGCACGACCTCGACGCCGCCTTCGCGGCCTCCACGGAGATCGTCGCGCCGCCCTTGAAGCGCGGCTGGCGCGCGTGGTTGACGCGCGGCTTCGTCGCCTGGGTCGCCAACACCTACCTGCGCATCGCCGGCATCACGGGCCGCTACTGAGGGCGCGGGGTCCGGGCTGCACCCTGCGCGCCCCACGAGCTGTCGGCGGGGTCCGGCGCGGCCGCGGGTCCGCCGGCTGCGCGGCCGCTCACCGCGGCAGCCCGGGCGAGGGCGGCGGCGGGCCGTAGCGGTTGGGCCCGGCCGTGCCCCGCACGAAGCCGTTGTCCAGCAAGGCCCACAGCCAGCCGATCACCGGCAGCAGCACGACCAGCACCCAGGCGGGCGAGCGGTCGCGGTCCTGCCAGCGCTTGGAGCTGACGGCCAGCGCGGGGTACAAGAGGACGAGGTTGACGATCCACTCGGCGTGGCCCGCGTCGATGCCGGCGATCCCCAGCAGCGCATGGGCCAGCGCGCCGAGCCCGAAGAGCACCAGCACGCCATGCACCCAGAAGCGCCGGCGCGACACGCGGCCGCGCCAGGTGCCATAGATGAAGCGCCATGACTCGGGGTCGGGCTCGGGGCGCAGCGCCGCGCTCGGGGTTCTCATGCCGGCAGTATTTCACGGCGCCGCCGGTGGGGCGGGCCGGTCCGCGAGGCGCCGCCGCTGCAGGCGCGCAGCTGCCGGGCGGCGCATCCGCGTCGCGGACATCAAGCCCTGCGGGCGGAATGCCGATGTCGGGACGACACCCGCATCGAGCCGAGCACCATGTCCGCCCTCCCGACCCTCCTGCCCGTCATCCGGTCACGCTGGCCTGCGTTCGCGGCCGCCGCCTGCATGCTGCTGCTGGCCGCGTGCGGCGGCAGTGGCCCTGGCGACGGGGGGCCGACCGCCGGGTCGACCGGCGCCGATGCACCCGGCGTTGCCACGGCCCTGGCCGCTGCCGCGTCCGTCGCGGACGCGACGCCTGCGCCCACGGCGACCACCGTGGGCGACGGCGCATCGGCGTCGGCGGCCGCTGCTGGCGCGGAAGGCTCCCCCGCGGCGGCCCGGTCGGACCCGGTTGCCGAGCTGCCCGCGGCCAGCGAGCCACCGCCCGCGGCGCCGGTCGCGGCGCCGCCCGCGGCCGTCGTCCCGGCCCTGCCGCCGCAGCTGGCGGCAGGACAGATGGCCGTCGTCTACGCCGAAGGTGATGCCACCAGCGAGGCCATCGCGCGGGCATACCAGCTCGCCCGCGGCATCCCGGCGCAGCAGGTGGTCGGCGTGCGCCTGCCGCAGGGCGTCGGCCATGCGATCGGCGCGGACGACTTCGCCCAGCTCAAGGCCGGCCTCGACGCACGGCTGGGCGAGCACGTGCAGGCGCTGCTCGTGACGTGGACGCGTCCGTCGCGCGTGGCGGGACCCTGCTCGATGAGCCTGACCAGCGCGCTGGCCTTCGGCTTCGACGCGCGCCACTGCGGTGGCTGCAGCCGGACCGCGGCCTCGCCCTACTACGACCACGACACCGCGCGGCCGTGGACCGAGCTGGGGGTGCGCCCGGCGATGATGCTCGGCGCGGCGTCGCTGGCCGACGCGAACGCGCTGATCGCGCGCGGCCTGGCCGCCGAGGGCCTGATGTCCGCCGGCGCACGGCCGCGCGGCTGGCTCGTGCGCACCAGCGACACCGCGCGCAGCGTGCGCTGGCCGGACTTCGTGCAGACGGTGGCCGGCGCGCTCGGCGGCGTCGACTGGCGCTACCTGGACAACTCCGGCGGCAGCGGCAGCAACGTCGTCGCCGAGTCGGCGGGCGTGATGTTCTACCTGACGGGCCTGTCGCGCGTGCCGCAGATCGACCAGCTGCACTGGCTGCCCGGTGCGGTGGCCGATCACCTGACCAGCTACGCCGGTGTCCTGCCCGACGGCGCCGGGCAGATGCCGGCCACGGCCTGGCTGGCCGCCGGGGCAACCGGCAGCTACGGCACCGTCGAGGAGCCGTGCAACCACGTCCAGAAGTTCCCGCGGGCGAGCGTGCTGACGCAGCGCTACGGTCGCGGCGAGACGCTGATCGAGGCCTACTGGAAGTCCGTGCAGTGGCCCGGGCAGGGCCTGTTCGTCGGTGACCCGCTGGCCCGTCCCTGGCCGCGCACCTGATGCGTCGCGGCACCCGGGAGCGCGCCGCCCCTTGCCGGTGTTATGTCACGGGACGTCCGGTCTCCCACCTGCGGGGGCCCTGCGGCGTGCGTGTTGTCACTCCGATCGCCGGAACAGCGGCCGAATCACCTGCCTACACTGACCATGTCTGAAGCGGGGCCCCCGGGCCCCGTTTGGGCAAACCCATCGAAAGGTGGGGGCGCAAAGTCACGGGCCTAACGGTTCACCGCAAGGTGGTCCCATGGCAGCCGGACCGCCAGACCGGCGTTCGCCTCCGTTCTTTCGTGGCCTCCCTCGTCCTGTCCCGGAGTGTCCATGAAGATCCGTTTCCTGCCCTCGAGGGCACGCGTCGCGGCCTGTGCCGCGACCGTTCTGGCCTTGCTGACCGCCTGCGGCGGCGGAGGCGGCGATTCGCCGCCGCCTGCCCCGACGGTGACCGACAACACCCAGCGTCCGCTCGCCGTGACCGGCACGGTCACCGGCTTCGGCAGCGTCATCATCGACGGTGTGCGCTACGACGACACCGGCACCGCGGTCGACGTCGACAACGGCGGCGCCTCGGCGGTGCCCCAGTCGATCGGCGACCTGAAGCTGGGCATGTCGGTCGACGCCAAGGTCACCGACGGCAAGCTCGTCAGCGTCACCGTGCGGGCGGCGATCGCCGGTCCGGTCGGCAGCATCGATCCTGCCGGGTCCAGCTTCACGATCTACGGGCAGACCGTCAAGGTGGCCACCAGCGGCGCGACGCCGACGCTCTTCGACGGTGTCCCGAACCTCGCCGGGTTGTCCGCGGGCGACCGCGTCGAGGTCCACGGCGCGGTCGACGACTCGCGGGCGATCGTGGCGACGCGCATCGAGCGCAAGCCTGGCGCGGCCGCCGCGGGCACCGTGCGCATCGGCGGCGCGGTGACCGCACTGGACAGCAGCGCGCGCACCTTCCGCTTCAACGACCTTGTCGTCGAATACGGCGGGGCGACGATCACGCCCGCCGACCTGGCCCTTGCCAACGGGCAGGTCGTCGTGGCCTTCGGCGACGCCCCGCCGTCGGGCGGCCGATTCGTCGCCCGCACCTTGCGCATCAAGGCAGCGCAGGACGGCGCGCCGGCCGCTGTCGGCGGCCGCGTGACGGCGTTCGTGTCGCTGGCCGACTTCACCGTCTCGGGTCTGCGCGTGGACGCGAAGGCGGCCACGATCGTCGGCGGCAGTGCGGCCGACCTGTCCGTGGGCCAGGCGGTGGCCGTCGAAGGCCGCATGAGCAACGGCGTGCTGCAGGCCGAGAAGCTGCGCCTGATCAAGACGCCGGTGGACGCGCTGGCGTCGCTGAAGGGCGGCGTGACGGACTACCTGTCGGTGCAGAGCTTCAAGGTTCGCGGCACGGCCGTGGACGCTTCGGCCGCGACCTTCGTCGGCGGGACGGCCGCCGACCTGGCCAACGGTGCCTCGGTGGTCGTCCAGGGGAGTGCCCGCGGCGACGCCTTCCGCGCCGAGCGTGTCGAGTTCGTCAAGCCGCCGGCCGCGCAGACCCTGCGCATCAGCGGCGAGATGCGCGACTGGGACCCGGCAGCCCGGACCTTCAAGCTCGTGGCGCTGACCGTGCGCCTGGGTGATGCGGTGGCGTTCACGGGGGGCTCGATCGAACGACTGGCCTCGGGCCGTCGCGTCTCCGTGACCGGCCTCCCGGACAGCGCCGGCGTGATCGTCGCGAGCCGTGTCGAACTGCTGGCCGAGGCCACGGCGCCCGAGTTCTCGGTCGTCGGCGGCCGTGCCTACGACGTCGCGCCCAGCAGCTTCAAGCTGCCCGGGGTGACGGTGACGCACAGCTCGGTCACGGTCTTCGAAGGCGGCACCTACGCCGACATCGCCAACGGTGCCCTGGTCTTCGCGAAGGGTCGGCTCGACGGGTCCGGCAAGCACCTGTTCGCGACCTGGGTCGAGGTGGTGAAGGGCGACGCGCCGGCGGCGCGTGTGGCCGGGCCGGTCAGCGACTTCGTCTCGACGTCGGACTTCCGCATCGCGGGCCAGCGGGTCGACGCCTCCGCTGCGCAGATCGTCGACGGCCAGGTCAGCGCGCTGGCCGACGGCGTGCTCGTGATGGCCACCGGCGCGCTGGCCGAGCGCGACGGCGTGCGCGTCTTCGTCGCGACGACGCTGCGTTTCATGCAGTGACAGGGGCGCCGGCGCGCGGCGTCCGCGCAGGGTCGGCGCCTGGCGCCGAGTCCGGCATGCGCCGAGGCTGACCGTCGCCCCATCGCCGGCTGCCGGCGGGTGCTTTGTTGACCCGCCGCAAGCCCTGGCGGGGAGGGCCGTCGATTCCGCTGGTCAGCCGGCAGGCCTCGCGCTACCCTTCAAATGCCGCGGGGCGTCGCGGCGGGGCGCAGTCGAGGACCCGATGACGATGAAGATCCTGTTGCCGATCGACGGCTCGCCGGCCGCGCTCGCGGCGGTCCGGCACGCGCTGCAGTGGCGTGCACTGGGCCTGCCGCTGGGATTCGTGCTCGTCAACGTCCAGGAGCCGCCGACTCTCTACGAGATGGCCGTCGCGCACGACGCGCAGCGGCTGCAATCGCTGCGCACGGCGGCAGGCGCCGACCTCCTGCGCGAGCCGGAGGAATGGCTCGACGGGGCAGGCGTGCCCTACGAGAGCGAGGTCGCCGGTGGCGAGCCGGTCAACGTGCTGCTCGAGCTGGCCGAGAACTACGGCTGCGCTGCGGTCGTGATGGGCGCGCGCGGTACCGGCAGCCCCGGTGACACGGGGCTGGGCTCGGTGGCGCTGGGTGTCCTGCAGCGCTCGACGCTGCCGGTCACGGTGGTTCGCGCGCCGCTCGACAACTGAGGCCGCGCCCGGGCCCGGGACCTGCCACGCGACGCGCGCACGGCAGCCGCTGCAGCTCAGGCGCGCGACGCGATGGCCGGCGCGCCCTTTGCGGCGGCCTCGGCTTCCTTGCAGGACGGTGCGCAGACCGACTGCGACTTGCCCAGCAACTTCTTGCTCATCAGTTGCGAGCGGGGGCGGTGCTTGCCGCAGAGGAAACACGACATCGTCGCGGCGCCGAACGAACCGTTCGCCGAGAACGGTGAGCCCGGCGCCTTGCTCCGGTAGCGCAAGCCGTCGGGATCGATCGTGGTCTTGACTTCTTCCTTGGCCATGGTGGGTGCTGGCTTGAGGCAGATCGCTGATTAACGACGTATTCTACTGGATGGACTCCCAGCCGGCTCGCCCGGGGCATCCCCTCGGGCAGATGGGCAGGCAAACCCCCGTTGCGCGGCGGGCTGGCGTTGCGGCCACGGTGGCGCGTGGGAGCCGTTGCCGGGCAAAGGGCTGAACTGGCGGGTTTCGGGTGCCGCTCATGCCACGATTGCCCGGCCGGCGGCTGCCGACACTGATCGACCCGATCCATGCCGGCCCCGCCCGGGCATGGCCCCGCACGCCCGCCACGCGACTCCTGCCGTGAACGCTGACCACGCCCCCACCGTCCTTCCCGCGCACCCGCCGCATGGAGCCACGGCATGAACGCGCCGCTGCCTCCCGACGGCCTGCGGCAGATCCGCGCGCTGGCCGAACTCGGCTGTCCGCTGCCGGACTCTGGCGCGGACGCCGGTGCCGCCATGGACTGGCCTGCCGACGAACGGATCACGATGGCGGTGATCGGCCTGAGCGTGCACGAGCGCCGCTCGCTCGAGCAGTTGATCGGGGCCTCGGCGCGACGCCGGCCGCTGCTCCTCGAGCTGGACCTGGCAAGGGCTCACGAGGCGGACGTGGTGATCGTCGATGGCGCCGATCCCGCGGCCCTCGCCTGGAGTTCGTCGCAGCGCTGGCTGGCCGACCGCGCCGTGATCTGGATCGGGCGATCGGCGGACCTGCTCGGCCACACGAGCCTGGCGCGGCCGATCGCCTGGCCCACGCTGCCGATCGTGCTCTCCCACGCGCTGCGGCATGCGCCACGGGGTGCGCACGCAAGGGGGCTGGTCGCCCGCCGCGTGCAGCCGCACGCCCCGGCGGTGATGGTGCTGTCCGGCGACGTCCATCGGCGTGAACGCCTCGGGGCGCTGCTCGAGGCCGCCGGCCGCCGGGCGACGCTGGCCCGCACGGCTCGCGAAGGTCTCGCCGCGCTGCATGCGGCGCCCTACGAGACCGTGATCCTGGCCGGCGGCGTGCCGGACCTGGACCGGCTGGCCCTGTGCGGGCGTGTGCGCGCGCTCGAGCGCCGCATCGGCCGCGTGCCGCTGCTGCTGCTCGACGAGGAGCCCGGCGGAGCCTGGGATCGCCTGCGCGCGCGCATGGCCGGCTACGACGAGGTCGCCCCGATGCCGGCCTCGCAGTCGCAGCTGCGCAGCCTGCTCGATGCCGTGCGCGCCGGCCCCCGACAGGCCGCGGCCGCTGCCGAGCGGCCTGACGGCGAGCTGCACGGCACCGGCTGATCACGGCCCGCTTGCCCTCGCACGCGTGGCGGCCTCGGCCGGCGCGCGTGCAGGCGAGAATGTCGGCTCTCGACAGGAGAGCCTTCCCGTGAGCCACATTCTGCAGACCCTGCCCAGCGGCCAGCGCGTGGGCATCGCCTTTTCCGGCGGGCTGGACACCTCGGCCGCCGTCCACTGGATGCGCGCCAAGGGCGCGATCCCGTGCGCCTACACCGCCAACCTCGGCCAGCCCGACGAGAGCGACTACGAGGAAATCCCGCGCAAGGCCCGCGCCTACGGCGCCGAGATCGCCCGGCTGGTCGACTGCCGCGCGCAGCTGGTCGCCGAGGGCATCGCCGCGATCCAGTGCGCGGCTTTCCACATCAGCACGGGCGGGGCGACCTACTTCAACACCACGCCCCTCGGGCGGGCCGTCACCGGCACCGCGCTGGTCGTCGCGATGAAGGAGGACGGCGTCGACATCTGGGGCGATGGCAGCACCTACAAGGGCAACGACATCGAGCGCTTCTACCGCTACGGGCTGCTCG
>ERZ761602.2388-NODE-2388-length-29610-cov-6.775977_pt1 | contig 29610 bp, 27 predicted proteins | sample MGYA00512165_ERZ761602 | MGnify/ENA primary metagenome ERZ761602 (study PRJEB28899, sample SAMN02445085) | bioreactor sludge metagenome | biome: EBPR sludge; isolation source: Thorneside wastewater treatment plant | place: Australia: Brisbane, Thorneside...
GATCTACACTATCCTCTTCGTCGGCAGCGTCAGATGTGTATAAGAGACAGGTGCGTGCTCAGGCGGAGGTGAAGGTGGTGGTTAGTTCCTTTGCGCTGGTTCTTGCGCTCTCCCTAAGCCAGGTGCCGGCGCAAGAAACACCTCGCATACCGGACGACGCGAGATGGAAGTCGGTCTTCGCCCCCTGCCCTGGCCCGCTGATTGTTGATCTCCCCGAGGTGGTCGAAGTGGAACTCGGTGTGTTACCCAAGACGGTTAGTCGGCGCGCCTTGGGCCTCTGGGCCGCCAGTCTTCGCAGGGAGGTCATCATCCAAGATCGGGCCATCGTGTTAGCCCGGAGTAACTCCGGGATGCTCGATATCCCTCGAGACGGCACCCGTCGCACACTGACTTGGATTCAGGCTTTGACGGGCGAGCAATCGGAAAGGTTGATGGGTGGGGGCGTGTGGGCGAGCGACCTACCCACCGACGCTCAGACTTCCCTCGCGAGAGGGTTCTATGGGATGAAGGGGCTCCTTGAGGACCTGGTATCTGGAGAGCCTATACGATGTCGGCTTGAACCGATCCTCCGAGTTCTGGTGCCGGGGAGACCCGGAGAGAAAGATCGAGAGCTCGGCATCTATCCTGGTGCTGACTTTGGAGATCCCGCGAGTGCCGCCAAAGAGCGACCAGGATTGGGTCCTGAAGAACCATTGAACGTCAAAGCTTCGGAGGACGGACTCGACTTTGGCGATGGGGCAGTGCATAAGGTCAAGGATCTGGTCGTCAAGATTCAAAAGGAGTTCGGACGACGCTACGATTACGACAATCGGCTCGCCGAGGCAAAGCTATTCGTGAAAGGCCGGTTCTCGCGCGTGGCCATGGAGACCGCCCTTGACAAAGTCCTGAGAGTTCTGCCTTTCGCCGAACGCACGGTGGATGCAAAGCACGAAGTTCAGGAACAAATCGATCGACTGCTCGGGGACCTCGCCCGCCGCGAGACCGACAAGGCTAAGGCCAAGCTGTACGAGTCTTTGATCAAGAGCCCGGGAAGAGCGATGACTGCGGGGCAGCTTCGAGAACTCTTCCCCGAGTTCGGAAAGGGAGTTGCCAGTGACACCCGAGTGACGGTCTCGCTCGAGCTCGGACTTCGGTCGCAGGGCATCGGCTCTTGGGACTTACCTGACCGATTTGTCGACGGCCGACTCGTCAAATCATCGATGGCCAAGAATGCTCGTATCACGCTCCGGCCCTAGCTCTCGACGCCATAAACCGATCGTGGGCACTTTGAAGGATCTGACCCCCTCGACATCGGTAGAGGGGGTCAAGAGGTTGCCCTACGGTGCCTGGGCGAGCCACTCGTTCCAGCGAGTGGCCTGCGAGATCCTCATCAGACTGTAGTCGTTCGCGAACTCCGAGAATCGGTCTCCAGGCGAGAAGTCGAACGCGATGCCGGCTGAGTTCGGTGAGTTCGCGTTGTGGGCTTCCCACACCACCGCCTGTTGGGCCGCAGTGCGCAGATTCGCCGCCGCTTGGCTCACCGCCGGAGGCAGGCCCCCGACCCGATCCATGACGCGGGTGACGTCGATCATATCCCGGTAGAAGCGCCCGAACGTCGGGCTGAACGACTGGGCGTTCGTCCGTGCGTTCTGGACTTGGCTGGTCACCGCCGCCTTGTTCGCGATCAGTGCTCCGGCGTACTCGTCGAGCGCGGTCGCGAGCGCGCCGAACTTCGACGTGTCGAGCGAGCTTTGGGTGATCTTCTTGCTTGTGTAACGGGGGTCGTTGATCATCCCGTCCACAAACGCCTTGGTGAGGTTCCGAGTCGTCTCGTTCGGATTGTCGCGGAACCGGCCGAAGACGGCATCGTAAGGATAGCCTTCACCGGGAGGACTCTCTTCGCTTCCGACCACGTAGTCTGTGTGGTCCTGGATTTCGTAGGCGACTTCGAACATCTGCATCAGGCTCGCATCCCAGGCGACGATGTCGAATCGATTGTCGCCCAGAGCCTGGTTGAGCTCCCAGATCTGGATCGCATTGCCGGTCTCGTCGTCGTAGCTGACGGCGCGCGTTTTCTCCTCGTCGGGGCTTCGTCGCCAGCCGTTCCCGTGATTCCAGATCACGAGACAGTAGCGATCCGCCGGGTAGAAGGTCCTGCCCCAGTCGACGAATTCACGAAGGGTTTGCGCACGGCCCATGTCGGTGCCGTTGGGAAGGGTCTGGACGATCTGACTCTTGATCGACGCGGAGCTGTCTGGTTTCACCAGATAGCGGCGGGTCCCGTCGAACGACGAATTGGGCCACCGCTGCCGGTACTGCTTCCACTGAACCACAAACCGCACCTGCGGATTGTCGGCGACCTTTTCCATCTGGTTGACGTTGAGGTCACTGAACGCGAACAGGTCGTTGGCGGCGTTGAGGTAGACGAGCACCGTCCATTTCGTGCGCGTCGTGTTGAACGGCGTCACCGTGACGTTTGCCCCGCCGATCAGCCCGGACGGGCTGTGGGTCGCGCGGATGTTGCCGGCACCCACCGCCGTAGCGACGACCAGGCCGGAAGGATCGACGGACGCGACGTTTCCGACCGCCTGCCAACTGAAGCTGCCCGGTTGGACGAAGATCGAGCGATCGTTCGCCGTCTGAAGCGTCGCGTAGAACTTACGACTATCCTGGACCGTCATGCTCGCGGTGGCGGGATAGACCTTGACCGAAGCCGGCTGGCCCCCGACCTCTGTGCTCATCGAGGTCGTGCCGCAGATCGACATCGCGGTCCGGATCTCGCCCAGCTTCGCGCCCTGGGCATCGGGCTGGGTGTACAGTTCGGCGACGATCTCATAGTCGCCCGACCGGAAGCCGGAAAGGGTGGTTTGACTGCCGTCGGCCTTGTTCAGGACCTTCGAGGCGAGCGGCCGGCCACTTCCATCGACGATGGAGATGAACTGCGACCCCGAGGTTGCGTCCGCGCCCCACACCGTGCCATAGACGAGTGCGCCCGGCTGGGTCGTATCGGCACAGCCTCCTCCGGTCGTACCACCGCGACCGCCTCCGCCCCCACCACACCCGACGACGATCACGGCGGCTGCGAACAGCAGCGTCGCCCATCCGTTCTTCCCAACCACATCCGATAGACGCCGTTTCTTCACGTCGGTTCTCACCAAAATACGGGGTTGCGCCGGAGCGTCCTCCGACCGACAATCAGTATAGACCCCGGAGTCTGACTTTCACCTTGAGCGATTCTTCCCTGGACAAGCTTCGGTCCGTGCTGGGCGAACTTGGTATTCGCACCATCGACGACCGGTCCGACGAGTGGACCGGGTTCCCCGTGGTATTGCCCTTGCCCGATGGGCAGTCGCTCTGTCTCGACTTGCCCCAGCCAGCGATCCTCGCCAATCTCGACCCCGAGTCGGTCGGCTTTGCCGTGCTCGACCACCTTGGCTACACGCGCAAGGCGTGGGGCATCGCCCGTCACTTGCCCTATTTCGACAAGCGACACAGCGCGCTCGAATCCGATCTCGCTTCACTCATCGAGGGCGCGTTTCGAGAGATTCCAGGGGCTCTGTACCTTGAGGGATATCGCTTCTATGCCTCCGGCATCAGTCTCGGCTCGTCCTTCGACGTCGTCATCCTCGTGACCGACGCCCAAGACGAACGACGAGCCCGCGATCGCGCGAGCCGAAGCGAGCGTAGCGCCAACGCGCTCAAGAAGATCGGCAAGGCGCTCACGATGAACCAGACGCTCCAGCCGCTATGCGTGGCCGCGGTCCATGAGATTGCCTCGACGCTCGAACTCGCGGCGGTCCTTTTGTGGGCCCGGGCCTCGGACGATGAGTCGCTTGAGTTGCTCGCCTCCGTCGGCGCGAACCGACAAGGCACGAGCCTAATTCAGCGCCTCGATCCCGAGCGCGGAGTCACCTGCGTCGCCGAGCTCGCCGCTTCGACCCGGCAACCGTTCTTCGCGCGAAGCGTGTATGAGAATCTCATGACCGTCGAACTCGAGGCGAAGCTCTGCTACCTGAAGCCGGGCTCGGTCGAGGTACTCCCGCTCACCGTCGGCGACAAACTGATCGGTATCCTCGAGCTCGTGGGGCGGGACGCCGATCCCGCCTTCGCCGAGCATCGCGAACTGATGAAGACCGTCGCCGAGCACCTGTCGCTCGCCCTCTACAGCGCCGTGCTCTTCGAGAACGCGGAGCGACTCGCCACTTACGATCCGCTCACCGGCATCGCCAACCACCGCGCCATGCAGGACTTTCTCCATCGACGGTTCAGCGAAGCGGAGCGTAAACGAGAGAATCTCGGCGTGATCATGCTCGACGTCGACCACTTCCGGAGCTTCAACGAAGAGGAAGGGCACGACGCCGGCGATGAAGTCCTGCGTAAGGTCGTGGAAGTCCTGAGATCCACGGTCCGTCCGTACGACCTTCCCGCCCGCTACGGCGGCGAAGAGTTCACGGTGATCCTGCCCGGCGTTGGAGCGGAGGAGACGCTGGCGATCGCGGAGCGTATCCGCGGCAAAATCGAGCGCTTGGAGTACCTCACCCGCTCGGGACGACGACGCCACATCACCGCGAGCCTCGGCTGTGCCGTGTTTCCCGAGACCAGTGGTGAGCCTAACGGTTTGCTCAAGGCGGCCGACGTGGCCCTCTTCCAAGCCAAGCGAGCCGGGCGCAACCGAGCCGTGATGTTCGAAGGCCGATACAAAGAGGATCGACAACCGACCGGCCTCGACTTCGGACGGTTGACCGGTCACCTGAGCCCGACCGAGCGCGACGCCGGCTGGAATCTCGCCGACCGATCCGCCCCGTACCTCGAGCATCTCTCGCGCGAACTCGCTCTGTCACGGGCTCAGGAGCAGATGCTCCAGGCCCTCCTGCTCCTGACCCCGATGGTCCGCAATGGGCGGATCGGCGACCTCGAAGACGAGCCGGAATTCCGACTCCTCGAGCCGAGCTTGGCCGCGATCGAGGAACGGTTCGACGGCAAGGGACCGGAGGGCCTTGCCGGCCCGATGATTCCGCTATTGGCCAGAATCCTCGCGGTGGTCCTTGCGATCGTCGAGGAGCGAGGCACCCCCCTGTTCGAGGACGCCCCGCGCTTCGATCCCGATCTGCTCCACCTCATCGGCAGTATGGACGAGGCGGCGTAAGCCGGAAGTCCCGGGCTCGGGAGGCGGGGCGTCCATACTGACGCCCTGATGTTTCGCGAATCGGCCCGGTTTTATGACGCCCAGTACGGATTCAAGGACTACGCGGGTGAGGCAGACGTTCTCGTCACGATCGTGACGGAGGAGGTTCCCGAGGCGCGGACGTGGCTGGACGTCGCCTGCGGTACCGGCAAGCACCTGAGCTTCCTGACAACGCGCTTCGACGTGCAAGGCGTCGACCTCAATCCGGTGCTCCTCGACGCTGCCCGAGCGCGACTGCCGGAGGTGACGTTTCATACAGCCGACATGCGGAGCTTCGATCTCGGCGTCCGGTTCGACGTCGTTTCGTGCCTTTTCAGCGCGATCGGCTCTCTCGAATCGGTTGAAGATCTCCATGCGGCGGCCCGCGCCTTCGCCCATCACCTGAAGCCCCGCGGACTCGTCGTGGTCGAGCCATGGCTTCTGCCCGACGCGTTCCGACCGGGAACGCTGCACCACCTCACCGTCGACGAGCCGGACCTCAAGATCTCGCGGATGTGCCTCAGCGGGCTCGACGGTCGATCGAGCGTGATCGATTTCTTTTTCCAGGTCGCGACGCCCGACGGAATCGAGCAGTTCGTCGAGCCGCACCGATTGACGCTATTCACCCGCGAGGAATACCTCGACGCCTTCGCCGCGGCCGGCCTGGCCGTTCGCTGGATCGAGGGCGGCCTCACCGGGCGAGGACTCGTCATCGGTCAGGCACCTTGAAACGAGTGAGACCGGGCCAATTGAGGTCCTAGGCCTCAGGGAACTTTAGTCTATCAAACTCATGTTGAAAGATCCAAGCCGGCGCGAACCCGCGTTTGCTCGCGCATTTCGAACGAATGGGCCTCTTCGATGGGTCCCAGGACCAAGAATGAACGGGAACCAAATCAACGCCTGAAGGGTTGTGTGGATCGTCGATTCGCACAAGTCTAGGGTGCGAAAGAGACAAATAACATGGAAACCACCCTACTGAATACCGAAGACCAAGCGAGGTTCCGGGACCTGATGGACCGGACCTACAAGAAGGTCTACAACCTGGCGTACCGCCTGTCCGGAAACCGGGCCGACGCGGAGGACCTCACCCAAGAGGCGTTCTTCCGTGCGTATCGCGGCTTCCAGGAATTCGAGGGCGATCGACCATTCGAGAACTGGATCTTCCGAATCGTGAATCGGTTGTTCCTCGACCTCATGCGAACGCGAAGCCGACGCGTCCAGACGGTGTCGTACGACGCGCCCCTACGCACGGACAGTGGCGGCGAGCTGACGTCGGTCGAAGCGCCCGACTTCAACCCAAACCCGGAGCAGAGCCTGCTCGAAGGAATGCTCTCGGAAGAGGTTGAAGCCGCGCTCTACCGACTCAAGCCCGAACAGCGCTTGCTCGTGCTCCTCGCGGACGTCGAACTGATGCCGTACGCAGAAATCGCGGAGATCATCGGCGTACCGGTAGGCACGATCCGCTCGCGGTTGCATCGCGCCCACAAGGCGCTCCGCCAGATGCTTGCGGAGCCGACCGGGAAAGGAGCGACCGTCCCGAGCACGGGCCGTTGGTGCGCGGCCTGACTTCCCCCAACCCCGCCTTTCTGTCCCTCCTCTCCACCCACGGGACCGGCCCTCGAAAGCCGGTCCCGCTTTTTGGCTCAGCCTTTACCTTTGCCTTTGGCGGGAGGTTTCGCGTTCGTGGGACGCGGCGGAACTCGCGGGCTCTTGCGGACGCTGCCGGAGCGGGACGCCGCATCGAAAATCGTTCTCGGGCGCGTCAGGCTCGCGTCGACCAGATAGTCCTTGCGCCAACGCATCGCAGCGACGATCTCTCGCTCGAACGCCGTGACTTCGGCCAGCGAGGCAAGCCCGTTCTGCGCAACGACCTGCTCAAGGATCTTCGGAAGCGGATCGAGCTTACCGGTGTTGACTTTGCGGTCCATCAGCGTAGCCAGGCCCGCTTCGGATCGGAAGAGGTCCCTGACCTTGGCTGAGGCCTGAGCGTCCCCCATCCGGACCGAGACGATGTCGTCCGCCGGGAAGTACCGGCGCATGGCGACTTCTAGCTGGGCGACCTTGAACGCGGTGCTGACGCGCCCCGCACGCTGGAAGACGGCGATGAGACGCTTATCGTCGATGATTTCGCGCGCCGCGTCCGGCCCGACCTGCTCTTCGCCGGTCGTCAGATCGAGTGCCACGAGTTGGCCGGTCGGCGTCACGTCGATCCCGAATCGCCGAAAGTCGTCTTCAAACGCCGCGGGTTCGTCCGCCTTCTGCCGATAAAGAACCTCGCCCAAGGACCCCGCTCCGGCCTTGAGGCATGCGAATTGGATGAACCCGACCGACACCCACCCCGTGTCATAGGTATTGATCGAGTCGAAACCGCCCTCGAGGAGCGAGACGGCTTTGAGAATCCGTTGCTCGGACGCATCGATTCCCGCCTTCTTGAAGAGCGCGACCAGCTCCGGCTCCGGCATGTTCGCGATCCGAGTGCCCCCACTCATCACCCCCTGCGGAAATCGGTAGTAGGCGTATCGGGGTCGCATGGGCGGGTTGTCGGTGAGCGTGAGGCGTACACCGTCGTCGAAGGAAATCGTGTGGACCTGCGGCTGGGCAGGAAGCGCGAATGGGGGCGCTTCGCCGGCGAGGGCCTTCAAGCCACCCGGCATTGCGCCTGGCTCTGCGGGCGGATTGACGGTGGGAGGGATCGGACTCCCGGTCGCCTCGGCATTGGCGATGTTCGCGGTCTGCTGGGCGGCGTAACGGTCGTAGGCGACCCTCGCGTCGATCCAAGCCTCCCAAGCGACTTGTTCCGGGGATTGCGCACCTGCATCCCTGGTCGGTGCCACCTTGCCCAAGCCCCGCGACTTGTTGTAGTTCCAGAGCCAGAGCGAGCCCTCCGGTGTGAGGCGAACCTGCCAGGGGCCATCCTTCGCCGCAGCCGCGGTGAGCCTGACGGTGTAGCGCGCCGGATCCGACCAATACGCGACCACCCGTTCGCGCTCGTCCAGCTCGAACGCAGGGCCTGAACGGACCCCAGGGGCGGCACCGACGCTGATCGTCGCCAACGCCACGCCCAGGCAAGCGAATCGTAGAACCGTTGCCACCAAAACTGATTCTAGGCGATTTGCGGGGAAAAGGCAAGCTTCGAGCGGCAGCAACCTCGAAAATCGTCGCCCATACTAGCGGGGTGACGCCGCGATCTCTCCCTCCCGTCTTCGAAGACCGTCTGCCCGGAGAAGCCGCGATGGCGGGTGATCGGGAGGCGCTCACGCGAGCCGAGAGGGATAAGGACGTCATCCTTCGGCTCTACACCTGGGATGGCGCGTGGGTGAGTCTCGGTCGATTCCAAAGCCCCGATCGAGATCTCGTGTCTGGAAGCGACGTCCCGTGGGTCGTACGCCCGACCGGCGGTCGCGCCGTGCTCCACGGCCATGACCTGACGGTCGCCGTCGCCGCGCCCCTCGGGAAACTCGATGCGCGGTCCCGCGGACTCCGGGTCGCGTATCGTGCGATCGTCGCCCCGCTCGTCGAGGGGCTCCGAGAGGTCGGGGTACCGGCCGCCCTCGGCGAAGACACTCCATTCGGCAAGCGGTTCGGGCCGAAGAGTGCGGACTGCTTCGCTCACGTCTCGGCTAACGACGCGGTCGACGCCCGAACCGGGCTCAAGGTCTGCGGCTGCGCCCTCCGACTGACTGAATCGGCCGTGCTGCTCCAGGCGAGCATCCCTCTCGGTCCGCCCCTCGTCGATCCACGGACGGTGTTCGCGGCGCCGGCTGCGTTCTCGACCGTCACCTTGGACCCCGTGGCAACCCGCAAAGCAATCGCGGCGGCGCTGGTGCGCCGGTTCGCCGAGAGCCCACAATAGGGCATGTGCGCGCGATTCAGCCTGTTTTCGGGGCGGGCGCGACTCGCTCGGCTCTTCCAGGTCCCGGACCTGCCCGAGTTCGAGCCCCGGTACAACATCGCTCCAAGCCTTGACGTCCTCGCGATCGTCGCCGGCCCCTCGGGTCGGGAAGGACATTGGATGCGGTGGGGTCTCGTGCCTTTTTGGGCCGACGATCGAAAGGTGGGCCTCAGCTTGATCAACGCGCGCGGAGAAACCGTGGCCGAGAAGCCCGCGTTTCGCCGCAGTTTCGAGAAGCGGCGCTGCTTGATCCCTGCGGATGGGTTCTTCGAGTGGGAGACCATCGCGGGCAAGAAGCAACCGCATTTCATTCGGGCGCGCGATGGGGAGCCGCTGGCGCTCGCCGGGCTCTGGGAGCGTTGGCACGGCGAAGATCCGCCGCTCGAATCCTGTACGATCATCACGACCTCCTCGAATGCGGTCATCGAGCCGCTCCACGATCGGATGCCCGTCATCCTCCCGGAAGCCCATTTCGACGAGTGGCTCGACCCCGAGTCCGATCGGCAGCGACTCCTGCGTCTGATCACCCCCTCCGACGACGAACTCCTGATCGAGTACGCCGTAACCCCGAAGATGGGCAACACCCGCTACGAGGCTCCCGACGCGATCGAGCCGATCGGGACGCAAGGCTCGCTGTTCTGAGACGATTTGCTTCCGGCATTCCGTACAATGGCTACGGAGTTGATGCCCATGCGAAAACTACTGCTTGCTCTGTGTCTTGCCACTGCCCTCTCCGCGACCTCCGCGATCCAGGAGAAGCCCTACCTGGAACCGGGGAAGGACGCCCCGACCTTTTCGCTGAAGGGCTCGGACGGCAAGTCCTACGATCTCGCGAAGATGCGTGAGGACAAGTCGGCCTTCGTCCTGTTCTGGAAGCAGCGCTGCCCCCACAACGCCCGTGCCGCGCAGATCTACAACAAGCTCGTGCAAACGTACAAGGGTGTACCGTTCGTCGGCGTGGTCAACACCGACGAAGCGGGAGCAAAGGCCTGGGCCGAACAGTTCTCGACCGCCTATCCGATGCTTCCCGACGCCGACAAGGCCCTGATCAAGGGCTACAAGCTCCAAGCATCGATCGCCGCCTTCGAGATCGGCAAGGACGGCAAGGTCGTGGCCGTCTTCGGCGGATACGGAAGCGAGGCCATCGACAAGCTCAATAAGGCGATGGCGGCTGCGGCCAAGGTACCGGCCGCGAGCCTCGACACCGGTGCCCCGGCCCGCGAAACCTGGGGGTGACGCTACTGAACTTCATCCCCGTTGGGGATGAGTGATCAATCGCTCGCAAACGACGCCAACCCTGTCGTTGTATCGGCAACGACAGGGTAACCTCGTGGGTCATGAGGGAGATTCTCAAGCCGAGTGAGAAGCGCGCCTGGGTGGCGTTTTACGTCAGTCAGGCGTGCTTGCGCAAGGAGATCGGGATCAGGATGGCCCGCGCGAAGGTCGTCGATCTGGATACCTACGCCGTCTTGCTCGCCCTCGAAGACGCCCCGGATCGCCAACTGCGCATGGCCGATCTTGCAGAAACGTCGATGATGTCGCGAAGCGGTCTGACCCGGTTCGTCGACCGACTCGAAAAGAAGGGACTCGTCGAACGTCGCAACTGCGCCGACGATCGCCGAGGCGTGCATGCGCGGCTGACCGAGGCCGGGCTCCAAGAGCGAAACCGAGCATGGCCCGTCTACGCCGAGACCGTCGCCGACCTCTTTTGCCGACACATGAACGCGGCCGAAGCGAACACCCTCACCGCCCTTCTCGAACGGACTACGGCCGCTTTGGAGCCGGATCTTCCCCTGCTCCAAGAGATCCGCGGAAAGAAGCGCAACGCGAGCTAACTGCCCGGTTCGGGCGGCGTCGCCCGCCGGCCGTGGGGCTTGTGCTCGAAGATCCAGCGGATGCCGAGGAGGACGGCCGAAACGGTGATGCAGGCATCGGCGATGTTGAACACCGGAAAGTCGATGATCCGCAACCAGAACATGTCGGTGACTTTGCCGAGCCAGACCCGGTCGATCAGATTACCGATCGCTCCCGATGCGAGCATCCCCATCGCGAAGTGAGTCAGTCGCGCCTCGTGGGGGTGCCGGAACACATACCACGTGGTACCGACCGTGATGCCGAGCGCGATCGGAGCAAAGAGGATTCCGGCACCCTGGAACAGGCCGAACGCGATCCCGTGGTTGTAGGTTAGGGTGATTTCGAACACCCCGGGCCACGGTACCGCGATCTTCTCGCCGGGCACCAGGGCCCCCCTCGCCCACGCCTTGACGATCTGGTCGAGGGCGAGAAGCAGAACCGCGACCACGATGTAGAATCCCGGGCCGATCCGAGGCTTCGCGACCTCGATCGGCGGGGGCGCCGGCACCGGCGCAGGCGCTTCCTTCGGGTCGTCGCCGATCAAGCGCCGACCACCTTGCGACACCTCGGGCAGAGAGGCACGTCTCCGACCATTTGCACGTTTGCGCGAGTCAGGCGGCACCGCTTGCACTTCAAAAACACCGACGGTCGGAACGCGATCTGGGGGTCGCCGACTTCGCATTCCACAGCGCTGAACTTCATCAGGTTCGCTAGATCGTCGCCGAACTCCTGAAGCGTCTCCACAAGATCGGCACGATCACGTAGGATCAGGACGACGTCCTGGGAATCCTTCGTGTCCACCTCCGACTTCCAAGTTTCGAACTGAGCGAACACCGCGGCTCTTGTATCGAGAAGAAAGGCGAAGCGGGCCTGTCGGCTGTTGCCCTCGATCGCGTCGAGCCGGTCACGGTCGGGCGCCTCCAGGGTCTCGAGGTGGACGCTGCTCTTCTTGTCGGTGCCGGGGATGCGGGCATAGACCTCTTCGCTCGTGAATACGAGGATCGGGGTGAGGAGCTTCACGAGTTTGAGAAGCACGTCATGGCAGGCCCATTGGGCCGAGCGGCGGCTCGGCCAATCGCGACCGTCGCAGTACATCCTGTCCTTGATCGCGTCGAGATAGAACTGGGAGAGCTGCTTGACGCAGAAGCTGTGGACGCCGTTGATGACGCCCCCGAAGTCATAGCCGGCGTAGCGCTCAAGGCAGTCCTCGACGAGAAGATCGACCTGCTCGACGATCCACAAGTCGGGTTCGAGAACCTCGCTTGGCCGATCCCCATCGTAGTCGTCCAGGTTCGCGAGCAGGAAGCGAAGCGTGTTGCGCAAGCGGCGGTAGCTCTCGCCAACCTGCTTGAGGATGTTTTCGCCGAGCTTGACGTCGCTGGTGTACTCGACGCCCGAGACCCAAAGGCGAACGACGTCGGCACCGTACTCCGTACAGAGCGTATCGGGGTCGAGAGCGTTCATCAGCCGCTTCGACATCTTACGGCCCTCCTCATCGAGGGTGAACCCGTGGGTGAGCACCTGTTTGTAGGGGGCGGAGCCCCGCGTCACAGTGCCGATGATGAGCGACGTGTTGAACCAGCCTCGATGCTGGTCGGAACCCTCTAGATAGAGATCGGCCGGCCACGGCTCACGCCATTGGGGCTCGACACGCCCTTCGAGAACGCAAAGCGAGGTGGCCCCGCTGTCGAACCATACGTCGAAGACGTCGGTCTCCTTCCGGAACTCCGTCTCACCGGTCTCGGGATGCCGATAGCCTTCGGGCAGCATCGCCCTGGCCGGTTGGGTGAACCACGCGTCACTCCCTTCCTGTTCGATCAACAGTGCGACGCGTTCGATCAGAACCGGGTCGAGGACCGGCTTGCCGCTTTCGGCCCCGTAAAAGACCGGAATGCCGACGCCCCACGGCCGCTGCCGCGAGATACACCAATCGGGGCGATTCGCGATCATCGCCGTGATGCGCCCCTTGGCCGAGTCCGGAATCCACGAGACACGGTCGATCTCCTCAAGCATGCGCCTGCGGAGGTGGTCCTGATCCATCGAGATGAACCACTGCTCGGTCGCTCGGAAGATGACCGGCTTACCATCCCGCTCGGCATAGGGATAGCTGTGGACGTAGTCGCTCACCGCCAGCAGATTGCCGACCTCTTCCAGGCGGGCGACGACCCGACCGTCGCACTCGAGGTACGACATCCCCGCGAACTCGCCCGCCTCTTCGGTCATCATGCCGCGCGCGTCGACCGGACAGAGGACCGGCAAGCCGTACTTCACCCCGGTCATGAAGTCCTCGCGACCGTGCCCCGGAGCCGTGTGGACGACACCCGTGCCATCTTCCGTGGTGACATAGTCGGCAAGAACCGCGACGGAGTCGCGGTCGAAGATCGGATGCTTGAACACCGAGTGCTCGAGGCTGAGACCGAGCAACTCCTCGACGATTTCGTACTCGTCGAAGCCGATCGCCGCCATCGTCTTCTCGACGAGGTCGCGGAGCAGGAGGTAGTGGTCGTGGCCGACCCGGACGACGGCGTAGTTCAGCATCGGGTGGAACGCGACCGCCAGGTTCGCGGGAATCGTCCAGGGCGTCGTCGTCCAGATGATCGTGGAGACGTTCTCGCGGCCCTGCGACCAGCCGTTGAAGTCCTCCCTCAGCGGGAACCGAACGGTGATCGCTTTGCTGACATGGCCTTCCTGGTAGACGATCTCGGTGTCGGCAAGAGCGGTCTGCGAAGTCGGGCTCCACATGACCGGCCGAAGACCTCGATACACGACGCCCTGCTCGACCATCCGCTTGAACACACGAACGATCTCGGCCTCATACCGAAAGTCCATCGTCGCATAGGGTCGCTCCCAAAGGCCGAAGATGCCGAGGCGCTGAAACTGCTGGGTCTGGATGTCGATGTACTTTCGAGCGTGTTCGCGGCACGCCTTGCGCAGGGTGTCGACATCGGGCTTCTCGCCCTTCTCGTGGAACACCTTCATCACAGCCTGCTCGATCGGCAACCCGTGGTTGTCGTAGCCGGGCACGTACGGGGCTCGGTAGCCCATCAGCGAGCGCGACTTGACCACGAAGTCCTTGAGGATCTTGTTCATCGCCGTCCCAATATGGATCGGGCTGTTCGTGTACGGGGGACCGTCGTGAAGTACGAACGTCGGCGAGTCCTTCCTCGCCTCGAGAATCGCGTGATAGATCTTGGCCTCGCCCCAATCCGAAAGAATGCTCGGCTCGCGGGTGCCGAGATCGGCCTTCATCGGAATCGTGAAGTCCGAATCAGGCAAGTTGAGGGTGCTTTTGAGGTCCAACTCGAGGTTCATGGGAATTCACAGTTTACCGGGGTCGGGGGGTCCCAGCCGGGCAGGACCGGGCACGGTCGAACGCGAATGGATTCGGCATATGAAACACATTTCTCGCGGGATCGCTCTCCTCGCCCTCGCCGGCGGGATCGCCATCGTTCGGGCCGATGAGGCTAAGGACATGACGAAGCGCGTCCAGGCCGGCATGAACGACTTCACTAAAGCGGTCATGCGGAAGGACTACACCCAGGCCGAAAGCGTGCTGAAAGCTAACTTCTCACCCAAGTTCGTCTACACCCGGGCCAACGGTGAGACGATGAAGCTCAATGACTGGCTCGCGCAGATGAAGGTCCAGTTCGCGATGCTCAAGTCCGTCTCGAAGATGTCGATGACGATCTCGAACGTGAAGGTGACGGGCAACAAGGCCACCTCGAAGGAGACCTTCGTGATGGTGGCGACCATGCCCAACATGCAGGATCCCAAGAAGACGTCGAAGCTCGAAGTGAACTCCACCAGCAGCTCGGTCTGGGAGAAGACCGCAAAAGGCTGGATGTGCATCTCGAGCAAGGACCTGAACGAGACCGTGAAGATCGACGGCAAGCCGATGAAGATGTAGGTTAGGCAACGGCCAAGGCGATGCGCCGGAGCCAGCGTTCGAGTTTCTCGCTCCGTTGGCGGTAGGCCTCCGCAGCCTCGCCTTGGCTCACGGTCTGAAAGCGAACGGCATGGCCCGGCGTCAAGTGGGCCAAGCGATCGAGATCGGCGGTGATGACGACGGCGGCCACCGGATAGCCACCGATCGTGGGGCCGTCCGGGCCGAGCACGATCGGTGTTCCGGCGTGGGTGATCTGGATCGAGCCGAACGTGACCGGAAAACTCGGGAGGTCCTCGAGACGACCGAGGTCGGGGCCATCGAGACGGATCCCCAGCCGGTCCGAAACCGGATTCACGGCGTAGGTCGCATCGTCGACCGAGGCCTCATACTCGGCCGCGTGGGGGCCGCGGACAACGCGAATCGGTCCGTCGTCGCGCCATGGCGCGATGGCGTCGTCATCGATGGCGAGGCGCATGGGCCCCCGGTCGCGCTCGGCTCGTTGCGCGTCCAGCCGAACACCGCGGGCCAGGACCTCTCCGCACACACTGCCGAGGACCAGCCGCCCGCGGAACCCGCCCTCGACCGCGATCTGCGTGCGGGCCCCGTACGCCGGTCCGGCGATCCGAAGCGTGCTACCGGGACCGATCGTCAACGCGGTCCGGGCGGGGAACGCGAGGTCGTCGACCCAAACCCGCTCGGCCGCACCGACGACTCCGACGCGGTGGTGTTCGGTCGACTCGAGGGCGATCTCGCCGAACGCGAGTTCGATCGCGGCAAGGGGCTCGCCGTTGCCGACGACGGCGTTCGCCAGTTGCCAAGCGACGCGGTCGAAAGGACCCGATTCGGGTACCCCCACGTGACGCCGGCCGCGCCGCCCCGCATCCTGAAGGGCCGCATGGCCCCACAGCTCTCGGATGATCAGGGCCACGTCCCCTCAAGCGCGCTCAACCTCGCGCGCACCCGGCGGGCAAACTCGACGCACCCGGGGTTGTCGCCGTGAAGGCAGATCGAATCGACCTGGTCGGCGAGCCGCGCCACCTGGGCCTCGATCGCGGCCGGGTCTTCGAGGACCGCACCCGGTTCTCCGCGGGACACGAGTGTGCCGTCGGCTTGGTACGCCCGATCGGCAAATCCCTCCGCAATGACGCCGACCCCGATCTCCGCTGCCAGATAGGCGGACGGAGTCCCCTCGATCGTCATCAAAGGCAGACGGGTCGATTCGAGGACCGCGCACAGCGCGGCGAGAGCCGCGTCTCGCGCCTGCGACCGGGGGTCCATCCCCATCGTGTAGAACGCGCCGTGGGGTTTGACGTAGGCGGCTTCGGGTGCGATCGCGAGGAACCGTTCGACCTGCTCGACGAGGCTCGACTGGGCGTACTCGACCTCTTCGGCGGACAGGACCCGCCGCCCCATCGAGGCGCGATCAGGAAACCCGGGATGGATCCCGATCCGAACCCCGTGCGCCCGGCAAAGCTCGATCGTGGCGATCGTCAGGTCCCACGATCCGGCATGGACGCCGCAGGCGATGTTCGCGCTCGTCGCGATTTCAAGGAGAGCCCCGTCGAACGGTAAGCCCTCTCCGATATCGACGTTGAGATCGCGGCACCTCATGCGAGCGCCTCACCCTGAAGACGCTCGAACTCGTTGCGGTCGATCGAGCGGAACCGGATGCGGTCCCCGGGCGACAGGGGAAACCAAGCGCGCCCCACATCCACGATCGAGTACGGAGTACGACCGATGAGCGCCCAACCCCCAGGGCACGCCTCGGGGTAAATCCCGGTTTGATCCCGTGCGATCCCGATCGAGCCCGCCGGAACTCGCGGACGCGGACTCGGTCGACGAGCGACCCCGGCCAATTCCGGCGGCAAATAGCCCAGGTAGGGGAACCCCGGTCGGAAACCAATGGCCTGAACCTCATACTCGGTACCCGTGTGGAACGCGATCACTTCGGTCGCGGTCCGTCCGAGTTCACCGGCGACGGCATCGAGGTCCTCCCCCAACTCGTAGCACACGGGCACCTCGAATCGGCGAGCCCCATGGGAAGCGGCTCCCCCGGCACCGATCGCCAACATGACCGCGGCCTGACGCTCCGCCTCGTCACCCGGCTCCTCGAAGAGGACGGCGACGGTCGCGAACGACGACACCACCTCGATGGCCCCAGGGATCGCCGCCGCGCGCAAACAGGCGGCCGCCTGCCAAGGGCGAAGCTCTGCCGGAAGCTCGCGAAGCAGCAGCGCCCGATCGCCGAGGTTCTCGATGACCATGGCGAAGTATGGGCCGATCCCGAGACATACTGATGCCATGCAGCGTTCTCTCCTCGTGCTTGCTCTGGCGTGCCTTGCCGGACCTGTGTTCTCTCAGTCCGCATCCGATCGAACCATCGTCCCCGGGGTTCGGGTCGGACTCATCAAGAAGGGAATGACGCCGGCTGCACTCAAGAAAGCCTACGGGGCCACCAGCGTCGAAGACGGGACGATTCCAGGACCGGAGGGGACGACCCTCGACGGAGCGACCGTCTTCCCGAACGACCCGCGCAACCGCGTCGAAGTGATCTGGAAGGTCGTCAAGGGCCGCAAGACCGTCGAGGCCGTTCGCATCCGGGAGGCGAAGAGCCGCTGGCGCACCGCCAAAGGCATCGGGATGGGGACGTCCCTGGAAACGCTCGAGCGGCTGAACGGGCGCGCTTTCACGATGAGCGGTTTCGGTTGGGATTACGGCGGCTACATTCAGAGTTGGCGCAAGGGCAATTTGCAGCGTGGCATGGCGCGGACGTCGGTCCGGTTGGATCCGAGCCGAGTCGAGGCGGTCGGTAACTTTGCCGCCATCTCCGGCGAGCGAACGATCTCAAGCGACAATTCCCTCGTCCGCAAGGCCAAGCCGATCGTCTCGGAGATCCTCGTGAACTTGGACGGTTCCTGACGTGGCCGTCTTCGACCCGAGGGTGATCGACCCGAATCTGATTCTTTCTCGGCGTGTCGGCGTGATCGGGTTCGGCAGCCAGGGCCATGCCCATGCGCTGAATCTGCGAGACAGCGGGGTCGAGGTCCGCATCGGCCTCTATGCGGGCAGCCCGAGCCGGACACGGGCCGAAGCGATGGGATTCGAGGTCTTGCCCGTCCCCGAAGTCGCCGGCTGGGCCGACGTGATCGTCCTCGCCGTGCCGGACGTCCCGATGGCGGCGATCTTCAGCCGGGAGATCGCTCCTGCGCTCCGCGCGCGGCAGGCGCTCGTCTTCATTCACGGCTTCAACATCCGGTACGGGACGATCGTCGCTCCCCGAGACGTCGACGTCCTGCTCGTCTCGCCGAAGGGGCCAGGACCCCGCCTCCGCGCCGAGTACGAAGCGGGAAGCGGACTGGCCGCCTTGATCGGACTCCACCAGGATGCCGGCGGAGGGGGCCTCGACCTTGCGCTCAGCTACGCGTGGGGAATCGGGTCCGCGCGTGCGCTCCTCCTCGCGACGTCGTTTCGCGAGGAGACCGAGACCGATCTCTTCGGCGAGCAAGCCGTCCTCTGTGGGGGCATCCCCGAGTTGGTCAAAGCCGGCTACGACACCTTGGTCGAAGCCGGCTACCATCCGGAGGTCGCCTACTTCGAGTGTCTCCATGAAGCGAAACTGATCACGGACCTGCTCTACGAGCGCGGACTGGCGGGAATGCGGAGCGCGATCAGCGAAACGGCGGCGTGGGGGGGCCTGACGGCGGGACCGAAAGTGATCGGGCCGGAGGCCCGCGCTTCGATGCGCGAGCTCCTTCGCGCCATCCAGGACGGCTCTTTCGCGCGGGACTGGATCGCCGAGAACGCAGCAGGACTCCCGCACATGCAGCGACTGGAGGCCGAAGAGGCCGCCCACGGCTCGGGCGCGATCGGGGCGGAAATCCGCCGGGAGCTCGGAATAGACCCTGAAAATGAACAACACCGCAAAATTGCGTCACAAACCGATCCTTAACAAGGAATAACCTCTAGGCGGCGAGCGTCCCACCCAATCCGTCGCCGGTACGCGTCTTCTTCGAAAGGGGTCCCACCAGTTCCTCATTTCGCCCACGGCCGATCCGCAACCCTCCTCGCGGATCGGCCTTCTTGTGAGTAAGGGTGGGTACAACCATGCGGTGGTGCGTCTCGCGATCCTCGTCGGCCCGAACAGCCGCGGCTCGAACATGGAGTCGATCGCGCTCGCCTGCTCCCGAGGAGCATTGCATGCCGAAGTCGCTGTCGTCGTGGCTCCGCGCGAGGGTTGCCCGGCGGCGCAGCGGGCCGGCGAACTCGGGCTCGACACCATAGCGCTCGATCCCACCCATACGGGCTACGCGGACGCTCTCTTGAACCTGTTCGAGGAAGAGCGCGTCGACGCCGTCTGCCTCGCCGGGTTCCTCCGCCTGCTCCCAATCCGCGTCGTCCGGGTTTACGCCGGGCGGATCGTCAACATCCACCCCGCGCTCCTACCAAGGCATGGCGGTAAAGGGATGTTCGGGCGTCATGTGCACGAGGCTGTACTCGCCGCCGGCGATCAGGAATCCGGATGTACCGTCCACTTCGTGACCGAAGCCTACGACGAAGGTGCGATCCTGCTCCAGTGCACATGTCCTGTTGAGCCCGACGACACCCCGGAATCACTCGCCGAACGGGTCCACAAACTCGAGCGCAAAGCCTATCCCGAAGCGCTGCGGAAACTCCTGGATCACCGATTCGCGAAAGTGTGACAGGTAGGAATACGGGTTTTACCGCAATCGTCACCGATTGGCGTCTCCACTTTGCTACACTCATCGTCACGTTGAGCGCGGAGTTTCGCGGTCTCGGATGAGTGGATAGAGAGAGGTTTTCAATGACTTGGACGAAATCGGTGGGTGTGGTCGGATTGCTCGCAGTGGCGAGCGCGTCCTTCGCGATTGTGGACTCCTTTGTTCTCAACCACAACGGCGCAACCTACAGCGAAGGGAACCTCCGGTTGCCAGGTACGAACAGCAACAACGGGCTCGCCAACTTCAGCACCTCCAACGGGATCGACAATCTCGCCCAGAACTGGTGGTGGTTCCGATTCACCGGTGACGGTCGCGAATTCGCCCTTTCGAACCAAGTCTTCTCGCAGCAGGACAGCCCGAGCACGATCCGTCTCGTCTATCGCGAGCGCGACGTCATCTTCGATCTTCAATACACCCTGACCGCCCTGAACCCAAATCATGCCCGTGTCCAGATCGGCTTCAAGATCGAGAACCTGCGCAACACCCCGGTCGGCGTGGACTTCTTCTCGTACACTGACTACGATCTGAACAACACCGCCGGCGACGACACCGGCCAGTTCGTCGGCCCCAACTACATGACGGTCACCGACGGCGCCTCGCCGACGTGGGGCACCTTGACCGCCTCTGCTGGAAGCCTCATCGGCTGGGAGATGCGTGACTACCCGAATCTGGTGGGGCGCCTTTCCAACAATCAGATCACGAACCTCAACAACGGAGCCGACGCGGGTCCCAACGATTGGACCGGTGCGTTCCAATGGCGCGTCGACCTCACGCCGCCCTCCACCGGCGGCTTCGGCAATCAGTTTGTGGGATCTCTCGTGAAAGAGATCTACAATCCCGTCCCCGAGCCGGCGTCGCTTCTGGCTCTGGCGGGCGGTCTCGGTCTCCTCGTCGCACGCCGTCGTCGCAAATAGTCGGCAAAGCGATCCTGACCCAAGGCAAAACACTGAATACAAGGCGGCCCCTCCGGGGCCCGCCTCTTTTTTTGCGTCCGCATCTCACCCGGCTCGGTGCGCTCTCGAACCCTGGGTCGCGATCGAAGCCCTTCTCCTCCATGGAGGAGAAGTCGGTGAGGCCGCAGCCCGAACCGGTTGAGTAGGCCGGTCCGGTACGGAGTACTTCTCCTCCATGGAGGAGAAGTCGGTGAGGGCGCAGCCCGAACCGGTTGAGGAGGCCGGTACGGTACGGAGTACTTCTCCCCCAAGGGCGGAAAGGTTCCCTTTGGCCGCCGAATGCTCCAACGACACTCACTTCCGGCCAAGGAATGAAGGAAAATCAACCCAGGCCTGTGAGGAAGATCGACACGACCCAGATGACGCGGGTGGACCCAACCTCGGACTTCGACCCGAGAATCGGCGTAGCGGCCGAGCGAGCCAGCCGTTTTCTCGCCGCCCACGACTGGTGTCAAGACATCCTTGGGGTCTGGTACGCGCGGTCCATGCAGAGCCTCGACGTACTCTATGTCCAGTTTCGCTCGGACGAAGCCGAGACCGATCACGCGTGGGTCGTCGTCGGTGACGTTCCGCCCGCGTACCTCGATGCCGACGACATCAAAAACGCTATTCAGGCGCTCCACGGCTATGCCGACGAAGTCCAACGATGGTGCGACAAGGTGCTGGGCACAGACTACGAAGACCCCGTGATGCCGCTGCGCGACCCCGCATCTTGGGAGCTTCTCCCCGAGACCGAAGAGAACGCGCGTCGACTGGAAGTGCTCGTGGGTCGCATCGTGGACTTCATCGCGGAGAACGCTGAGGACCTTGTCTGAGCGCTCTCCACAACCAGCCGGGGCGCGTGCGGCGACTACCGCTTCTCCCAGCGCTTGATCTCTGCTAGAAGATAGTCGATCTTCATGAACGGGTCACCGCCGGTGCGTTTCCAACGCACGCGACCTTCCTTGTCGATGAGAATCGTGGAATGCAGTTCCATCGATTCGAAATCATCATAAGAGGCAAAGCGACGGGCATTCTCGTGATCCTTATCGGAAATCAGCTTGATCTTGAACGACGAGAGGTCGTTGGCGTTGTTCTTTTCCGGCGTATCCGAGCTGCATGCCAGAACGACGGTGTTCTCGGCGTCGAATTCGCTCCACTTGTCATGGATCGCCGATAATTGCTCCACGCAATGGACGCACTTATCGGAGAGGTAAAATACTAAGAGTACGTTCTTTCCACGATAATCTTCGAGCGTAACGGGCTTACCGTCCACGCCGACGCCGACCAGCTTGGGTGCCGCGAAAGGCTTCCAGTTGCTGGGGCCCAGCTTATCGAGCGCGGACGGCTCGTAGGTTCTTTCTGGCCGGAGGGTCTTGGGAAAAGGTTGAGGGTTCAGTTTCAGCGCCAGGACCTTTTCCATCGGCCGCAGGCCTTTGTCTGCGCCGCTCCAAACCGCCATCAATCGACCTGCATACTCGCGCGCCTTCGCGCGATCCCCCAAAGCGATCCACGATTGGGCCAGGCCGGCGAGACACCACCCGTCGTTCGGTTCCTGCGCGAGCGCTTTCTCGTACGCGTCGATCGCTGCGCGATGATCGCCACCCTCGGCGAACACGTCCGCCACGATTCTGAGCACCGGCCAAGGATCGAAGGGCGGATCGTTGGCGTACTCGCCCCGTTCGCGCGCCTTGCGCTCTTGCTCCGCGGCCGACATCAGGACCGCCAAGCCACCCAGCCGGTCGCCATCGGCGATGCGGACCTTGGCCTGTGCTACCTTGATCAGTAAGGGAAGCCGCTCATCCGCTCCCGCCTTATCGTCTTTGGATCCCTGCTCGCGCAAACCCGCGAGTTGGCTCTCGAGAAGACGGTTCCTCTCCCGAGCCTCGGGTCGCTTTCCCGTCTCCAGGAGGGCGATCACCTCTGCGGCCGTGCGCATGGCGTTCATCTCGGGGCCTTGCATCGGGCGTAGCGTCTTACCGTCCAAGATCTCGCCCCATCGTTCGAACTTCACCAACGCCCGCATGAGCGGGAACTGCGTCCACTCGGTGTCCGCCGGATTGACCTCGGGGTCTTGCGGCGCGGCGATTAGGTCCTTGGCGCCCCGAATGCTATCGTTTCCGCGCCCCAACTGCTCTTGGATATAGCATAAGTAGTCCCGGTTGTGTGCATAGTTCCAGGTCTCGTAAGGCAACGCCAGCCGGTTGTTCATATAGCTGAGCTCGACCCGAGTGGCGCTGTCCATCGCCAATGCCGCTTCATGCCACATGCCGACCTTGGCATAGATGTGACCCGGCATATGGAGCGAATGCCCGACCCCCGGGGCCGCCTTGCCGTACAGCTCGCAGCTGGCGATTGCCTGCTCGGACCCGAGCCCATCCCAGTTGTGGATCCGTGCATGGTGCGCACCGGGGTGCATCGGCGCAACCCTCAGGACATCTTGGAGAAGGGCGTCATTCGCCACCGGGCTGCCTTGCCGAATGTTGAAGAGTCCGAGCAGCGCTTTGGCCTCGATATCGTCGGGGTACTTCATGCAGACCGCGCTCAGCTTCTGCACGATCACTTCCGTCGGCTTGACCCCCGGCTGCAGGCATGCCGCCTCCCAAGCTTCGATGTACATCCGCTCGCGCTCCGGGAGACCATCCTTGCGCTTCACCGCTTCGACGAGAAAGTCGCGGTAGCGCTTCAGATTCTCGGCTCCGGGTTGGGACATCGTGAACCAGTTGAGACCGCAGCGCGCGAGGCCCCAGTAGACCATCGCGTTGTCGGGCTCGAGCTTGTGGCACCACCGGAGCGACCGCTCAGCTTCCTCGAACCAGAAGCTGTGAAGGAGCGCATTGGCTTGGTCGAACCAGCCCTGAACCTCGGGGTGCTGGGTGGTGATTCGGAAAGGCGCATGGCCCGCTCCCTCGATCTTCCAGGGCCGCGAGCGAAGCCCGGCGTCGAACGCAGTCCCGTGCTTCGAGTGCCCGAATTTTCCGTCGTCGGCGGGGGCGGACAGGGCGACGGCTGCGACGAAAACGGTGCAAAGGAAGGGTCTCATGGTGATGGGCTCCGATTGATTTTGACATAAGGGAAGACCGGGCCAACCCCACGCGCGATGGCTCGGGACATACTCAAAGCGCATCGATGCGCAACGTCTACGAGGCGTCGGATTACGCGGCAGGGTATGCCGAGTTGGGTTGGGACGGCACCTATCAGTTGGTGCGACGGGATTTACCGTCGTTGCTCCAGCGGTGCGTCCCGCGCGGGCGAGCCCTCGACTTCGGGTGCGGGGCAGGGCGCAGCACCCGCCTCCTTGCCGATCTTGGCTATGACGCCGAGGGCGTCGACGTGGCCACTTCGATGGTGGAGCGGGCACGCACCCTGAACCCAGATCTGACCTTCCGCACGATCGAACATGGAGACTTCTCGGCCTATGCGCCCCGGAGCTTCGACCTCGTACTCGCATGTTTCCCCTTCGACAACATCGCCGGGCAGGACCGCAAAGTCGCGCTGTTCAGCGCTTTGCGGAGCCTGCTTCGTCCGGCGGGAATCCTGGTCAACGTCGTCTCGTCCGCCGATATCTACATCCACGAGTGGGTCAGCTTCACGACCACGGCCTTTCCTGAGAATCGCGTCGCCGGCAACGAGGACGTCGTCCGGATCGTCACGCGTACCTTCAAGGACGCCCCGGTCTGCGAAGACATCCGTTGCGACGACGGCGGATATGAGGCGATCTATGCCGCCGCCGGTCTTCACGTGCGCGAGCGCCACCGTCCCTTGGGGCGAAACGACGACGGAGTGGCATGGATCTCGGAGCGCGAGATCTCACCCTGGGTGCTCTGGGTACTCACCGCATCGGAGTGACGAAGATCCCCGGCGGCCGGCGCTTCAGAACCGGTACGTGTATTGCGCGAAGAGCCAGAACTGGTTGCGCGCCGTGCCGTCGTTCATGTTCTTCACGAAATTGCCCGGCAGAAAGACGCCACAGCCGAAGCGCCAAATCTGGTTCTTCACCGGCGTGTAGAACGCCTCGATGCTGACTTCGGTGCCGAGATCACGACCGCTGTCGCCGGTCGGATCGATGAAGAAGCCGCCTCGACGTCGGTTGAGCGCTCCGTTTTCGTCGTACCAGCCGTCGGTCTTGTCGTACAGCCAGAAGTGGCTGGCTCGACCGACCACGCGCCACTGCGGGTTTACGGTGACCTCTCCGGTCAGGCCCGCATGGATGACGTTGCGGAATCCCTGCATATCGGTGATGCCCATCTGGTCGTGGTTCGCGTAAGCGAGATCGTCGAAGAGACGCGTCGTCGACTCCCCGCTCCCGCCGCTCGCGACTTCGAGAACCCCCGAAGCCTTGAACCGGGGGCTCAGCGCCCACGTCGCCTTCACCGCGCCCGACCACGCGAGCAGGTCCTTTCCCTCGCTGCGGCCAAACTGGACCGCACCCTCATAGCCCAGAGTCCACTTGTCCTTGGAGAGCGTGCCGTTATGGATGAGGGTGCCGATGTTGACGTCACCGCCCGACAACTTGTCGTGCTTGTAGACGACCGAGGTCTCGGATTTGCCGTGCTTCGCTACCACCGCGGCCAAGTACTGGTCTTTCATTCCCCGCCTCCCGACCGCCAACTTGCCTGCGAACGCGTCGACCTTCGGCCCCACGAAGCGGACCATGTCCCAACTGGAGCCCTTGTTGCCCCAGTCGCGGGAACCGAGCAGCCGCTGGTCGAAGTAACCGAATCGCTGACGTCCTAACGTCAGCTTGCCATCCGCCACGGGCATCTCGACGTTCGCGAGGAAGACGTCGTAGCCCTGGGTGCTCGCGTTCCGCCCTGGCGTCCAGAACTGATTGATGAACGCCTGCACTTGGAGCGTGATCTTGACGCCCTTCGGCCCAGTGAGGACGACGCCCGGCCGAAAACGCCAGAACAGATCGCTCCGATTGTCGTTGGCGTCGTCGAGGAAATCCTTGTCGACTCGACGCTCATAGCGGAGCCGAACTTCACCCGAAGGCGCGATCTTCCAATCTTGGGAAACGTCGAGAGGGGCGTCGGTCAGCATCGTCTTGTTAAGACGAATTGAGGCCCATCCGGGCCGCGGATGATGTAGCGGAAAATGGGGACTCCGCGTGCTACCCTCTGGACGTGCCCGCTCGCGAAGAACTCCTCAAGGTCGCCGACGTCGTCCTCGACGCGCGATCAGGCGGCACAGAGGCGCGGTACACGTACCTCGCCGGCGATGCCGAACTCGGGCAGGCTCGGTTTGTCCCTCTTGGCGGCCGTTCGACCCTCGGGTTCGTCTTTCGCATCCGCGACGTCACCCCCGAGGAGCTCGGCTTCGATCCTGGACGACTCCGGCCACTCGGCCCTCGCATCGTCGGGGCAGAGATCCCTCCCCCGACCCTCGATCTCCTCGAGCGCATCGCGAGCGACACGCTCACGCCCCTTCCCACCGTGCTCAGCCTCGCGATCGCCCCTGGGGCTCGACAACGGATCGTCACCGAGTGGAGACTGATCCCGAACGCCGAGACCGGACTGCCCCTCAGCGCGGCCCAAGGCGAGGCACTCGCCGTGCTCCGCGAGTCCAAAGGCCGGCTGCTCGAAGCGGCAGGCAAGCCCCTGGCGGCAGGTGCGAAGAAGGCCCTTCGCCATTTGGTGAGCAAGGGTCTGGTCGCGCAGGCGATGGCCCTCGACCTTAGACCCGACCGGCGCCGTCTCCCCGGGCTCTACCGACTCATCGCCGACGAAGCGAGAGTCGATCGCTTCCTCGTCGAAGCCAAACGCAAACCGGCCCAGTCGAAGGCGGTGCTCATGCTCCAAGGCGCAGGGCCGATTCAGTTCACCGCCTCGGAGATCAAGGCACTCAGCGACGTCACCGACCAGACGATCCGGGCGCTCGCCCAAGCGGGCATCCTCGAGCAGGTCGACGAAAACCGGATGCCGGAGCGAGGACACCCTCCCCAACCGAACCGTGCCCAACAGCAAGCGATCGACGCGATCACGGAAGGCGTGCGGGCGCGCCGCTTCGAGCCGTTCCTGCTCTTCGGCATCACCGGGAGCGGAAAAACGGAGGTGTATCTCCGATCGGCCGAGGAGGCGCTCCTTGAGGGCCGGCAAGTGCTCTATCTCGTTCCGGAGATCGCACTCACGGCGCAAGCGATCGGACAGCTCCGATCGCGCTTCGGCGCCGCCGTCGTCGTCCTCCACAGCAGCCTCCCACCGAGCGAGAGACTGGAGAACTGGAGCCGCATCAAAGCCGGAACCGCGTCGGTCGTCCTCGGCACTCGATCCGCCATCTTCGCTCCGTTCCGTGACCTCGGCCTGATCGTCATGGACGAGGAGCACGAAGCCGGCTACAAGCAGGAAAGCGCACCGCGCTATCACGCCAAAGCCCCAACCCGCTTCCTCGCCCGTCGTTTCGGCTGCCCGATCGTGCTCGGATCGGCAACGCCGAGCATCGAGACCTATTTCGAGGCGGAAAAGGGCCACTGGCAACTCCTCGAGCTCAGGGAGCGGGCCGCCCATGCGACCCTGCCGTCCGTGGCGATCGAGGACATGCGACCGCTCTTCAAAGTGGGACGCCCGGCCCTGTTCTGCGAAACGTTGCTCGACGCCATCGACGAGACCCTCGCGCGTGAGGAGCAGGTGATCCTCTTCCTGAATCGCCGCGCCTTCTCGGCTTCCCTCATGTGCCGCGAGTGCGGACACAGTTTTCGGTGCCCGTCCTGCGCGGTCACGCTCTCGTACCACCGGCGGGACGCCAAGCTACGGTGCCACCACTGCGGCTACCAAGAGAACGCGCCCGATGTCTGCCCCGCATGCGGCGGCACGAAGGTCGCCCCGATGGGAGCCGGTGTCGAGAAGGTCGAGGATCAGATCAAGGTCCTGTTTCCCGACGCGTCGGTGGCACGCCTCGATCGCGACATCGCCCGCAAGCGGGGTGCACTCGAGGAGACGATCGCGCTCTTCCGAGGCGGCGAAATCGACATCCTCGTCGGCACCCAGATGATCGCGAAGGGACTCGACTTTCCTCGCGTCACGTTGGTCGGGGTCATCGCCGCCGACCTCGCCCTCAGCATTCCCGACTTCCGCAGCTCCGAGAGGACTTTCCAGCTCCTCTCGCAGGTCGCTGGGCGGGCAGGCCGCGGCGATCGCCCAGGCCACGTCGTCATCCAGACCTTCTCGCCCGACAATATCGCGGTCCGGACCGCGCGGGAGCATGACTTTTCCGCCCTGTATCGCGAACTCCGAGCCGAGCGCGAACAGGCCCTCTATCCGCCTTTTGTCCGTTTGGTCAATCTCGTCTTTGCCGGCGAGAATCGGAGCGCGACCCTCCGGGCCTCCCAAGAAGCCCTGGCTCGACTTGAAGAGGGCCTGTCCGCAACGAACGCGGTGCTCCTCGGTCCTGTCGATTGCGCCCTTGAGCGGCTCCAAAACAAATGGCGACGCCATATCCTCATCAAGCTGCGCCGCCACGACCAGGTGCACCTCGTCGGGCGCGCGCTGGGCGATGCCGAGTGGAAGGGAGTCCAATTCACGATCGACGTCGACCCCTACTCGCTGCTCTGAATCCGCCGCGCTTTGCGCCACACCAGACGCAGTCCTGACCAAGTCTCGTCGACCGCGCACACCTTGTTGTCGACGAGTCCGAGCGGCAAGGCCACGTCACGGATCGTCTGCTCGACAAGGTCGGTCCGAATCCCGGATGCCCTCTTCGGCCAAACGATCCAGAGGCCGCCATTCGGGAAGATCCGCTCCGCAAGCTCGGGAAGCTCGCTCTCGAAGTCCGCGCGCACGCGGAAAAAGGCGACAAGAAGATCGACTGGACCGACCCGCTGGTTCGGCTCGGGAAGATCGCCGACCGGCCCCGGCGCGTGGCGGACGTCGAATCGGGATCCCGGCTTGAGGCCGAGCTTCACCGAAAGGAGTTTCCCGGAATACCCTGGAGTGCTCATGGTGCAAGTGCAAGAATCTCCGCCGCCGAAGAGGCGGCTTCGTTCTAGAATCGTGGCCTATGTACCTTGTCGTATCACGCTGGAACCTCAAGCCCGGGGGCCGCGAGGAGTTCGAGTCGCGCGGACGCGCCGTGCGGAACGTCCTGCGCTCGCTGCCGGGCATCGTCCTGACCGAAACCCTGATGTCGGATGAAGGCGATCATGGCCTGGCCATCATCGGCTACGCCGACGAGGCGACGTACCAAAACCTCATCCATGACCCCGCGGGTCCGTTCGCGCGAGCGCTCGCCGAGCATCGCCTGGAGGAGTTCGGCGAGTGGGTGTGGTCGGAACGAGGGGTCGCGGTTCAGGACTGATCACGTCTGTCCGACCCACTCGTCTGTGGCTACCTCGCGCCAGCGTGCACGGATCGCATCCTTTTCGGCTGGAGGCAAAGGGCCGCGCGCGACGATCGCGGCATTCTCACGCCAGCGGCCGTGACGCATCGTTCCGACGATCATCGTGCTCACCCCCGGCTGAGCGAGGGTGAATCGGAGGGCGGTCTCGAAGCCGGCTCCTGTGTCCGGCTCCAGGAACGGATAACGCAGGGCCATGAGCCGCTCCCAGTAGACTCGCCCGTACCGACGTGCCGGTGGCATCATGCCGTTGTGCCAGGCAACGTTGGCGACCGGACGCTTGACCACGACCCCCAGGTTTCTTGAGGCCGCCTCGGGCAGGAGCAGGTCGATCGCCTGCTGGTCGGCGAGGTTGACCGACGTTTGGAGGGCATCGAAAACTCCGGTCTGGATCGCCTCGAGCGCCTCTTCGCCATCCCCGGAGTAGCCGATGTAGCGCGCTTTGCCCGCCTGCTTCGCCTCCTGCACGATCTCGAGAACCTCCCCACGCCGGAGGACCTCGGCATTGCAGGAATGAACCTGGAGCAAGTCGACGCGATCCGTCCGGAGCCGGCGAAGGCTGTTGTCGATGCTGAGGCGAAGGAGTTCCGGACTCCAGTCGTCGAGTTCCGGCCCCCCGGCATACCGGTGCCCCAATTTGGTGAACAGCGCGTATTCCGAGCGGCGATGGCCGACCGCGCGGCCGATCTTCTCTTCCGCGTCCATGTAGCATTCGGCGGTGTCGATGACGTTGAGTCCGTCGTCGAGTGCCTGGTTGAGAAGCGTATCGACTTCCTCGGGGCTCGCCTGGGCCTGCATAACCGTCTTGGCCGAAGGTTCCGGAGCGAGCTGAG
>ERZ761602.2394-NODE-2394-length-29552-cov-15.672102_pt1 | contig 29552 bp, 24 predicted proteins | sample MGYA00512165_ERZ761602 | MGnify/ENA primary metagenome ERZ761602 (study PRJEB28899, sample SAMN02445085) | bioreactor sludge metagenome | biome: EBPR sludge; isolation source: Thorneside wastewater treatment plant | place: Australia: Brisbane, Thorneside...
CCGCCCCCGAGGACGGGGGCGTTGCTACGCGTTCTCTCCTTCTCCCTCTCCCTCTCCCTCTCCGTCCCTTCGACTCGGCCTCCCCTTCGACTCGCTACGCTCGCTCTCGGCCTCGCTGAGGGTGAACGGAAACGTCTGCGTCCGCGTCTGCGTCTGCGTCCCCGTCTGCGTCTCCGTCTGCGTCTGCGTCTGCGTCCGCGTCTGCGTCCCCGTCTGCGTCTGCGTCAGTACACGATCACCAGGATCACCACGCCCCACGCGACCAGGTTCGACACGAAGATCCCATCCCGCAGCATCGAATCCGTCGGACTCTCCGGCCGCGGACTCTTCAGCGCCAGCCACGCGAACCGCGCGAGCCCGACCACGCAGAACGGCGCGCTCCACGCCAGCTCGTTGGTCCCGAAGAACTCGACCGTGTGCGCGTCCACCGTGTACAGCACGTACGCCGCCGCGGTCGCCAGCCCGAGCACGAGCATCGCGAACCTCACCCAGCCGACGCGATATCCCGCGAGCGCCGCGCGCGTGGCCGCGGCGTCGCGGCCGTCGCGCGTCGCCAGCGCGAGCTCGTGGGCGCGCTTGCCCAGCGCGAGGAACGTCGCCAGCAGGCCCGTGCACACGAGCAGCCAGCGCGACGGCGCGATCGCGATCGCCGCGCCGCCCGCGGCGACGCGCGTCATGAAACCCGACGCGATGAGCACGACATCGATGAACGCGACGTGCTTGAGCTTCAGGCTGTAGGCGAGGTTCAAGACCAGGTACGCGCCCGCCCAGGCCGCGGTCTGCCACGAGAGGGCGAGGCAGGCGCCGAGCCCGGCGATCGCGAGCACGATCGCCAGCACCACCGCCGATCGCTCGCGCAGCGCGCCAGCCGCGATCGGCCGGTGCCGCTTGGTCGGGTGCGCTCGGTCGGCCTCGGCGTCGAGCACGTCGTTGAGGGCGTAGACCGCGCCCGAGAGCGCGCAGAACGCCGCCACGGCGACGCCGGTCCGCCACAGGTAGCCGCCGTCGACGAGGTGCTTGGCGAAGACCAGGGGCGCCGCGACGAACAGGTTCTTCACCCACTGGTGTGGGCGAAGGGTCCGGATCACCGCGCGCGCAGAGGCCACGAGGCGCGCTTCATACCATCCGGATCAGCCCGGCGGCAGCATGGAGCCTACCCGTCCTCGCCCTCGGCCTCGAAGCCGCCGTCGTCCTCGTCCTCGTCCCCTCCGAAGTCGCCGGTGTCGTCGTCATCCGCGCCGACGTACTCCTTGATCAGCTTCTCCTCGCAGGCCTTGGCCTCTTCGGCCGGCTTCTTGCGGCACGCGGTCACCTCGCTGAACAGGAGCAGGCAGTTGTCGCGCTCGAACGGATCGGTGATCTCGTTGCACTCCATCTGCTTCTTGATCGTGCCATCGGGCAACGTGATCTCCTTCACGTTCGAGACCGCGTCGACGCTCGCCTTCACCATCCGGACCAGACCGTCCATGGTGCCGCGCGGCTTGGGCGGCGGCACCACCGTCAGCGCCGGGATGTAGGTCACGATCATGAGCGCGACCAGCATCGTCCCGATGAACGGCAGGACCGAGTAGACGACCTCGGTGACCGGCTTGCGGAACTTGAAGCTCGAGATGAAGAGGTTGAGCCCGACCGGCGGCGACAGGTAGCCGATCTCGAGGTTGAGGAGGAAGATGACGCCCAGGTGGTACGGGTTGACGCCGTACTCGTAGGCGATGGGGGCGATGAGGGGCAGGACGATGAGGATCGCCGAGAAGATGTCCATCATCATCCCGACGAGGATGAGCAGGCAGTTGAGCGCGAGGAGGAAGGCCTCGCGCGAGCCGATGTGATCGCGGGTCCACGCGACGAGCATCTTGGGCACGTCGGCGGTGACCAGGTAGTTGGTCACCGCGTTCGACGCGAACACGATGATGAAGATCGCGCCGATGAGCGCCATCGACTCCTTCGTGATGTGCCAGAGGTCCATCGGCTTCACGTCGCGGTAGACCGCCATCTCGACGATCAGGAGGTACATGACCGTGAGCGACGCGATCTGCGCGATGTCGCCGAGGCCCGCCGCCAGGGCGCCGATGATGAGGAAGGGCAGGGCGAGCTCGGGCAGCGCGATGACGAAGCTGCGGCCGAGCTCGGGGAGGTCGAAGCGGTGGCGCGGCACCTTCTTGATGACCGCGATCGCGATCACCACGATCGAGAGCGAACCGACGAGCACGAGGCCAGGGACGATGCCGGCCCAGATGAACCGCTCGGTCGCCCACTCCCACTCGGGGTTCTGCGCCATCCACTTCTTCGTCAGCTCCTGCTGGAGCCCGAGCACCGTGCCGAAGATGAAGAGCGGCAGGGCCGGCGGGAACAGGAGGCCGACCGAGCCCGTGCCGGTCACCAGGCCGAGCGAGAAGCGCTCGGGGTACTTCGACTTGATGAGCGACGGCATGAGCAGGCTGCCGAGCGCGACGATCGTGACGCCGGAGGCGCCGGTGAACGTCGTGTAGATGGCGCACGCGAGGATGGTGACGATGCCGAGGCCGCCCGGCACCCAGCCCAGGAGCGCGTTCGAGAAGCGCACCAGGCGCTCGGCGGTCTTCGACACCGCCATCAGGTAGCCGGCGTAGATGAAGAGCGGGATGGTCGAGAAGATCGTCGCGGCGTCGCCGGTCCCCATCTTCAGGAACTCGGACATGAAGCCGCCGAACTCGGCGTCGAACGAGCGCGTCGACAGGAGCGCGCCGATCGCGCAGAGGAAGATCATCACCGCGAACAGGCGCGAGCCGGTGAGGAACGCGAGGATGAGGAGGGCGAAGAGGAGCGTCGACATGGTTCAGCCCACCGCCTGCTCGGGGTCGGGGGCGACCTTGCCCGCCGAGAGGTACGAGACCTCGATGAGCGTGTGGTTGACGGAGTGGATGAGCACCAGCACCGCGGCGGCCGGCATGAACCAGCCGATCACCCACATCGGCACGAGCTCGTGAGACTCGTGGGCCTTCTTGAGGCCCTCGCGCACCAGCTCGCCGCCGTAGTAGAGGAGCGCGGCCGCGAGCGCCGTGGTCAGGTTCACGACGATCCGCAGGTAGGCGCGGCCGCGGGCGCTCAGGTAGCGCGAGAGGAGATCGAGCGAGAAGTTGCGGTTCAGCTGCGTGGCGAAGGCGGTGCCCAGCATCGCGATCGCGAAGACACACACCTTGATCAGCTCGATCGACCACGGCGGCCGCTCGTTCCACAGGATGTCGACCATCGTGCGGTAGAAGCCGGTGCCGACCAGGACGAGGAAGACGACCGCGATGAGCACGCGCTCGCCCTGGCCGAGCGCTCCGTCCATGCGGAGCACGCGCCGCGCGAACGGCGGTGGCGGGTCCGGGTCGGGCGTGGGCGGCTCGTACACGGGCGTGGAGGTGTCTGCCACGACGCGGATCGTACGGGAAGGCAACCGGGCCTTGGGCCGCGCGGCGCCGAAAAAGTCGCTCTTATTTGTGTGGCCCTGCTCGCGTGCTCGCGTGCTTCGCACGCTCGGCCGGCCCACACGCGAACGCCCGCCGAGGGGCGGGCGTCATGGACGTATCGAAGGCGACGCTTCGTCGGTCAGGGCGTGCCCTTCTTGGCGCGGAACTCGGCCCGGTGCTTGAGCACCTGGTCGAGCTCCGCCTGGGTGAAGACCTTGCCGGTCAGCTCCTTCCAGACGTCCTGCGCCGCCTTGTCGAACGCGGCCACCATGTCCGCCGGCGTCTCGCTGACGCGCACGCCCTTCTTCAGCATCTGCTTCTTCGCGCTCTCGTTGTCCTTGCGGATCTGCTTGCGCAGGGCCTTCGACATGCCCTTGGTGATCTTGCCGATCATGTCGACGTCCGCGGCCGCGATCTTCTTGTAGACGTCGGTCTTGATGACGGTCGCGCCGATCGCGAAGCTCATCGGCAGCGACGTCATGTACTTGATCTTCGTGTTCCACTGGAGCGCGACCGCCGCCAGCGGCGAGCTGTAGCAGGCGTTGATGCGGCCGGTGGTGAGCGCCGGCTCGACCTCGGGCACGCCCAGCGGCACCCCGGACACGCCGAGCTGCTTGTACATGGAGCGGACCATGACGTCGTCGCCCCACATCCACACCTTCTGCGCCCTCAGGTCGGCGACCGACTTCACCTCGTTCTTCGAGAGGAAGTAGATCCAGCCGACGTCGCCGCGGTCGTTGAGCTTGTAGCCCTTGGCCTCGAACTTCTTCTGGAAGTACGGCCACATCTTGTCGGCGACGTAGTCGAGCTCCTCGACCGAGGCGAACATGCGCGGCAGCTCGAGCACGCGGATGCTCTCGTCGATCATCGACAGGCCGACCGAGGTCACCGCGGCGCCGTCGAGCTGGCCGAGGTTCATCTTGCGCACCACGTCGCGCTCGTCACCCTGGACGCCGCCCGCGTAGTACTTGATCGTCACGCGGTTCTCGGTCTTCTTCGCGATCTCCACCGAGCCCTTGGTGAGCACCTTCATCCACGAGCTGCCGTCCGGCGCCAGCGTGGCGAGCCGGATCTCGACGTTGTCGGCGGCGGCGACGCCGGCGGACGCCGCGAGCATGGTGGCGGCCAGCGCCGGGACGAGGTAACGAGGCGTTCCGTTCAGCATCAGAAGAGCTCCTTCTCCATCTTGAGGTACCGGCGGGCCCGGCGGTGTGCGATCTCGTTCGCCAGGCGCTGCTCCGGCCAGATCGCCGGATCGGTCTGCAGCACCTTGAGCAGGTTGTCGCGGTACAGCTGGCGGTTCTGCGTCGCCACGCCGACCCGCTTGGCGTAGTGCACGCGCGCGAGCAGGAACTTGTCCTGGGTCAGCTCGAGGGCCTTCTTGAAGTGCTCCTCGGCCTTCTTGGGATCACCGCCGAGGGTCGGGCTGACGGCGGTGTAGACGAGGCCGAGGGCGACGTGCGGCATGGCGGCGAGCACCGGGTCCCGCTGCGGGTGCTTGGCGTCGATCTCGAGGACCTTGAGGAGCATCGCCTTCGCCGTGGCGGCGTAGGGGATCATCTCCATGTTGTCCTTGTTCTGGTTGACCGCGGCGCCGAGCGCGAGCGCGGCCCACATGAGCGGCGTGCGCTTGCTCGACGGCGCCGACGCGATGCGCTTGTCCTGGCGGGTCTGCGCGTCCTCGCCCTCGGCGAAGAGGTCCTCCTGCCAGCCTCGGCCCAGGCTCTTGAGCGCGTAGTTGAGGCAGCGGATGAACATCTTGGTCGCGCGCGTCGAGTGGTACTGCGCGCGGTCGAGGTCCTTCTCGAGCATCGCCTGCTCCCACTCGTCCTCGACGAAGCCGATGCCGTACTGGCAGTAGCCCTCGGTGAGGATGGCGACGAGCTGCGGGTTGCCCGGGTTCACGACCCAGAAGCCCTCGACGGTCTTGAGCGTGCCCGGGATGGCGCGGGCGGCGAGCTCGTAGTCGGCCTCCATCTTCAGCGACGGCTGTGCGCGCGTGAGCACCTTGGCGGTCGTGTTGACGGTGACTTGTCCCATATCGATACATCCGGCGACGAGCGCGACGGATAGAAGCGGAATCGACAGACGCATCTGGTCAGTCCTTAGCTAGACGGTGATACGGCGCACCTATTCAGGAAAACAACCCCGCGAGGCTAAGTGAGCGAAAGCCGAGAGTCAATCGAGGCCTCTGATACACTGCCGGCGTGAGTCGGCTACGAACGGCGTTCGTCGTCGTGGGGCTCGCCTCGCTGGCGGCCTGCGACCTCGATCGGCTCGGCGCGAGCAAGGACGACCCCCGCCGCGAGCGTCGTGCGATCGTCGTCGGCCGGCCCGCCGATGCGATCTCGCTCGATCCAGCGCGGCCGACCGACAACGAATCTGCGGAGGTGCTCGAACAGGTCTTCGAGACCCTGGTCCGCTACCACCCGGGGACCACGAACGTCGAGCCGGCGCTGGCGACGAGCTGGGAGTCCGACGAGAGCGGCCTGGTGTGGACGTTCCACCTGCGCGAGGGGGTGCGCTTCCACGACGGCACCCGGCTCGACGCCGACGCCGTCGTCTTCAGCTTCGAGCGCCAGCGCGATCCGGCACACCCGTATCACACCGGCCGCTTCAACTACTGGGAGAACAACTTCCGCAACATCCTCCGGGTCGAGAAGGTGGACGACCTCACGGTCCGCTTCCACATCGCGAGCCGCTACGCACCCTTCCTCGCCAACATGACCATGTTCCCGGTGTCGATCGTGTCGCCGCGCGCGGTCGAGCTGTCGGGCGACGGGTTCGCCGAGCACCCGGTGGGCACCGGGCCGTTCCTCCTCGAGCGCTGGGATCGCGGCGAGCGCATCGTGCTCGGCCGCTGGAAGGGCTACTGGGGGCCGCCGGCGTCGATCGAGCGGCTCGTGTTCGAGGTCGTGCCCGACGCGCGCCAGCGCCTCGTGGATCTCGAGAGCGGCGCCGTCGATCTGGCGCTCGCGATCCTGCCCGAGGAGCTCCAGTTCGTCGACCTGCACCCGGGCCTCACGCTGTACCGGCCGCCGACGAACAACGTGACGTACCTGGCGATGAACTGCCTGAACCCGCCGTTCGACGACGTGCGCGTGCGGCGCGCGGTCAACCTCGCCATCAACAAGCAGCCGATCGTGCGGCTCTCGTACCAGGGGCTCGCGATCCCGGCAGAGAGCCCGCTGCCGCCGACGCAGTGGGGGCATGTGGCCGCCGCGGGGGCGAGCCGCTACGCGCCCAACGAGGCGCGCGCGCTGCTCGCCCAGGTCGCGGACGACGGGGTCAAGCTCGACGGGACGTACACGCTGTACGTGCCGTCGACGCCACGCCCGTACCTGCCCAACCCGGAGAGCGTCGCGCGCATCGTCCAGACCAACCTGTCGGCGGTCGGCCTGCGTACCAGGATCGTGATGCAACCGTTCGAGGCCCACAACCCCGACACCGAGCACGGCCGCCACGATCTCGCGCTCGCCGGCTGGGTCGGCGACAACAGCGATCCGGACAACTACCTCTTCCTCCTGTTCGACAAGGGCAACACCGTGCCGGGCGTCGCGCGCAACATCGCCTTCTACCGCAGCGACGCCGTCTCCGAGCTCCTGCGCCGGGCCCAGGCCGTCGAGGATCGCGGCGCGCGCGAGGCGCTCTACGCCGAGGTGCAGCGGCACCTCGTGCTCGACGCGCCGTGGGTGCCGCTCGCGCACTCGCAGGTCGCGATCGCGGCGACCAACGAGCTCGACGGCATCGTCGTCAACTCGTCGGGGCACGTCGTCTACACCGGCCTCGTGCGAGTGCATCGGTGACGCCCGCGCCGGCGAGCGGAGCACGCCGATGATGCGGTCGCTCGTGCGGGCGCTGACCTGGCCCGTCCGCCGCCTCGGCCGCGCGCGCCTGCGCACCAAGCTCGCCCTGTCGCTGTCGGTCGCGGCCCTCCTGCCCATGCTGGTGGTCGCGTCGCTGGCCTCCGGCCTCGTGCTCGGCAACCTCGAGAGCGGTCTCGCGGGCTCGGCCGAGCGCCAGCTCGCCGTCGGGCTGAACCTCACGCTGCGCACGGTCGAGCGCCTCGGCGACGACGCGGTGCGCCTCGGGTCCGACCTGGCGCTCGCGGCGGCCATCCCGCGCGGCGAGGCGGTCGTCAGCGAGGAGCTCGCCGCCGCCGCGCCGCACCTGCCGTCGTCGCTCGTGCAGGTGCTGGGGGCCGACGGCAAGCCGGTCGCGTCGCGGGTGATCGGCGGCAACCGGCGGCGGTTCGCCGAGCTCGCCGTCGACGAGCGGGCGCCGGTGGTGCAGGCCGCGCTCGGCTGGGCGGCGCGCGTCACCATCGAGCTGTCGCCCACCGGGCTCGTGGTGCGCGCGGCGGCGCCCGTGATCGACGCGGCGCTGTCGCTCACCGGCGTCGTCGTGGTCAGCGTGCCCCTCGACGGCCCGTTCGCCGACGGCATCAAGGGCGCGCTCGGCGCCGACGTCCTGTTCGGCAGCCTCAACGCGGGCACCGTGACGTCGTCGGTGCGTGACGAGCTCGGGCGTCGCCTCGGCGCGCTGCAGGTGCCGGCGTCGGTGCTGCGCGCGGTGCGCGCGCGCCAGCGGCCGGTGCAGAGCCTCGACATCTCGGGGCGCGAGCACGCGGTGGCGTGGACCGCGCTCGAGGACGATCGCGGGCACGCGATCGGGCTGTTCGCGGTCGCGCTCGACCGCCGTCCGCTCCTGCGCGCCCAGCGCGTCGCGTTTCGCTCGCTGGCGATCGGCGCCGCCCTCGCGCTCGTGTTCGCGCTGGCGCTCGCCGGCGTGCTCGCGCGCCGCGTCGGGCAGCCGATCGCGAAGCTGCACCGCGGCGCCGTCGCCATCGCGCGCGGCGACCTCGAGCACACGCTCGACGTGGCCGAGGGCGACGAGATCGGCGACCTGTCGGTCGCGTTCAAGCACATGACCGGCACGCTCAAGGAGAACCAGCAGCGCCTCGCCGCGCGCATGCGCGAGATGGTCGCGCTCCACGACGCCGGACGCGCCATGTCGTCGGTCATCGATCTCGGCCAGGTGTCGACCAAGATCGTCGACTCGGTCGCCCGCACGTTCGACGTGCGGCTGTGTGTCCTGTTCCTCATCCCGCCCGGCGCCGTCGGCGACGAGGGCCGCGTCGTGGTCGCCGCGTCGCGCGTGCGCCACGTCGACGCCGCCGCCGGCGTCGCAGACCCCGCGGCGCTGGCGCCGATCGCCGCGCAGGTCGCCCGCCTGCGCGCGACGCTGCGCATCGACGACGTCGCCGGCGACCTCCGGCGCCGCGAGGCCGCGGCGGCCGCCGGCGTCGACGGCGCGCTCATGGCCGTGCCGCTCGAACGGAAGGGCGCCGTCGTCGGCGTGCTGGTCGTCGGACGCAGCGCCTCGGCGCGCCCGTTCATCGAGGCGGACGCGAACCTCCTGTCGACCTTCGCCGATCAGGCCGCCGCGGCGATCGAGAACGGGCGGCTCTACGAGCAGGTGCGCGACGCGAGCGAGGAGCTCGAGGCCAAGGTGCGCTTGCGCACGTCGGAGCTGACCGCGATCAACCGCGAGCTGGGGCGCGCGCTCGCCGATCTGCGCGAGACCCAGGCGCAGCTGGTCCTGTCGGAGCGCATGGCCGGCCTCGGCCTCCTGGTCGCCGGTGTCGCGCACGAGATCAACTCGCCGTCGGCGGCGATCCGCGGCGCGGTCGACGCGATCACGGCGGCGGTCGGCGCGATGGCGGAGCCGGTGCGCGCGCTCGCCGCGGCGGTGGACGACGCCGCCGAGCGCGAGGCGCTGTTCACCGTGATCGAGGGCCACGGCAAGGAGCTCGCCGCGCGCCGCATGCCGACGGGCGCGGCGGTGCGCCGTGCGGCGCGCGAGCTGCGCTCGGTCCTCGAGCCGGCAGTCGGGCCGGCCGCGCCCGATCTCGCGCAGCGGCTCGCGGAGGCCGGCGCCGACGAGACGCTGGTGAGCGACCTCATCGCGCGATCACCCGGGGCCCGTCCGGCGCTCGCGTACCTGATCGAGCAATCCAACCTGCACCGTAACGCGTACATCATCGGGAACGCGATCTCGCGCATCCAGCGCATCGTGGGTGCGCTCAAGACCTACTCCCATCTCGACGAGGAACCGACACGTGTCCCAGCGGATCTGCACGAGGGGATCGAGACGACCCTCACCCTGTTCGCCTACGCGCTGCGTGATATAACCGTCGTCAGACATTTCGGTCAGTTGCCTTCGGTGCCGATCTTCGTGGACGAGCTCAACCAGGTGTGGACGAACCTGATCCAGAACGCCGTCCAGGCCCTGGGGGGCAAGGGCACGATCACGATCGAGACCGAGCGCGTCGAGCGGGAGCGGTCGGGGGCGCCGGCCGTGCTCCAGGACGGGGTGGCCGTGCGCGTGATCGACGACGGTCCGGGCATCCCACCCGAGATCAAGGAGCGGATCTTCGAGCCGTTCTTCACCACCAAGCCCAAGGGTGAGGGCACCGGCCTCGGCCTCGGGATCGTGCGCACGATCATCGCCAAGCACGGCGGCGAGCTCCGCTGCGAGTCGGCGCCGGGCAAGACCCAGTTCGAGGTCTGGCTTCCTGTCTCGGCGGTCTCGGCGGCCTCGACGGCCTCCGCGACGGAGGCGGCGGGATGATGTCGCGCGAGACGATCCTGTGCGTGGACGACGAGGAGGGCGTCTTGCTCGCGCTGCGACAGCAGCTGGCGGCGCGCTTCGGGCACGAGTGCGACATCGCGACCGCGTCGTCGGGCGCCGACGCGCTCGAGCTGCTCGACGAGCTCGAGCGCGACGGCGAGCGGATCGCGGTGGTGATCGCCGACCAGATCATGCCCGGCATGAAGGGCGTCGACCTGCTCGAGGTGGTCGACCGTCGCTCGCCGACGACGACCAAGATCCTGCTCACCGGCCAGGCCGGCCTCGACGCGGTGGTCTCGGCGATCAACCGGGCCAACCTCAACCACTACCTCTCGAAGCCATGGGACGAGGCCTCGTTGCGGCTCGCGGTCGAGAACCTGCTGCGCCAGTACCGGCTCACCGAGGAGAACCGCCAGCTCATCAGCACGCTGTCGTCGAAGAACCAGGCGCTGGTCGAGATGAACCGCGAGCTCGAGGCCAAGATCCACGAGCGCACGCACGAGCTGGCCGAGGCCAACTCGCGCCTGGCGCAGCTCGCCGTCACCGACGGCCTCACCGGCCTCTACAACCACCGCCACCTGCACGAGCGGCTCGCGCTCGAGGTCGAGCGCTCGGCGCGCAACGGGTTGCCGCTGTCGCTGCTCATGATCGATGTCGATCACTTCAAGCACTACAACGACCATCACGGGCACCCCGCGGGCGACGATGTCCTCCGCACGGTGGCAAGGCTCCTCACCGAGGGCCGCCGGGCCAACGACATGGTCGCCCGCTACGGCGGCGAGGAGTTCAGCGTCATCCTCGTCGACACCGCCAAGTTCACGGCGGCCAAGCTCGCCGAGCGGATCCGCGAGCGCGTGGCCACGCATCCGTTCGCGTTCGGCGCCCGGCAGCCGAGCGGGCACCTCTCGATCTCGGTCGGCGTGGCGTCGTTCCCCGACGACGCGGCCGAACCCGAAGGGCTGCTCAAGGCGGCCGACGGCGCGCTCTACGCGGCCAAGCACGCCGGCCGCGACTGCGTCGTGCTCGCGCCGTCGGCGCAGAGCGAAGTCCCCACCGGCGGGTGAACATGGCAACCACCGATGAACCGCGCATCCTGAGCGAGGAGCGAGCGCCAGCGAGCACGAGTCGAACGGAGACCGCGGTCATCGGCGCGGGTAGCTACGGCACGTGCCTCGCGATCCAGCTCGCGTCCGCCGGGCACGACGTCACCTTCTGGGCGCGCGGCGCGGACTTCGCCGCCGAGCTGCAGGCGACCCGCGAGAACCGCGTCTACCTGCCGGGCTTCCGGCTGCCGTCGGCGATCGAGGTGACCTCGGACCTCGAGCGCGCCGTGCGCGGCAAGGCGATCGTCATGGGGGTCACGCCGTCGCATGCGATCCGCGACGTGTTCGGCCGCGCCGCCGCCTGGTTCGATCCCGACGCCGTCCTGGTCAACGCGTCCAAGGGCCTCGAGGACGGCACGCTCCTCACCATCGACGAGGTCTATCGCCAGATCCTGCCGCCGCGGATCGCGGCGCGCGCGACGTTCCTCTCCGGCCCGACGTTCGCGGGCGAGATCGCCGGCGGCATGCCGAGCGCGATCGTCCTCGCCGGGCGCGACGTCGAGACCACGCAGTACGTGCAGCGCGCGATCTCGACGGACCGCTTCCGCACGTACTCGTCGGACGACGTCACCGGCGTGCTGGTCGGCGGCGCGATCAAGAACGTCGTCGCGATCGCCGCCGGCGTGTCCGACGGCCTCGGCTTCGGCTCCAACGCGCGCGCCGCGCTCATCACGCGCGGGCTCGCCGAGATCACCCGCATCGGCGTCACGATGGGCGCGCGGCCCGAGACCTTCGCCGGCCTCTCGGGCATGGGCGACCTCGTGCTCACCTGCTCGAGCGACACCTCGCGCAACCGCAAGGTCGGCCTGGCGCTGGGGCAGGGCAAGACCATGGCCGAGATCCTCGGCGACATGCGCATGGTGGCCGAGGGCGTGAAGACCACCAAGGTCGCGCACGAGCTGGCGCTGAAGCTCGGGGTGCCCGCCCCGATCACCGACGTGATGCACGCGATCGTCCACGAGGGCGCGCCGGCGGGCGAGACGATGCAGAAGCTGATGCAGCGCGCGCTCAAGTCCGAGCGCGGCTGAGGGACGGTGAAACCATCCCGTTTCCGGCCGGCGGCGATCAGATGCGCGCGCCGACGATGACCTCGTAGCGCGTGCAGGGCAGGTCCGCCCAGCGCGCCTCGGTGTCGTCGGGATCGCAGCTGGAGTCGGTGACGTTGTCTTGCGACCGGCTGCGCGTCTCGATGCGGAGCTGGCCGCCCTGGACGGTCGCGTCGGACACCGTGCCGGAGAGGACGCAGTCCTCGGGCGAGCCCGACGAGGCGTAGAGCTGCGCGCGCACGCCGCCCGAGATCTCCTCGGCGTAGAGCAGGCCGAAGAGGCCGCCGGGCTCGTCACACATGGTGCCGGCGTCGGCGCAGGCGATGTACTCGGCGTACTCCTGCCCGAAGAACGAGCCCTCGATGAACTTGATGTACGGCGGCCCGGCGACCGCCGGCCCCTCACCGTCGCAGCCGGCCTCGTTCTCGGTGTGCGCCGTGACGCGCCAGACGCCCAGCAGGTCGTCGTACGGCTCGCCGCAGCCGGCGGTCGCGGCGGCGAACGCGGCCGTGGCGGCGACGACGTGCAAGCGATGGCGGCGTTTCTCGGATCTGTGCACGATCGCGCTCCCCCGGACGGTCCTTCCAGGGTAGCACCTCGGAGGCGTGCTCATGTAATGTCCGCACGCAGCCGTATGCTCGGATACGTCCTCGACGAAGTGTTCGTCAACCACCGCGCGCCGGCGGGTCACCCCGAGCGACCGGCGCGAGCGGAGGCGGTGCGCGACGCGCTGGTCGCGGCCGGGCTGCGCGATCGCGGCACGCACATCGCGATCCGCCCGGCGCGCGACGAGGAGCTCGCCCGCGTGCACTCGGCGGCGTACCTCGACGAGCTCACGCGTTCGGTCCCGGGCCAGACCGGCTGGCTCGATCCCGACACGTACTTCTCGCCGGGGACGTGGGACGCGACCCTCGCCGCCGCCGGCTCGGTCACCGAGCTCGCGCAGCGCGTGTTGACGGGCGAGCTGTCGAGCGGGCTCGCCGTCGTGCGGCCGCCCGGGCACCACGCCGAGGCCGATCGCGCGATGGGCTTCTGCCTCATCAACAACGTCGCGGTGGCCGCGGCCGCCGCGCGCGCCGCCGGCGCCGCCCGCGTCGCGGTCCTCGACTGGGACGTCCACCACGGCAACGGCACCCAGCAGATCTTCTGGGACGACCCGAGCGTCATGTACCTCTCCGTGCACCAGTTCCCGTTCTATCCCGGCACCGGCGCGCCCGACGAGATCGGCGGTCCGCACGCGCGCGGCGCGACGGTGAACGTCGGGCTCCCGGCGGGCTCGGGCGATCGCGACTACCTCGCCGCCTTCGACCACGTGATGGTGCCGGCGCTGCGCGCCTTCAAGCCCGACGTGGTGCTCGTGTCGGCGGGCTTCGACGCCCACCACGCCGATCCGCTCGCGGCGATGCGCGTCACGCGCATGGGGTTCGTCGGCATGGCAAGGCGCATGCGCGCGGTCGCCGACGAGGTCGCCGGCGGCCGCTGGGTCGTCGCCCTCGAGGGTGGTTACGATCTGGCCGGCCTCGGCGAGGGCGCGACCGCCGTGCTCGCCGCGCTCGGCGCGGCGTCGAAGCCGGCGTACGACACGGTGGACCTGGCGGACGCGGCCGCGCCGGCGCGGGCGGCGATCGCGGCGACGCAGCGTGCCCTCCGGGAGGCCGCGCCGTGAACGTTCCGTCCGTCGCCTTCGATGGCCCCGTGCCCTTCGGCTCACGCTACGGGCTCCTGCGCCCGCTCGCCACCGGCGGCATGGCGGAGATCTACCTCGCGCGGCAGAACGCGATGGCGGGGTTCGAGAAGGACATCGTCATCAAGCGGCTCAAGCCGGAGCTGGCGGAGGATCCGCGCATCGTCGAGATGTTCCTCGACGAGGCGCGCATCGGCGCCGTGCTCAACCACCCCAACATCGTCCACGTCTACGACGTCGACGAGGAGGGTGGGGTCCCGTACATCGCGATGGAGTACATCGTCGGCGAGGAGCTGAACCAGCTCTGCCGCCGCGGCCTCGCCCACGAGCGCTTCCTGCCGCTGCCGCATGCGGTCGAGCTGATCCGCCAGGCCGCCGCCGGCATGGGCTACTTCCACGCCAAGCGCGGTCCGAGCGATCGCGCCGATCATCCGCACGGTGGGCCGGCGCTCGAGATCGTCCACTGCGACATCTCGCCGACCAACCTCCTGGTCACCGAGGACGGCTTCCTCAAGGTCATCGACTTCGGCATCGCGCGCGCCGCCGGGCAGCGCCAGCGCGAGGAAGGCACGATCCCGGGCAAGCTCTCGTACATGTCGCCGGAGCAGGCGAGCCGCGCCACCGTCGATCATCGCAGCGACATCTTCTCGCTCGGCGTCGTGCTCTACGAGATCACCGTCGGCAAGCGCCTGTTCAAGGGCCCGGCCCACGAGGTCGTGCGCCGGCTCACCGAGGGCACGATCGAGCCGCCCACGTTCGTGCGCCGCGACTTCCCCGGGCAGCTCGAGGGCATCATCATGCGCGCGCTCGAGCGGCACCCCGAGAACCGCTACCAGAGCGCGTACGATCTCGCCGACGACCTCGAGGGCTTCCTGCGCGACGCGCGGCTCACCTCGGGGCCGGTGCGCATCGCCCGCTACCTCGACGAGCTGGCCGAGGCCGCCGGCGGCGCCCGCCGGCCCGAGCTCATCAGCGAGCGCGACCGCGCCAAGGCCGACGAGGAGCTCGACTTCGACGAGCAGCTGTTCGACGGCTACCGCGCCGCGCCCGAGGGAGACGAGCCGCCGAGCGAGTGGGACGAGTACAACGAGCCCGACGCGGAGGTCGCGGCCGCGCTCGGACTCGAGCTCGAGCAGCTCCGCCTCATGCGCACGCCGGTGCCGCACCGCGACGGCGACGTGATCCGGTTGCCGCTACCCGCGCCGACCGAGTCGTCGCCGACCGCGGTCGCCAGCGAGGAGTCGGTCCCCGTGATCGTCGCGCCGCCGCTGCCGACGTCGTACGTCGGCGCGCTGCCCGCCGGGGACGCGAGCGCGAGTCGTGGGGAGCCGGCGCCGCCGGTGCAGCCGCAGGTGCAGCCGCAGGTCCTGGCACCTCCGCCGCTGCCGCAGCCGAAGGGCAGTACCCACTTCCTGCCCTGGCTCGTGCTCGGCACGTGCGCAGGGATCGCGATCGGCATCCTCGCCAGTCAGCTGCTCTGAGCCTGCTACTCTTGTCGAGGTGCGATGCCTCCTCGCGACGATCTCCCTGCTCGCGGCCGCGCTGGCGGCGCCCGCGTGCTCGAGCCGCGATTCGTCGTCGCAGCCGTCGCGCTACGACGCCGGGCCGCCGCCGCGCCGCGTGATCGGCGCGCCGCCGCGACACGTGCGCGCGCTGCCCCCGCACGCGATCGGCGTCGAGGGTGTGGGCCCGTACAAGCTCGGGGTCTCGATGTCGCAGATCCTCTCGACGCTGCCGTCGGGCCCGCGCATGGCGTTGCTCCAGATCCCGGGCGTCCTCGACTACACCGTGGTGCGCGACGAGGGGCTCCTCGTCGGTGGCGAGCGCCAGGGGCCGGCGACGTTCATCGCGATCGTCCGCCAGAGCATCGCGCGGACCGAGGCCGGGATCAGCGTCGGTTCGCCGCTCGAGGCCGTCGAGCAGTCGCTCGGGCCCACGCTGGTCGCGCCATCGGTCGTGCGTGATCCCGCGCTCTGGGTCGGCGCCAAGCTTCCCAACGCGCGCTTCGTCATCGGCGAGGGGCGCGTGATCGGCGTCATGCTCACCGGCGGCAGCGCGACGTCTGCGGCCATGGTGGCGCAGGTGGCGGTCGACGGCGACGCCGGTGTGCCCGCGGCCCGCTGCGATCGGTCGGCCAGCGCGCGCGACTTCACTGGCGCAGCGGCGGGGGTGACGTTCGCCGCGGCGTGCCTCGGCGGTGCCGACGGTGTCGGCGTCGCCGGCGACCTGGTCGTGGTCGCCGCGAAGTCGGCGGGCGACGCGCGCGCGCGGCGGGTCGCGACGACCGAGGTGCGTGGCTTGCGCTGGGCGGCGCCCATCGAGATCGACCGCGGGCGCGACGAGATCGTCGCGGTCGCCGAGAACCGGGACGGCGACGTCCGCAAGTTCACGGTCGTCGCGCTGCGCCTGGAGGGCGGCAAGCTCGTCCGCGTCGCCGAGTCAGACGCCTACCGACTCGACGAGCAGCGGGCGGCCTGGATCGGCGCCACCCTCGACGAGCTCGCGCTCCACCTCGTCGTGCGCCTGGACGGCGACGAGCTGGTGGCCGGCGGCGTGCTCGTCCACGAGGGGCGCAGCGGCAACCGGGAGCTCGCGCCGCTCCTGCCGGTCACGATCCGGCGGCGTGGGCGTACCGCGGAGATCGAGCGCCCGCGCGTCGAGGCCGTCGACGCCGGTGTAGACGATGACACTGTGAGCGAGCGTACCGACGCGGGCGATTGACACCCTACCGGCAAATCGGCGCCCCCGGCCGCGCCTCGGGCGCGGGCGGCTTTGCGATCGCCCCGGAACTCCTGCAGAATAAGTGACCGCTGTGCCTCCGGCATGAAGTTCCTCTGCGACCGCTGCAAGACCCGGTACTCGATCGCCGACGAGCGCGTCCGCGGCAAGATCCTCAAGATCCGCTGCAAGAACTGCTCGGCGGTCATCACGGTACGCGAAGGGATGGAGGAGCCGGCCGACTGGGCGGCGCCGGCGCCCACCGCTGCGACCCCGCCGTCGCCCGCCCCATCCGCGCCGGTCCGTCCGCCGCCCGCCTCGCTGCACGAGGAATGGTACGTCTCCCTCGACGGGAACCAGGAAGGACCGTTCCTCCTGCCCGAGGCGCAGGCCTGGGTCACCGCGAAGTCGCCGGATGACGAGCTGCACTGCTGGTGTGAGGGCTTCGACGACTGGTTGCCGGTCGAGAAGGTGAGCCACTTCCGCGGGCTGCGCGGCAAGGTGACCCGTGCGCGCACGCCGAGCGGCGTGCGGCCCGCGGTGGAGGGAACGCCGCCGCTGGTGACGCAGCCCGCGCGGCAGCCGCCGGCGCCCGAGCCCGAGCCGAAGCCGCTGTTCGCGGCGACCCTGGCTGCGCTCGAGGCCGACGCCCAGAAGGAGGCGGCGGCGAAGGAGCCGAAGCCCGTCGCCGCTGCGCCCGCGCCGGCGAAGCCGCTGCCCGGCGCCGGCACCGGATCGCTGCCGAGGCTGTCGCCGATGGCCACGAGGTCGACGCCTGCGGCGGGGCACGCGAAGGTGAACGCCCCGCCGATCCCGAAGGCCGCGACGCCGGCTGTCGGGGTGCCGAAGGTCGCGACGCCGGCGATCGGGGTGCCGAAGGTCGCGACGCCGGCGATCGGGGTGCCGAAGGTGGCGACGCCGGCCGCCGCGCCACCTCCGTTGCCGATGCCGCCGCCCTTGCCCGCGACGCCGCCGGCGCCGCGAGTCGGCGCCGGGCTGCCTCCGGTGCAGGCGCTGACCGGACCGAGCGGCGCGCCGCTGCCGAGCGCATCGTCGTCGACCTCGATCCCGCGGCCCGCGCCGATGTTCGATACGGGACCCGTGGACGACGACACCGGCGCGAGCGCGCCGGCCGCCGACGAGCCCGAGGCGCCGGTGAACGGCGATCCGGTCGACGACATGGACGACGATCTCTCGATCGGCGAGGTGTCGCGTGTGGTGCGGCTCGCCGACCTTGCCAACGCGATGCCGGCCCGCAAGGCACCCGCGCCCGCGCCTGCCCCCGCCGCCGCCGCCGCGGCCGTCGCGCGCAACGCCACCGGGTCGACCGCCGCGATCGCGCGTGGCACCGGGATGGTGGCGCGCATCGAGCCGGCCGAAGGCGCCGCCGCCCCCGCTGACGAGGGTGCGCCGGCGAGCTACCAGCCCGCGGTCGCCGTCCCGCCGCGGCGTCGCACGTTGCTCTACGTCGGCGCCGCGGTCGTCGCCATCGCCCTCAGCGCCATCGTCGCGCTGGTCGCCACGTCCGGCGGTGCCAGCGACGACGACCAGATCGCCGGCACGACGCGCAAGTACGCCGACCTCGGCGGCACGGTCGACAACCCGTTCGTGCCGCGGACGCGACCGAACGACGAGGTCGACGCCGGCGTCGGCGCCGGCACGAGCAGCGGTGGACGTCGCCCGACCGGCAGCGGGAAGACGCCCACCGGCAACGGCTCGAGCAGCGGCTCGCAGAGCGCGAGCGGCGCGGGTCCGGCGACCGGCAACCCGCAGATCGGTCCCGACGGGCAACCGCTGCGGCCGCTCTCCCCCGACGACGTCTTCGCGATGTCGAGCAAGATGGAGATCGGCACGCGCCGCTGCTACGAGCGCGCGCTCAAGGAGGATCCGTTCCTCAAGGTCTCCAAGATCAAGGCCATGATCACGGTGAAGAACACCGGCGTCGTCTCGAACGTCACGCTCTCCTCGATGCAGGGCACGCCGCTCGCGACGTGCCTCTCGGCGGCCATCGGCCGCTGGCGCTTCCGTCCGTCGACCGAAGGGATCGTCAGCGAGTTCGCCCTGGTCTTCGAGCAGCGCTGAGGGTCAGCGCCCGGCGAGCTCGCGCACGACGTCGCGCAGCACGGCCGCCGCCTCCGTGACCTCGGGCATCGTCGTCTCGAGGCCGAACGACAGCCGCACCATGCCCCACGTCGGCGGCAGGCCGATCGCCGCCAGCGTGCCCGACGGCTTGCCGCTGCCAGGCGTCGCGCACGCCGAGCCCGACGACGCGATCACGCCGCGCGACGCGAGCACGTTGCGCAGCCCGTCGGCGCTGACCCGCTCGAAGGCGAGGCTCACGATGTGCGGCGCCGTCGCCTGGTCCGCGCCGAGCCGTCGCCACGGCACGCCGCTCTCCTCGGCGGCGCGCACGAGCACGGCCGCCATCTCGCGCCAGCGCGCGCTCGCCTCGGGCATCGCCGCGACCGCGCGTGTCGCCGCGCGCCCGAGCCCCGCCGCGCCGGGCGCGTCCTGCGTCCCCTGGCGCAGGCCGCCCTGCTGGCCGCCGCCCGCCCAGAACGGGACCAGCGTCGCGCCGCGCCGCAGCCACAGCGCGCCCGTGCCCTTCGGCCCGTGCAGCTTGTGACCGGCGACGCCGAGGCTGTCGACGCCGAGCGTGCCCACGTCGATCGGCACCTTGCCCAGCGCCTGGGTCGCGTCGCAGTGCACGTGCACGCGCGGCGCGCGGGCGCGCACCGCGGCCACGATCTCGGGGAGCGGCTGCACGGTGCCGAGCTCGTTCGACACCAGCATGACCGCGACCACGCGGGTGGTGTCGTCGGCGAGCGCGGCGAGGGCGTCGGCGTCGATCACGCCGTCGGGCGACGACGGCGCGACGCGCACCGGCCAGCCGTCGCCCAAGGCGGCGACCGAGGCCGCGACGGCCGGGTGCTCCAGCGCCGAGACGATCACGGCGCCGGGCCCGGCCGCGCGGGCTGCGCCCATCACGGCGAGCGCGTTGCCCTCGGTGCCGCCCGACGTCCAGATCAGGTCGCCGCGGGCGCCGGCCGCGTCGCCCAGCGCGGCGAGGAGCTCGTCGCGCGCGGTCGCGATGCGCCGCCGGGCGGCGGCGCCGGCGGGGTGCGACGCCGATGGGTTGGCATAGTCCTCGCGCGCGATCTGGCCGACGAGCGCGAGCACCTCCTCGGCGACAGGTGTGGACGCGGCGTTGTCGAGGTAGATGATCGGCATCCTCGTGGCGCGCAGCCTACCTCGCGAGCTCGGCGTGTACATCCACTTCCCGTGGTGTCGCGCCCTGTGCCCGTACTGCGACTTCCCGGTGGTCGTCGCGCGCGGGGAGCCGCCGCACCACGCCTACCTCGAGGCCGTCACCGGCGAGCTCGAGGCGCGCGCGCCCGAGGTCGCCGATCGCGCGCTGCGCTCGATCTACCTCGGCGGCGGGACGCCGTCCTTGTGGGCGCCGGCGTGCATCGCCGAGCTGGTCGCGCGCGTGGCCGATCGCTGGCGCGTCGACCCGGCCGCGCTCGAGATCACCGTCGAGGCCAACCCGATCGACTGCACGCCCGAACGCATGGCCGCGTGGCGCGCCGCCGGCGTCAATCGCCTGTCGATCGGCGTCCAGTCGTGGGAGGACGACGACCTCGCCGCGCTCGGCCGCGATCACCGGATGGGCGACGGCCCCGCCGCCATCGCCGCGGCGCACGGGGGCGGCTTCGACGTCGTCTCCGCCGATCTCATCCTCGGCGCGCCCGGCGTCGCGCGCGATGGCACGACCGCGCCGCCGTCGGTCGCGGCCGCCGTCGCGAGCGGCGTCGCCCACGTCTCGGTCTACGAGCTCACGATCGAGCCGGCCACGCTGTTCGGCAAGCGCGCCCGCGCGGGCAACCTGCCGGTCCTCCCCGAGGACGACCTGGCCGCGCTCTACGAGGCCACGCACCACGCGCTCACCGCCGCGGGGTTCGAGCACTACGAGGTCTCGTCGTACGCCCGTCCCGGCCGCCGCGCGGTCCACAACAGCCTCTACTGGCGGGGCGTCGAGTACCTCGGCCTGGGCGTCGGTGCCGCCTCCTTCGTTCGCGCGGCCGACGGCGGCGGCGCCGTCCGCCAGGTCAACAGCCGCCGTCTCGGCGACTACCTGGGCGGCGGCGCCGCCCGCGTCGCCGAACGCACCCCGCTCACCGCCCACGAGGTGGCTACCGACGAGCTCTGGCTCGCCATGCGGACCGCCGACGGTGCCCCGGCCGCCGCCCTCGGTCCCGTGGGCGACTGGCTGGTCGCCGGCGGCCTCGGCGTGGCCAGGGGTGATCGCATCTGCCCGACGTTGCGGGGGTTCCTGTTCGCGGACCAGATCGCCGCTCGCGTAGTATTAATGAGGAAGGAGTAGGCCCGAACCCGAGATGAGCACACCCGAGCTCAGCCGCCGCGCCCGCAAGATCTTGCAGGCGGTCGTCAGCGAGTACCTGCAGAGCGGGGACGCCGTCGGCTCCCGCACGGTCACGCGCCGTCACGACATCGGGCTCTCGCCCGCGACCGTGCGCAACGTCATGAGCGACCTCGAGGAGATGGGCCTGCTCGAGCAGCGCCACACGTCGGCGGGGCGCGTGCCCACGGAGAGCGGTCTCCGCTTCTTCATCCAGTCGCTGCTCAAGGTCCGGGGCCTGACGCCGCGCGAGAAGGACGAGATCCGCGCGCGCCTCACCGGGCCGACGTCCGAGGACGTCCTGCAGAGCGCGTCGCGCCTGCTCTCCGAGATCACGCAGCACGCCGCGGTGATCGTCGCGCCGGACCCGGCGATGGCGCGCTTCGGGCACGTCGAGTTCGTGCCCATGCGCGACGGCAAGCTGCTCGCCGTGCTGGTCACGGTCGACGGGCGCATCGAGAACCGGATCATCATGGCCCCCGGCGTCATCGACGCCGCGCGCCTCGAGCGGATCCACAACTTCCTCAACATGACGCTCTCGGGCCTCACGCTCGACGAGGTGCGCGCGCGCGTGCAGCGCGAGCTCGGCGACGAGAAGCACCGGTACGACGAGATGATCGCCACCGCGCTGCGGCTCGGTGAACAGGCCTTCGCGCCGGCCCCGGGTGAAGGCCGCTCGGCCGACGTGGTGATCTCCGGCCAGGCCAACCTCGTCGATCCCGAGGCCGCGGCCGACAAGGTGCGCTTCGACCGGATGCGCGAGCTCCTGCGCGCGCTCGAGGACCGCGCGCTGCTCATCCAGCTCCTGGATCGCACCAAGAGCGCCGAGGGCATCCAGGTCTTCCTCGGCGCCGAGACCGCGCACGCCGCGCTCTCCGAGTCGTCGGTGGTGGCGGTCCCCTACGGCGCGGAGGAGCGGCCGATCGGCGCCATCGCCGTCATCGGGCCCATGCGCATGAACTACGGCAAGGTCATGAGCATCGTCGACTTCACCGCCGACCTGCTCGGGCACATGCTGCGGGAGCCGGAGTGAGATATGGTGCCCCGGCGATGAGTCCGACGTCCGAAGATCCCGACAAGCCCGAGGAGACCCCTGCGACCGACAGCGGTGACGGCGCCGCCCCTGCCGCCGAGACCCAGGCCGACGCCGGTGACGGCGACGGTGGGTTGCTCATCGAGGTCGATCCCACCGAGTCGCCGGCCGGCAAGATCGCGGCGCTCGAGGCCAAGGTCGCCACGCTGACCCAGGAGAAGAAGGAGACCTGGGACAAGTTCGTGCGCGCGACCGCCGACCTCGAGAACTACCGAAAGCGCACGCGCCGCGACCTCGAGGACGCGCGCCACGACGCCAAGACCCGCGTGCTCAAGGAGATGCTGCCCGTCGTCGACAACCTCGAGCGCGCCGTGCAGCACGCAGGAGGCGGCGAGGCCGCGGCCGTGCTCGAGGGCGTGAAGCTCGTGCTGCGGCAGTTCACGCATGCGTTCGAGCGGCTCGAGGTCACCGCCGTCGAGGCCGAGGGCCAGCCGTTCGATCCCAACCTGCACGAGGCGATCGGCCAGCAGGAGAGCGACCTGCCGCCGGGCACCGTCGTGACCGTGCTCCAGCGCGGCTACAAGCTCGGCGACAAGCTCTTGCGTCCGTCGCTGGTCGTGGTGGCCAAGGCCAAGGCGGCGCCGGTTGCCGAGTCCGAGGCCCCGGCCGAGACCGAGGCCGCTCCGGCGGAGGGTGGTGACGGCGCCGCGGGTCCGTCCGAGGGCGGCAACGGCTGATGGCGCGCGTCGTCGGCATCGACCTGGGCACGACCAACTCGTGCGTCGCGGTCATGGACGGCGATCAGCCGGTGGTGATCGCCAACAGCGAGGGCGCGCGCACCACGCCGTCCGTGGTCGGCTTCGCCGGCTCGGGCGAGCGCCTGGTCGGGCAGGTCGCGCGCCGGCAGGCGGTGACCAACGCCGAGAACACGATCTACGCGGTGAAGCGGCTGATGGGCCGCAAGTTCGAGGACACCGACGTCCAGCGCCAGATCCTGACCTGCCCGTACGAGGTCGTCGCCGCGCCGAACGGCGACGCCCACGTGATGGTGCGCGGCCGCACGTACTCGCCGCCCGAGGTGTCGGCGATGGTGCTGGCCAAGATGAAGCAGACCGCCGAGGACTGGCTGGCCGAGGAGGTCACCGAGGCGGTGGTGACGGTGCCCGCCTACTTCGACGACGCCCAGCGCCAGGCGACCAAGGACGCCGGGCGCATCGCCGGCCTCGACATCCTGCGCATCATCAACGAGCCCACGGCGGCGGCGCTCGCCTACGGTCGCGATCTGCCGTCCGCGCAGCGGGTGGCGGTCTACGACCTCGGCGGCGGCACGTTCGACGTGTCGATCCTCGAGCTCGACGAGGGGGTGTTCCGCGTGCGGGCCACCGCCGGTGACACCTTCCTCGGCGGCGAGGACTTCGACAACGCCGTCGTCGACTGGCTGCTCGATCGCTTCGCGACCGAGAACGGCGGCCACGACCTGCGCGGCGACCGGCTCGCGCTCCAGCGCCTCAAGGAGGCCGCGGAGAAGGCCAAGATCGAGCTCTCGAGCACGCTGTCGACGCAGATCAACCTGCCGTTCCTGGCGGCGACCGCCGACGGCCCACGCCACCTCGAGGCGCAGATGACGCGCGCCGAGCTCGAGACCCTGGTGGAGCCGTTCGTCCAGCGCACGCTCGAACCGTGCAAGCGCGCGCTCGGCGACGCCGGGCTCGCGGTCGACGAGATCGACGCCGTGATCCTGGTCGGCGGCCAGACCCGCATGCCGCGCGTCCAGCGCCTGGTCGCCGAGCTCTTCGGCCGCGAGGCGAGCCGCACGGTGAACCCCGACGAGGTGGTCGCGGTCGGCGCGGCGATCCAGGCGGGCGTGCTCACCGGGGAGGTCGAGGAGGTGCTGCTCCTCGACGTGACGCCGCTGTCGCTCGGCGTCGAGACCGCGGGTGGCGTGTTCACCCGGCTCATCCCGCGCAACACGACGGTGCCGTGTCGCGCGACCGAGGTCTTCTCGACCGCGGTGGACAACCAGGCGTTCGTCAACGTGGCCGTGTTCCAGGGCGAGCGCGAGATGGCGGCGGACAACAAGTCGCTGGCCGACTTCGAGCTGTCGGGGATCCCGCCGGCGCCGCGGGGCGTGCCCAAGATCGAGGTCGCGTTCGACCTCGACGCCGACGGGCTCCTGACGGTGAGCGCGCGCGACCTCGGCACCAACCGCGAGCAGCGGGTGACGGTGACCCCGACCTCCGGGCTGTCGGAGGCCGACATCGAGCGCCTGGTCCAGGAGTCGGTGGACATGGCGAGCGAGGACATGGACCGCCGCCTCCTCGCCGACGCCAGGAACCGCGCCGAGTCGCTCCTCTACTCGGCCGAGCGCGCCCTCGCCGAGTTCGGCGAGATGCTCCCCGAGGACGAGCGCGCGGCGATCACGAGCGACGTCGCCGACTGCCGCAACTCGGTCGAGACCGGCGATCTGGCCGAGGTCGAGGCGGCGATCGCGCGGCTCGAGGCCTCGGCGCAGCGCATCGGCGAGGTGCTGTACGCCGCCGCCGACAGCGACGTGTCGAGCGAAGGAGGCGGGTGATGGCCCGGCGACGACGCGACTTCTACGAGGTGCTCGGCGTCGCCAAGGATGCCGAGGACGCCGACATCAAGCGCGCCTACCGCGAGCTCGCGCGCCAGTTCCACCCCGACCTCAACCCGGCGGGGGCGGAGCGCTTCAAGGAGATCAACGAGGCCTACGCGGTGCTCTCCGACGCGCAGCTGCGCGCCCGTTACGATCGCTGGGGCCACGACGGTGAGGGCTCGGGCGGCCTCGGCTCGGTGGTCGACGTCGTCGAGGAGGTGCTGGGCGACGTCTGGCGGCGGCGCAAGAAGAAGCAGCGCGGCCGCGATCTCCGCTACACGCTCGAGGTGACGTTCGAGGAGGCGGCCTTCGGCTGCACCAGGACCATCTCGGTGCCGACCTCGGTGCCGGGCGCCGGCGACGGGACCGCCGCGTCGTCGTCGGGCCCCGCGCGCGAGTTCTCGGTCGTCGTCCCGCCCGGCACGCGCGAGGGCGCGATCAAGATGATGCGCGGCGAGGGCGAGCCGGGGCAGGGCGGGGCCGCGCCGGGCGACCTGCACGTCATCGTGCGCGTGAAGGATCATCCGCTCTTCCGGCGCGAGGGCCACGACGTCCTGTGTGACGTGCCGCTCACGATGCCGCAGGCGGCGCTCGGCGCGGTGCTCGAGGTCCCGACGATCGACGGTCCGGTCAAGATGCGCATCCCCGAGGGCACGCAGACCGGGCGTGTGTTCCGCATCCGTGGCCGCGGCGTGCCCCGCTCGGCGGGCAAGAACGCGCCGCGCGGCGACCAGCTGGTGAAGGTCATCGTGCGGACGCCGGCGGAGCTGACACCGCGCCAGCGCGAGCTCTTCGAGGAGCTCGCCCGCGCGCTCGGCGAGGTGGTGCCGCGGCGCGACGACAAGAAGTCGGGCGGCATCCTCGACCGCGTGCGATCGCTCCTCGACTGAAGGAGCCCGCGCGTGTTCGACGACCTGCTCGCCGAGTACGACCGCGTGCTGCCGCTGCTCGAGGCGCGCGCGCAGTGGCTCCAGGCGGAGCTGAGCGCGTGGCTGGCGGCGCAGCCGGGGCTCAAGATCCACTCGGTCGAGATGCGGCTCAAGAGCCGCCAGAGCCTGGTCCAGAAGCTGGCTCGTCCGGATCGCGACTACGGCGCGCTGTGGGAGGTCACCGACCTCGTCGGGCTGCGCGTCATCACGTACTTCGAGGACGCGGTCGATCGCGTCGCGGAGGTCATCGAGCGCCGCTTGCCGGTCGACCTCTCGCACTCGATCGACAAGCGGCGCCGGCGCGAGCCGGGCGTGTTCGGTTACCGCTCGCTGCACTACGTCTGCCGCCTGGGCGAGGCGGGCGGCGAGGGCGACAGCGGCGTGCTCCTGCCGGCGCAGGCGCGCTGTGAGGTGCAGGTGCGCACGGTGCTCGAGCACGCCTGGGCCGAGATCGAGCACGACCTCGGCTACAAGGCGCCGGCGGCGGTGCCCGAGCCGGTGCGCCGCCGGCTCGATCGGCTGGCCGGGATGCTCGAGCTCGCCGACCAGGAGTTCGTCGCGATCCGCCGCGAGCTCGACGAGTACGTCGGCGCGCTGCCGCGGCGCATCGAGCAGGCCGGCGACGACGTGGCGCTCGATCACCTGTCGCTCGCCGCGCTGCTCGACACCGCCGAGGTCGTGGACCTGGACCGCACGATCGCCGGCGCGCTCGGCAAGGAGCTGGGCGACACGCCGTTCTACCCCGACTACCTGCTCAGGATGCTGGCCGCCGCCGGCGTACGCACGGTCGCCGCGGCGCGCGACGGTGTCCGCGAGCGGCAGGCGGCGATCGTCGCGATGGTGAAGCCGTACTTCGCGTTCGCGTCGCAGGCGTGGAGCCTTTCGCCGCAGCGCATGGAGCGCGTGTTCCGCGGCTACGCGCTCTTCTTCCTCGCCCATGCGCTCGTGCTCGACCGCTCCGCGCTCGGGCTCGACAAGGTCGAGCGCCTGACCCGGCTCTACCGCGAGCTCGACTACCCCGACGACGAGCGCGCGGCCCAGCGTGTGGCAAGCTCGCTGGTGGCCGCGTTCCGCGACCCCTGATGGGACCGAACCGTCACCTCACCCTCCTCGCGCTCCTCCCGCTCTGCGCGCCGGTCGTCGCCTCGCTCGTCGCGTGTCGGCCGCCGCCGCCGAAGGCGAGCTGGATCGAGGTCGAGCCGGGGCAGACGCACGTGACCGACGAGCGGCCGCGGCCCGGACCCGGCCCGGGAGCCGCGGGGACGGCGCCGGCGCGCGTGCCGGCGACGCTCGAGGAGATCGACCGCGCCACGCCGGCGGAGCTCGAGGCGGCGGGCGCGGTGATGGATCCCGCGCGCGCGCCGGCGGGCGCGATCGCGGCGCGGCTGGCGGCCCTCGCGCTCCACCGCGGCGACGCGCAGGCCGCGGCGCGCTGGCTCGCCGTCGCCCGGGCGGCGCCGGATCGCGCGGCCGTGGCGGCGACCATCGACGCGGTCGCCGCGCAGCTCGCGACGACGGTCGCCGTCGATCGCGAGCTGGTCGCCGTGCTGCTGCCGCTCTCGGGGCGGTTCGCGCCGATCGGCAAGGAGCTCCGCCTGGCGATCGAGCTCGCGCCGGCGGACGGCGCCCGGCGCGTCTTCCTCGACACCGCCGGTGATCCGGCTGGCGCCGCGGCCGCCGTGGACCGCGCGATGGCGCAGGGCGCCGTCGCCGTGCTCGGCCCGGTCGGTGTACGCGAGGGCGAGGCCGCCGCGCGTCGCGCCTCCGAGCGGGGCCTGCCGATCGCGCTGCTCGCGCCCGGCGACGGCGCCGATCCCGAGGCGGGGGTGTTCCGGCTGGTCGGCTCGCCGGAGTCCGAGGCGCGCGCGGCCGCCGCCGCCGCGCTGGCGCTGGGGAGCCCGACCGCCGGCGTGCTGGCGCCGCGCGACGACCTCGGCATCGCGGCGTCGGAGGCGTTCGCGGCCGCCGCTGCGGACGCCGGCATCCAGGTCACCGCCAGGGGCCTCTACGATCCGACCGCGACCGATCTCGAGCCCGACGTGAAGGACTTCCTCGGCCTCGATCCCGTCACCAACGCGCGCCTCGCCGCGCACCTGCGGCGCCACGGCAAGCGCGGCTGGCAGACGTTCTCACCCGACGTCCCGTTCGCGCTGCTCTACCTCCCCGATCGCCACGACCGCGCCGCGATCGTCGCCAGCTTCCTGCCGTACCTCGGCGTCGAGGTCCGCTCCGCCGACTTCCTCGATCCCGACTACCTGCGCAAGAAGCACGGCGGCCGGATCCCGCAGGTGGTGCAGCTCCTCGGCTCGTCGGGCTGGAACCACCCCGGCCTCGTCGCGCGGGGCGGCAGCGCCGTCGACGGCGCGTACTTCGTCGAGGGGTGCCCGGGCGCGCTCGGCGACGCCGCCGGCGCCGAGCTGGTCGCCACGTTCGCGGCGCGCGCCGGCCGCGATCCGTCGGCGGCCGCGCAGGAGGCGCACGACGCCTGGCGCCTCGTCGCCCGCGCACGCGTGGCCGCCCTCGTGCGTTCCGGAGACGCGCGCGCCGCCTTCGTCGCGGCGCTGCGCCAGGCCAGGCTCGACGATGGCGCCTGCATGCCCGCGAGCGTCGGCCCCGACGGCCAGCTCGTGCGCGAGCCTGCGCTCCTCGGCGTCGAGGCCGGCGAGATCGTCGCCGTGCCCTACTGACGGCCGCGCGTGGCGCCCAGCCGCGCTCGCACCTCGAACGGCACGCCGTACAGATCGAGCGCCGCGGCGCTGTCCCGCCAGCCCATGGACTCGCGCTGCACGACGTACGCGAACGTCGCGTCGACCGCCGCGTCCAGCAGCACGTGACGGGCGCTGGGCCGCGCGTCGGGCGGGCAGGCGGCGAGCGCCGCGAGCGTCGCCTCCAGCTTCTTGCCGGCGAGCCCGAGCGACTGGGCCGCTTCGGCCATCAGCTCGATCTCGAGGCCGGTGAACGCGGCGTCGGCGTCGCGGGGCTTCATGGCGGTTCGATGCGCGGGCCGGCGCGATCGCTTGCGCTGCGCCGCGGTCGAGGCAACATAGCGCGATGGCCGCCGCGCGCCAGTACGCGATCCACGCCGGGCTCTTCGTCGCGACGTGTATCACCACGTGGCTGGCCGGCGGCCCGGCGTTCTCGGCGACGCTCATGAGCATCCTCGTGTGCCACGAGATGGGGCACTACGTCGCCGCCCGCCGCTACGGCCTCGACGTCTCGCTGCCGTACTTCATCCCGCTGCCGCCGGTGATCACGCTCGGCACGCTCGGCGCCGTCATCCGCATGCGCGCGCCGATCCGGGATCGCAACCAGCTCCTCGTGGTCGGCGCCGCCGGCCCGCTCGCGGGGCTCGTCATCGCCATCCCGGCGCTGGTCATCGGCCTCGAGCTGTCGACCGTCGGCCCCATCCCGCCCGAGAGCGCGCTCGAGGGCAACTCGATCCTCTACGGCCTCACCAAGTACGCGCTCTTCGGGCGCTGGCTGCCGTCGAACGGCGTGGACGTGAACCTCCACCCCATGGCGTTCGCCGCCTGGGTCGGCCTCCTGGTCACGATGATCAACCTCATCCCGATCGGCCAGCTCGACGGCGGTCACGTCATGCGCGCCTGGCTCGACGACAAGCACGAGCGCATCTCGGCGTACCTGCACCGCGGCCTCATCGCCGTCGCCGCCGTGGGCGGCGTCGTGCTCTTCCTGCTCGCCGCCGACGCCGGGCTCGCGACCCTCGAGTCCCTCGGCTACGCCGCGGTCTCGATGATGCCGTGGCTCATCTGGGCGCTCGCCCTCACCGGGATGCGCTCGCTCTCGGGCGGCGAGTACCACCCGCCGGTGGTCGGCCCGCCCCTCGATCGCGCGCGCCGCGCCCTCGCGATCGCGATGATCGTCGTCTTCATCCTGCTCTTCGTGCCGGTCCCGATGCGGGCGTCGCTCTGATC